>MDSW01072974.1_pt1 | contig 12130 bp, 10 predicted proteins | sample 811171 | NCBI WGS metagenome assembly MDSW01 (sample SAMN05326641, study PRJNA326480) | marine metagenome | isolation source: seawater | place: Atlantic Ocean: North West | collected 2012
AGAGTTCGACATGTTCAAGACCCACCGTTGCATCGACTTCGGGATGGAGGAGAGCAAGCTTTACGGCGACGGGGTGATCACCGGCTGGGGCACGATCAACGGCCGGCAGGTCTACGTGTTCAGCCAGGACTTCACCGTCTTCGGCGGCTCGCTGTCGGAAACCCATGCCGAGAAGATCTGCAAGATCATGGATATGGCGGTCCAGAACGGCGCGCCGGTGATCGGGATCAACGATTCGGGCGGTGCGCGGATTCAGGAAGGCGTGGCCTCGCTTGCGGGCTATGCGGACGTGTTCCAGCGCAACATCATGGCCTCGGGCGTGGTGCCGCAGATCAGCCTCATCATGGGTCCCTGTGCCGGCGGTGCGGTCTATTCGCCCGCGATGACGGACTTCATCTTCATGGTGAAGGACACGTCGTACATGTTCGTCACCGGCCCCGACGTGGTGAAGACGGTCACCAACGAGCATGTGACGGCCGAGGAACTGGGCGGCGCGACCACCCATACCAAGAAAAGCTCGGTCGCCGATGGTGCCTATGAGAACGATGTCGAGGCGCTGTTCGAGACCCGCCGCCTGATCGACTTCCTGCCGCTGTCGAACCGCGAGAAGGCTCCCGTGCGGCCCTTCTTCGACGAGGTGGACCGGATCGAGGCGTCGCTCGACACGCTGGTGCCGTCGAACGCGAATACCCCCTACGATATGAAGGAACTGATCCTGAAGATCGCGGATGAGGGGGATTTCTTCGAGATCCAGAAGGATTTCGCGGGCAATATCATCACTGGGTTCATTCGTCTCGAAGGGCAGACGGTCGGTGTGGTCGCGAACCAGCCGATGGTGCTGGCGGGCTGTCTGGACATCGATTCCAGCCGCAAGGCCGCGCGCTTCGTGCGCTTCTGCGATGCGTTCGAAATCCCGATCCTGACGCTTGTCGACGTGCCGGGCTTCCTGCCGGGCACCAGCCAGGAATATAACGGCGTCATCAAGCACGGCGCGAAGCTGCTGTTCGCCTATGGCGAGGCGACCGTGCCGAAGGTCACCGTCATCACCCGCAAAGCCTATGGCGGGGCCTATGACGTTATGTCCTCCAAGCACCTGCGTGGCGATTTCAACTACGCCTGGCCGACCGCGGAAATCGCGGTGATGGGCGCCAAGGGCGCGGTCGAAATTCTCTACCGCTCGGAGCTGGGCGAACCCGAGAAGATCGCCAAGCGCACCGCCGATTATGAGGACCGTTTCGCGAACCCGTTCGTGGCGGCCGAGAAGGGCTTCATCGACGAGGTGATCCAGCCGCGCTCGACGCGTCGCCGGGTGGCCCGTGCCTTTGCGGCGCTGCGCTCGAAGAAGCTGTCCAACCCCTGGAAGAAGCACGATAACATCCCGCTCTGAGGAGGCGCATGACGGGCAGGCCGAGGATCACGACGCTCTTGCCCGGCGCTCTCGCCGGGCTGGTGCTGGCATTGCCCGCATCGGCTCAGGAGCTGCGGGAGGTGCCGCCGGTGCCCGATTACGGGGCGATGATGCATCCGGGCAATCTGGGTGAGGATCTGGGGCCGGGCGATGGGCCGGAGGGGACGAAGGGCGATGCGATCCCGGTCCCGTCGGGACAGAAGGTCTGGTGGATCGACGTGATCCATAACGAGGCCGGGCCGGACGGGCTGACCTATCGCTTTCGCTTCCTCGCGCCGCAGATCGGAGGGCGCAGTCCGCTGTCCTCCGATATCGCGCTGAAGGATATCGAGGCGCTGTGCAACGGGTGGGTGGTGCCGCGCCTGCCGCAGCCCGGTCCGGAGCCCGCGCAGGTGATGGTGAGCCTGTCGGACCAGATCGTGCCGTTCGGCGATGCCGCCCCCGAGGTGGTGCAATATTTCGACAGCTTTTCCGTCGAGGACGGAAACTGCGTTTGGGAGTTTTTCTGATGGCTTTGGCCGGAACCGCAGATCACAGCTTGGAGGGCATGATGCCGGAGCGCGCGCAAGCGCAGCCGCTCACGGCGAAATCGCGCTTTCGTGAGCGGGATTTGCAGGCTAACCTGCCCTTGGGGAAAGCAATTTCGGTCCCCGCATTGAAACGGGTCGTGCCGAACCTCGCCGAGATCGGGGCGGGCGCCCCCTTGGACAGGAGAACGACATGTCGAAAGCTCTCATCGCGCTTGGCCTCGTGGCCTTCGTCGCAGCCTGCGCACCCAAGCCTGAGCCCGCGCCGGTGGCCGTCACCACCGAGCCGACCTACACCGGCAAGTACAAATAATCTGCGTGCGGGGCGGGGCGGCAGCCGTCGCCTTGCCCCCGCGATCCCTGCGGGAGCCGTGGCGTTGTGTGATACGCCATACGGTTACCTAGCGGCAATTATCCTTCCAGAGTATGCTCTTAGCCATTCCAACAAAGAATGGGGGAGAGTGAGATGGTCCGAATTTCTCTGGGCGCGCTTGCCTGCGCGGCTCTGCTTGTGGGCTGTGCGCCCAAACCGGAGCCTGCACCTGTCACCGTTGAGCCGGTCTATACCGGCAAATATGGCGGCCCCGTCGCCAGTGGCGGCTCCTGCCGACCGACTGGACGGCTCGTCGACTCGCAATACCCGGCTTCCGTGCCCGACTGTCCGCTCGAATGCGGACCGCTCGAGACTGCCACGGCGGCAACAACGCAGCGACCGGCACAATGTGTGCCCGAGCCGCGCGGCGGATCGACCCAACGTCAGCCGACACCTGGCACGCCAACTTCTTCGACCGACCCGACCGGTGGGAACCAGAGCCGAAATCAAACGGGTCAACAATGAAGGCGTAACGCATAAGCTCAGCACGCGCCGTCCCAACATCTTCAAAGGGGAGGGCGCGTCATGCTGAAGCATCGCGGTTTCCCGTCGCGGTTACCCTCGACGGATTATCAATTCACCATTCGCCGTGCCAACAAGAAGGGCGCGACGAAACTCATTCGGCGTGAACGCTATGCCGATCGCGGCCATGGCGATCGCAAGGCCGATGCCGGCTTCATGGCCGCGCTTTGGGCGCAGTTCGGCGAAGAGCCGTTCGAGCGCGGCAATCTCGATGCGGGCCGGTTGAGCTGGCTCTTCGGGCGCGAAGTGGTGGCCGCCGAGGATCCGTTCGATCCCGAAAGCTACGAGGCGCTTCTCAAGATCGACGCGAAACGCGCGGAAGCCTCCTTCCCGGAGGTCTTCGCCGATCCCGACGCCTTCACCTTCGATGATGACGAGGATGAGGATTGGGCATGATTTCGCTGATGTCCTGCGCGAAATGGCGGCATGCCGCCGAACCTCATGGTTGTAGGGATTTCGCCTTTGCAATCTGTGATATGCGCCGTCACATTGAGGGGGCAAGCCGTACTGTCCCCAACACCCGCGGCTTGTTTAATATCCCTACCCCTTCCCTATTCCTGCGGCCTGATCTTATGGTCGGGCCGCAGTTTTTTTCTTCGCAGGGTCAAGGGGGGCACCGCAAAGATGTGAAGGGGAGTGGCGATAGCTCGCCGATGGGGCTTCAACTCGCGTTTTCGCCGTTGGCTTTTCACGGCGCCGCGATAAACTCGCGTCCAATCATAACCGCTATTGGAGGCAGTTTCCCATGCGTAAAACCCCGATCCTTCTTGTCCTTGCCGGTCTCGCTCTCGCAGGCTGCATGCAAACCGACGGCCAGCGCGCCCTCGCCGGTGCGGCCGGCGGCGCGATCATCGCGGATGCGACCGACAACAACGCGCTCACCGGCGCGGCTCTCGGCGCGCTCGCGGGCACCTATTGCGACGACGCAGGCGTCTGCCAGCGCTCGTACTAAGCACATCTGCGCGGCTCTGACCGCGTCCGATCGCTATTCGACCGCCATCGGGGCTGCGCGCTCCGGTGGCGGTTTTTCTTTTGTCTCACATCATGAACACGACACGCGGGGCGGGGGGATGCCCCTCCCGCACCGGAAGGGAAGGGCCTGACATGTTCAAGAAAATCCTGATCGCCAACCGTGGCGAGATCGCTTGCCGCGTCATCAAGTCGGCGCAGAAGATGGGGATCAAGACGGTCGCCGTCTATTCCGATGCCGATGCGCAGGCGCTGCATGTCCAGATGGCCGACGAGGCGATTCATATCGGCCCGCCGCCCGCGAACCAGTCCTATATCGTGATCGACAAGATCATGGATGCGATCCGCCAGTCGGGCGCGGAAGCGGTTCACCCGGGCTACGGCTTCCTGTCGGAAAACAAGAAGTTCGCCGAGGCGCTGGAAAAAGAGGGCGTCGCCTTCATCGGCCCGCCCTCGGGCGCGATCGAGGCGATGGGCGACAAGATCACCTCGAAGAAGCTCGCGAAAGAGGCGGGCGTGTCGACCGTGCCCGGCTATATGGGCCTGATCGCGGATGCCGACGAAGCGGTGAAGATCTCCGACGAGATCGGCTATCCGGTGATGATCAAGGCCTCCGCCGGTGGCGGCGGTAAGGGGATGCGCATCGCGTGGAATGCCGAAGAGGCGCGCGAGGGCTTCCAGTCGTCGAAGAACGAGGCCGCGAACAGCTTCGGCGACGACCGTATCTTCATCGAGAAATTCGTGACGCAACCGCGCCACATCGAGATTCAGGTGCTCGCCGACAAGCACGGCAACTGCGTCTACCTGAACGAGCGGGAATGCTCGATCCAGCGCCGCAACCAGAAGGTCATCGAAGAGGCGCCGTCGCCCTTCCTCGACCCCGAGACGCGCAAAGCGATGGGCGAGCAGGCCGTGGCCCTGTCGAAAGCGGTGGATTACTGCAGCGCGGGCACGGTGGAATTCATCGTCGATGGCGAGAAGAACTTCTACTTCCTCGAGATGAACACCCGTCTTCAGGTGGAGCACCCAGTCACCGAGCTGATCACCGGCATCGACCTTGTCGAACAGATGATCCGCGTGGCCGATGGCGAGAAGCTTCCGATGAAACAGGAAGATATCGGCATCAACGGCTGGGCGATCGAGAGCCGCCTCTATGCCGAGGACCCCTATCGCAACTTCCTGCCCTCGATCGGGCGTCTGACCCGCTACCGTCCGCCGGTGGAAGGCAAGACCGCTTCGGGCGGCATCGTGCGCAACGATACCGGCGTCTTCGAGGGTGGCGAGATTTCGATGTTCTACGACCCGATGATCGCCAAGCTCTGCACCTGGGCGCCGAGCCGTGGTGAGGCCATCGAAGAGATGCGTCTTGCGCTCGATATGTTCGAGGTCGAGGGCATCGGGCACAACCTGCCGTTCTGTGCCGCGGTGATGGATCACGAGCGCTTCGTGACCGGCAACATCACCACCGCCTTCATCGAAGAGGAATATCCCGAAGGGTTCAACGGCGTGACGCTGGACGAGGGGATGCTGCGCAAGGTCGCGGCGGCCACGGCGGCGATGGAGCGCGTGGCCGAAATCCGGCGCACGAAGATCTCCGGCACGCTCGGCAACCACGAGCGCAAGGTCGGCGTGGATTGGGCGGTCTCGCTGCAGGATGAGGATTTCAAGCTCAAGGTGAACGCGGATCGCAACGGCTCCACCATTATCTTCGAGGATGGCGAAGAGATGCGCGTCGAGAGCGACTGGACCCCGGGCGACCCGCTGGCCGAGCTGAGCGTGAACGGGGCACCGCTGGTCCTCAAGGTCGGCAAAATCCCGATGGGCTTCCGCATCCGGGTGCGTGGCGCCGATCTGAAGGTCCATGTCCGCACGCCGCGCCAGTTCGAGCTCGCGCAGCTGATGCCGGTGAAACTGCCGCCGGATACCTCGAAATTCCTGCTCTGCCCGATGCCGGGCCTCGTCGTGAAAATCTCGGTCGAGGAGGGCGCGGAAGTGCAGGAAGGTCAGCCGCTGGCCACCGTCGAGGCGATGAAGATGGAGAACATCCTGCGCGCCGAGAAGAAGGGCACCGTGAAGAAGATCAACGCCGAGGCGGGCGCGAGCCTTGCCGTCGACGACATCATCATGGAGTTCGAATAAGTGACGCCCGCGCCGTGGCATAGGGAGGCCGGGCGACCGGCTCACCCCGCCACGGCGGGGCGCGATCTATTGGCGCGCGGTGTCGTGCGGGGATGTGGTCAGAAGCCGCGCTCTTCGCGGATCTCGTCGCGCCGGATCGGCATCTTGTCGATCGAGCGGACGATCTCGCGCGCGTCCCACGGGGCGGGCTTGCGCAGGTTCACCGTGCCGTCCTTGGCGATGATGACGAGGGAGAACCCGCGCGGGCGCAACTTGCGGCGCACGTCGCTCGCTGGATCGGGCGTGGTATCGGTGATGACGACGACGTCGCGCCGGGCCAGTTCCGGCCAGTGGTCCTTCAGATACCGGATCTGTTCCTTGAAGGCGGGGTCGAGCGGGCTGTCGGCGAAGACGACGATGGGCCGTTTCTGCCAGACGAACGCGTCCAGATCCGCATCCGCCCCATCGACCGGTGCGAAGGGGGGCGTGACCTCGGGCTCTGCCACGGCGAGATCGACGGTGCTCTCTTGGGCTGCGACCCCAAAGGGCGTCAGCGCAAGAAATGCAGCGAGTCCAAGGGATAATAGACGGGTCATGGGCTCCTCTCTCGTTCCTGATATATGCGCGCGAGCCCCCTCGCACCATGCCGGACCGTGCGAATTTTCGCCAAATGCGGCCTTTAAGCGCCCCGCAAGGACTCGCGGTGCAGACTGGCGCCGGGTTTTCGGGGCTGCGGCGGGGTGCCGCTTGGACCCGGGGCCGTGGGGGCCGGGCATGGATGTCATTCTGCATATCGGGGCGCATCGCACCGCGACGACGACGTTTCAGGCGTGGATGCTGCAAAACGCCGATGCGTTGGCGGCAAGCGGGATCGCCTATTGGGGGCCGGACCGGACACGGGCGGGGCTGTTCTCGGGGCTGGTGAAGCGCCCCGATCTGGTGACGCCCGAGGATGGGGCGGCGCTGTCGCGGCTGAGAACCGCGCTGGCGTTCGAGCTGGACCGGCTCGCCGATCAGGGGATGCGCCATCTGGTGATCTCGGAGGAGAACCTGCTGGGCGCGATGCCGCAATGCGTGGACATGCTGACGCTCTACCCGGATGCGGCAGGACGGCTGGAGCGCGCGCGGCAGGTGCTGGGCGAGCATCTGGGCGGCGTGGCGCTGTCGATGCGGCGCTATGATATGTGGTGGTCCTCGGTTTTGTCGGTAATGGCGGGGCGGGGCGCTGGGCTGCCCGATGCGCGCGGGCTTGCGCGGCTTGCCGATCATCCGCGCGGCTGGCCGGAGGTGATCGCGCAGGCGCAGTCCGCGCTTGGGGCGCCCGTCACGGTCTGGAGCCATGAGGCGCTGGGGGCGGAGCCGCAGGCCCAGCTTCAGGCGCTTGTGCCGGGCGAAGGCCTGCCTGCCGGGCTGTTCGATGCCCGCAAACGGCGTAACGCGGCTCCCGGCCGCGCGGCGCTGCGTGAGGGGCTGATCCGCGCCGGGCACCGCGTCGCGGCGGGGCCGGGACGCTGGATGCCTTTCGATCAGGTGCAGCGCGCGCAGATGACCGCCCGCTATCTGGAGGATCTGACCTGGCTGCGCCGCGCGCCGCCGGGACTGAATTTCGTGGAAATGACGGCCGAAGACGCGGGGAAGACACCCGCCGCGGCGACAGTGGAAGAAGGATTTGGCCATGACGGACAAGAAAGAGGACTGGCGTAACCTCGCCGAGAAGGAACTGCGTGGCAGGCCGTTCGAGGACCTGACCTGGAACACGCTCGAAGGGATCGCGGTCAAGCCGCTTTACACCGAAGAGGACGTGGAGGGGCTCGACCATCTGGGCACCATGCCGGGCCTGTCGCCCTTCACGCGCGGGCCGCGGGCTACGATGTATGCGGGCCGTCCGTGGACGATCCGGCAATATGCGGGTTTCTCGACCGCCGAGGAGTCGAACGCCTTCTACCGCAAGGCGCTCGCCGCCGGGCAGCAGGGCGTGTCGGTGGCCTTCGACCTCGCCACCCACCGCGGCTATGACAGTGACCATCCGCGCGTCGAGGGCGATGTCGGCAAGGCGGGTGTGGCGATCGATAGCGTCGAGGACATGAAAATCCTGTTCGACGGCATTCCGCTCGATCAGATTTCGGTCTCGATGACGATGAACGGCGCGGTGATCCCGATCCTCGCCAACTTCATCGTCACCGGCGAAGAGCAGGGCCATGACCGCAGCGTTCTGTCGGGCACGATCCAGAACGACATCCTCAAGGAGTTCATGGTCCGCAACACCTATATCTATCCGCCCGAGCCTTCGATGCGGATCATCGCGGATATCATCGAATACACCTCGAACGAGATGCCGCGCTTCAACTCGATCTCGATCTCGGGCTACCACATGCAGGAGGCCGGCGCGAACCTCGTGCAGGAGCTGGCCTACACGCTGGCGGACGGGCGCGAATACGTGCGCACCGCGATCAAGGCGGGGATGGATGTCGACAAGTTCGCGGGCCGTCTGAGCTTCTTCTTCGCGATCGGGATGAACTTCTTCATGGAGGCCGCCAAGCTGCGCGCGGCGCGCCTGCTGTGGAGCCGGATCATGGAAGAGTTCGAGCCGAAGAAGCCGCAAAGCTCGATGCTGCGCACCCACTGCCAGACCTCGGGCGTCTCGCTGGCCGAGCAGGACCCCTATAACAACGTGATCCGCACGGCGTACGAGGCGATGTCGGCGGCGCTTGGCGGTACGCAGTCGCTGCACACCAACGCGCTGGACGAGGCGATCGCGCTGCCCACCGAGTTCTCGGCCCGGATCGCGCGCAACACGCAGCTCATCCTGCAGGAAGAGACCGGGATCACCAACGTGGTCGATCCGCTCGCGGGCTCCTACTACGTCGAAAGCCTCACGGCGGAACTGGCCGAGAAGGCCTGGGAGCTGATCGAGGAAGTCGAGGAGATGGGCGGCATGACGAAGGCCGTGGCCTCGGGCATGCCCAAGCTGCGCATCGAGGAGACGGCCGCCCGGCGTCAGGCGCTGATCGACCGGGGCGAGGATGTCGTGGTCGGGGTGAACAAGTATCGCCGCGAGACCGAGGACGAGCTGGATATCCTCGACATCGACAATGCGAAGGTGCGCGACAACCAGATCGCGCGGCTTGAGAAGATGCGGGCCAGCCGCGACGAGGCGGCCTGCGAGGCGGCGCTGACGGAACTGACGCGCCGCGCCTCCGAGGGTGGCAACCTGCTCGAAGCGGCGGTGGAAGCTGCACGCGCCCGGGCCTCTGTGGGAGAGATTTCTATGGCGATGGAAAAGGTGTTCGGACGTCACCGCGCCGAGGTGAAGACTTTGGCTGGTGTTTATGGCGCGGCCTATGACGGCGATGAGGGCTTCGCCCAGATCCAGAAGGACGTCGAGACCTTCGCCGAGGAAGAGGGCCGCCGCCCGCGGATGCTGGTGGTGAAGATGGGGCAGGACGGCCACGACCGCGGCGCCAAGGTGATCGCGACGGCCTTCGCCGATATCGGCTTCGACGTCGATGTGGGCCCGCTGTTCCAGACGCCGGAAGAAGCCGCCCAGGACGCGATCGACAATGACGTCCATGTGGTCGGGATTTCGTCGCAGGCGGCCGGTCACAAGACGCTGGCACCGAAACTGATCGAGGCGCTCAAGGAAAAGGGCGCCGAGGATATCATCGTGATCTGCGGCGGCGTGATCCCGCAGCAGGATTACGACTACCTCAAGAAGGCCGGTGTGAAGGCGATCTTCGGGCCGGGGACCAACATCCCGCTGGCCGCGCGCGAGATCCTCGACATCGTGCGTCAGGCGCGGGCCTGAGGGGCTCACGGGGGAGGGGCTCACGGGGGAGGGGGCACGGGCGAGGGGGCTCTGCCCCCGCGCTGACGCGCCCCCCGGGATATTTTGACCAAGGCGAAGTTCGGGCTTTGCTTTGAATTTGGGCGGCGCGCGGGGGAACTCTGCGCGCCGCCAGTCATTTCAAAACATTACAACGATTTAATCACAGGGCGGATTTGCGCGGGTGCATTTCCGCCGCAGCGCGGCTAGACTTGAACCATGGACAAGCCCATCTCCCTTTGGTCGCGTATAGCGCAGGCGCTCTCCGCTCTCGGGCGGGGGGAGGCGCTGTCGACGGTCTTCGACAATCTCCGCCAGCCGCCGGAACGCTCGGTTGCCTTCACCATCGCGGTGATCGCGCTCGGGGCGAAGATGGCGAAGGCCGATGGGCAGGTCACGCGCGACGAGGTGGCGGCGTTCCGGCGGATTTTCCAGATCCCTCCGGAAGAGGAAGCCAATGCCGCGCGCGTCTTCAACATGGCGCGGACCGATGTGGCGGGCTTCGACGCCTATGCCCGCAAGATCGCCAACATGTTCGGCCCCGGCGCAGACGTGCTGAAAGACGTGCTCGAAGGGCTGTTCTTCATCGCGCTGGCCGATGGCGATTACCACGAGGGCGAGGATGCCTTCCTGCTGGAGGTCGCGCGGATCTTCGGGCTCGAGGAATGCTGTTTCCGCGCGATGCGTTCGGCCTTCGTGGAAGATGCCGATCCCGATCCGTGGAGCGTGCTGGAGGTCGAGCCGGGCACACCGCTTCCCGAGGTGCGCAAGGTCTGGCGCAACAAGGTGCGCGAGGCCCATCCCGACCGGGCGATTGCCCGTGGTCTGCCTGAGGAGGCCGTGCAGCTGTCTCAGGCGCGGGTGATCGCACTCAACAAGGCCTGGGAGGAAATCCGCGCCAGCCATGCGGAGGCGTGATGCGGATCGCCACTTGGAATATCGAGTGGTTCAACAGCCTTTTCGCGCGCAACGGGACGCTTCTCGACGATAGTGAATGGTCGGCGCGCTACAATGTGACGCGCAGCCAGCAGACCGGGGCGATCGCGATCGTGATGAGCGCGCTGGAGGCCGATGTGCTTCTGGTCGTCGAGGCGCCCGACGACAATCATCGCCACAAGACGGTGGATATGCTCGAAGGCTTCGCGGAGCGGTTCGGGCTGCGCCAGCGTCGCGCGCTTCTGGGCTTTTCCAACGACACGCAGCAGGAACTGGCGCTGCTTTATGACCCCGATGTCGTGACGGCGCGGCATGACCCGCAAAGCTCGGAGGCGTGGCCGCGCTTCGATGGCAGCCTGCGGATCGACCTCGATATCGATGCGCGGATGGATACGGTCACCTTTTCCAAGCCGCCCCTCGAAGTCGCGCTGGGAACGCAGAGCGGGGAAGTGCTTCGGCTGATCGGCGTGCATGTGAAATCGAAAGCCCCGCATGGGGCGACGAGCCTAGAGACAGCCACCCGCATGGCGATCGAGAACCGGCGCAAGCAATTGGCGCAGTCGATCTGGATCCGGGGCCGCGTGGAAGAACATCTGGCGGCGGGCGACAGCCTGATCGTGCTAGGCGATTTCAACGACGGTCCCGGGCTCGACGAATACGAGAAGCTGTTCGGACGCTCTGGCGTGGAGATCGTCGCGGGCGAGGGCGGCCCGGACGCGGAGCGGCTTCACGATCCCCATGCGCGGCTGTCGAAAGCGCATCATACCGCCGCAGCCCCCAGTTCCGCGCGGTTCTACCTCGTCGATCAGAAGCAGTATTTCTCGGCCATGCTGGATTATGTGATGCTCTCGCCCGATCTGGCGGCCCGGGCGAAGAAATGGCGTATCTGGCACCCGTTTGACGACCCCCATATCTACCGCGTGCCCGAATTGCGCGAGGCGCTTTTGCAGGCTTCGGATCATTTTCCCGTCTCGGTCGATATCGACTGATCGGGGGCGTGATTTTCGCGCCGCTTCAGCGTAGGATCGGAGCTATGAAACAGCCGCTCGTCATCGCTCTCTCGCTCGCCCTTCTGGCAACGCCCGTCTCCGCCCAGGAGGTGGGCGGCGACGCTGGCGGCGATGTCGATCGCGGATTCTCGTTGCTGCAGGAGGGCGCGCAGTCGCTGTTTCGCGGGCTGATGGATGAGATGAAACCGCAGCTCGACGAGATGCAGAAAGGCTTGGGGGAGGCCGCGGCCCAGTTGGGGCCGAAGCTGCGCCAATTCCTCGCGCTGGTCGACGATATGTCGAATTACGGCGCGCCCGAGCGGCTGCCCAATGGCGATATCATCATGCGGCGCAACGCGGACGCGCCGCCGCCGCCGCCTTTGATGACCGAGCCGCCGGAGGACGCGCCGCAAAAGGACGCGCCGAACCAGGGCGGGCCCATCGAGATCCCTGAGGGCGGTATCG
>MDSW01121239.1_pt1 | contig 12130 bp, 16 predicted proteins | sample 811171 | NCBI WGS metagenome assembly MDSW01 (sample SAMN05326641, study PRJNA326480) | marine metagenome | isolation source: seawater | place: Atlantic Ocean: North West | collected 2012
TAACCTTAATTTTGCTCATATTTTAGGTATATCTTATTAACAGACAGTGATTTATATACATGTTTAAAAAAAATTAGCAACAAAGGTTATGATAAGCAAAGTTTTTCCAAAAATACACGCTGAGGGATATAAGTTTTTAGTTATATTCGGATTAGCAACAGTAGTATTATATTTTATTAGTTCATTTTTAGGACTGATAGGTTTAGTGCTAACTATTTGGTGTTATTATTTCTTTAGAGATCCAGAAAGACAATCAATTAATAATGATGAATATCTTGTAAGCCCTGCAGATGGTGAAATAATTAAGATAGAAGAAGTTAATGGACCAAAGGAATTAGGTCTTGAAAATAAAAAGATGAACAAGATAAGTGTATTTATGAATGTATTTGACTGTCATGTAAATAGATCTCCATGTTCAGGATTAATTTCTGAAATTCATTATAAATCAGGAAAATTTATTAATGCATCACTAGATAAATCAAGCGAAGATAATGAAAGATGCTACTACAAAATTAAAAATTCTTTTGGTGAAGATATAATCGTAGTTCAAATAGCAGGATTAATTGCAAGAAGAATTGTAACAGAATGTTCAAAAGATGATGTTATTCAACAAGGATCAAGAATTGGAATGATTAGATTTGGTAGCAGAGCAGATATATATTTTGAAAACTATAAACCGTTAGCTAAATTAGAACAAAAAGCAGTAGCTGGAGAAAGCTTATTAGCGAAAAGATAAATGGAACCAAAAAAGAATTTTAAAATTATACCACCTAGAAACCCAAGAGTATTGTTGCCAAATATTTTTACACTAGTTGGTGTTTGTATAGGATTAACATCAATTAAATTCGCTTTTGATGGTAGATTTGAAATGGCAACAATCGCAATTATTGTTGCGGGCATCATCGATGGTTTAGATGGAAGAATTGCAAGATTGATTGGTGGCGCATCTAAGGTTGGAAAAGAATTAGATTCTTTAACTGATGTGATAAGCTTTGGTGTTGCGCCAGCTTTTTTAATGTACTTTTTTATTATGAAAGATTTAGGAAGGTTGGGTTGGTTAATTTCTTTAATATATGTTGTATGTGTAGTTTTAAGATTAGCAAGATTTAATATAAATTCAAACGCAGAACCATCTTGGAGGGATAATTTTTTTGAAGGAATTCCTTCTCCCGCAGGAGGTATTTTGGTTTTAATGCCTTTAATATATAGTTTTAGCGAAATCCAATTTGTTAACTTAAACTATAATATTGTAGTACCATCATTCTTGTTAATAATTTCATTTCTTTTAATTAGCAAAATTCCGACTTACTCGTTAAAAAAAATTGTGGTTAGACGAAGTATTACGATATTTTTACTGTTTGGTATAATATTATTTTTTGGGCTATTATTGATCTTTACTTTTAATACAATCTTAATATCAGGTTTAATTTATCTTTTAGTTATACCAATAAGTTCAATACATTACCTTTCATTAAAGAAAAAAGTTTCGACACAATTTGATGATAGCGATGATCATGAAGATATACTTTAATGAAAGATAATACGATTGTTTCACTTGCTGATTCAAATTATTTTGAGCTTTTAAATGAGCTAATTGACTCAATTCAAAAATTTGATAAATCAAAATCTGTTGGTATTTGTATATTAGATGCTGGACTAACAGCTGATCAAAAACACATACTTTCAGGGAAAGTAGACCAAATAAAAAATGCAGAATGGGATATAGAAGTGTCAGGTTTTAAAATTAGAGGAAAAGAATGGTTAAAAAGTCAGGTTTCAAGAGCATTTATTCCAAATTACTTTCCCAACTTCAAAAAATATCTTTGGATAGATTGCGATGCATGGGTACAAGAATGGTCTGCAATTGAACTTTACTTTAAAGCTTGTGAAGATGGAAAACTTGGAATTACACAAACCATTGCACCTGGCTACAGGATAATGTCAAAAGTAAAATGGTTGTTTGGAAAGTTAGCTGTAATTAAATCACAAAACTTTAAACATGCGGTTAGTTCTAAGATTGGAATTGAAAAAGCTAGACAACTTGCATTTGCTCCACATATTAATATTGGAGTTTTTTCTTTAGAAAAAAATTCAAAGTGTTGGGAAATTTGGCAAACAAACCTAAAAAAAACATTGAGCGCTGGTCAAATTTTTGGTTCAGAGGGCTTAGCAATTAATATGAGTGTTTATATAGATAATATTGAAACAGAATTTTTACCTATAAATTGCAATTGGATTGCTAGTAATTTATTACCAAAGTTTGATGAAAATAAAAATAAATTTGTAGAACCTTATCTACCAAATACTTCAATTGGCATCATGCATCTAGCGGCAGGAATTTGGAAAGATGGAAAAGATATGAGAATAGATAAATCTATAAAAATAGATATTGAAACATTAAATAAAAATAAAGTTTATAAAAGTCTTAGGTATTCAAATTAATTGAAAAAAAATAAAATTTCTAAAGAGTGGATTAATAGACAACACAAAGATATTTACGTAAGAAAATCTAAATCAGAAGGCTATAGATCAAGAGCAGTTTATAAATTGCAGGAGATTAATAACAAACATAAGATACTTAAAAATGGTATGTCTATAATTGATTTAGGAGCAGCACCAGGCAGCTGGTCACAATTTGTAATAAATAAGTTCAGAAATTGTAAATTGGTGTCTATAGATTTGAAAGAGATGGAATCAATTGGCAACTCATACCAAATTGTGGGAGATTTTAATGAACAGATTTTTAAAAATGAAATTATAAAATATTTTAATGAAAAAGTTGATCTGGTTATGTCGGATATGGCAGTAAATACCACCGGTAATAAAAATTTAGATTCAGTTGTTACTGGTGAATTATGTTTAGAAGCGATGAGATTTGCTAAATTACAACTTAAAAAAAATGGTTATTTTGTCTCAAAAATCTTTATGGGATCAACTTTCAATGAAATAATAAATGAGGCAAAATCAGCTTTTAAAGAGATTAATATTTATAAGCCAGCATCCAGCAGAAAAGAATCTAAAGAAAGTTTTATAATTTGTAAAAAATTAAGATAGTCCACTTATTTTAATAAAAATCGTATACTGAATTTTAAAAAAGTGTGGTAAATAATATTGTCAAAGAATTATATATAATGAAAAATTTTTTTTTTTTAACCCTTTTATTAAGTTCATTTTTAATACACTCTTCACATTCTAAAGAAAATTTATTTGTAGAAGCAAAAAAACTATTTAATGATGAAAAGTATGAAGAGTCCAAATTTTTATTTCAAAGAAATATTGTTTTTAATCCTAAAAATGCTGACTCATACTTGTATCTTGCTAAGATATTTAAGTTAGAGAAAGACACAAAAGAAGAAGAAAAAAACCTTAAAACAACACTTTTACTAGATCCAAAAAATGAAGAGGCTATTTTTTTATTAATAAATGTAGAATTAGAGAGGTCTAATTTTGCTAAAGTAAAAAAGATGAAAGAGGACTTCCAATTAATTTGTTCTAGCTTGTGCAAAAAAATACCTTCTATCAACGAAAGACTTAAAAATTTTGATACAAAAAATGAGTCTTAACAAAATCAGAAAAATTCATAATAAAAAAAATAAATCTAAAATTATTTGCTTAACAGCTTATTCAAAAAATTTTGCAATGGAAGTAGACAAATATGCCGACATAACATTAGTTGGAGATTCTTTAGGCTCTGTACTTTATAATTACAATACAACTAGAAAAGTTACTTTAGAAAATATGTTAGAACATTCAAAAAGTGTTCGGATGGGAATTAAAAAAAGTTTAATGGTTGTAGATATGCCATATAAAACTTATCAAAATAAAAAAGAAGCGTATAAAAATTCAATTAAAGTTATTAAAGAAACAAAGTGTGACGCAGTAAAGGTTGAAGGAGGTTTAAAAATTAAGGAAATAGTTAACCATTTAGTAAAAAATAAAATATCTGTAATGGGTCATTTGGGTATACTCCCTCAAAGTGTAAGAGGAAAATTTAAATCAAAAGGAAAATCAGAAAAAGAAAAAAAACAACTTTTAAAAGATGCAAAGTTACTCGAGAAACTTGGAGTATTCGCAATTGTTTTAGAGTGTGTAGAAAAATCAACGGCAAGATTAATTACAAATTCTATTAAAATTCCTACAATTGGTATTGGTTCGTCTTCTTATTGCGATGGTCAAGTTTTAGTTACAGATGATCTTATAGGATTAAATGATACAAAAATAAAATTTGTTAAAAAATTTGCGAATATAAAAAAAGAAATTAATAAAGGTCTTAGAAAATTTAAATATGAAGTTAAAAATAAAAAATATCCATCAAAAAAATATTCTTACTAAAAAAAATTTTTAAACTCTTCATTTATCTGGACTATATTCAAATCAGTTAAACCTCCAATAATTAATTGTAAGGCAACTATCAAAATTACAAATAATCCCAGATAACCAAACCATTGATGTTTTTTTATTTGTTCTGCAAAATACCTAGCCAATGTTACCACCAACGCAACTGATAAAACTAAACCAAAAATCATTAAATTAAAGTTATCTTTTGCCGCGCCCACAACCCCTATTACATTATCAAAACTCAGAGTGATATCAGCAAATAAAACTTTATAAACACTCTGTATGTAAGATGGTTCTTTTGAAATCTTAGTAGGTGATTTAATTTTTTTTAAATTAAATAAATCGCGCCTTAGATCATTGACTATCCAAATTAATAACAGACCTCCAATAATTTTTACATAAGCGAATCCAAACAAATATGATGCAAAAAAAGCAAATATAATTCTAAATATTAAAGCTCCACAAACTCCCCACAATATAATTTGATTTCTGTGTTTTGGTGCAAAGCTTGATGCAATCATTCCAATAATGATTGCATTATCAGCAGCCATTATGACATCAATAAATATTATCTGAATAAGTACTAAGGATTGTTCTAACAAAGTATATTAATAATATTATATTTTTTAAATAATTCAATTTAAACCATGTTAAATTTTTATTGATTTAGCCCTTTATAGAATATTAAATATCAATTTTAAAAAGGAGGGTAGATGAAATTATTTAAAATATTAGTATCTACAATTACGACAGTATTATTATTTGCAAATATCTCTTTAGCGGAAAAATGGGATATGGCCCTTGCATATGGTGCAGGCAATTTTCATTCAGCAAATGCTGCTGAATTTGCAAAAAATGTAACTGAGAAAAGTGGTGGAAAACTTACGATTGTAACTCATCCTGGAGGATCGCTATTTAAGGGTGGTGAAATTTTTAGAGCAGTAAGAACAGGCCAAGCACAAATTGGGGAAAGGTTTATGTCTGCTTTAGGTAAAGAGGATCCATTACTTGAGGTGGACTCGCAGCCGTTTCTAGCAACATCATATGATGATGCTATGAAACTTTACAAAGCATCTAAACCAGAAATTGTTAAGGGTCTAGATGAAAAAGGTTTGGTATTTTTATATGCAGTTCCATGGCCAGCGCAAGGTTTATACAGCAAAAAAGCTATAAACAGTGTTGCAGATCTTAAGGGTCTTAAATTTAGAGCGTATAACTCAGCCACTATTAGAATAGCAGAGTTAACTGGTATGGCTCCTACAAAAATAGAAGCAGCAGAAATTAGCCAAGCTTTTTCTACTGGAGCTGTAGAAAGCATGATCACTTCACCAACAACTGGTAAAAACAGTAAAATTTGGGAAAATGGTGTTGGGTATTTTTATGATATCGCAGCATGGTTTCCAAAAAACATGGTGATTGTAAATAAAGATGCATGGAATAAATTAGACGCAGCAACTCAAAAACTTATCATGAATGAAGCAGCAATAGCTGAGAGAAAAGGTTGGGACTTATCTAAAAAAGGTAATGTAGCTGACAAGAAAGCTTTAGCAAGTGCTGGCATGAAAGTAGGAAAAGTAAATTCAGCTTTACAAAAACATTTTCAAAAAGTTGGTGCTACTATGGCTGACGAATGGAAAGCAAAAGCTGGAGCTAGAGGAGTTAGTGTTCTTGCCGCTTATAAATAAAGTTAATATAATTAAAAAGGCCGTTTAAAAAACGGCCTTTTTATTATGTCTGAACTAAACAACTATCTTAAAAAAATTTATAAATTTTCTGGCTACATAGCAGCTTTCTTTTTAATTTTAGTTGCAGTTTTTATTTTAACTGGAATTGCTTCTAGAATATTCGGCTTTTATATTAGAGGATTGGCAGAGTATTCAGGATACTGTATGGCTTCATCTTCCTTTTTTGCTCTAGCCTATACTTTTGTTGAAGGTGGGCATATACGAATTACTCTTTTTCTAGAAAAAATATCAAGTAGCAAAAAAAAATATTTAGAAACTTGGTGTTTAATAATAACAAGTTTTTTTTCAGGCTATCTGGCATTTTATTTTATTAAAATGTTAATTATATCATACAAATTTCAAGAAAGAAGTGAGGGGGCTGATGAAATATTAATTTGGATACCACAAACAAGCGTTGCTATTGGTTCATCAATTTTTTTTATATGCGTTTTCCATCAATTAATTCAGAAAGTTTCAAATAAATATAATGACTGAAGTATTTTTAACAATTTTTTTTATTAGTGTTCTTTTGTTCTTTTTAGGAACAGGTATTTGGGTTGCAATTAGCATGATAGGTGTTTCAGCAGTCGGCATGATATTGTTTACTACTAGACCAGTTGGTGATGCGATGGCAACTACAATATGGGGAACCTCTTCATCTTGGACTCTTACAGCCCTACCACTTTTTGTATGGATGGGAGAAATTTTATTTAGAACAAAACTTTCAGAAAATTTATTTAAAGGCCTTTCTCCGTGGATGCAAAAACTTCCAGGGGGATTAATACATGTAAATGTAGTTGGATGTGCACTTTTTGCTGCAATTTCAGGATCATCTGCTGCAACTGTTGCTACTGTTGGAAAAATGTCGATCCCAGAACTTAGAAAAAGAAAATATCCAGAAAAAATTTTACTTGGTAGCTTGGCTGGATCAGGAACCTTAGGCTTATTAATACCACCATCAATTATCTTAATAATCTACGGTGTGACAGTTCAAGAGTCTATAGCAAAACTATTCATAGCAGGAATAATACCTGGGATAATGATTGCTCTGATTTTTATGTCTTATGTAATTATTTGGTCATTAATTAATAAAAGTAAGATGCCGAAAGCACAGGAAACTTACCCTTTTTTTGAAAAAATAAAGAGGTCAAAACAATTACTTCCTGTAATCCTTCTAATTCTAGGAGTGATTGGATCTATTTATAGTGGAGTTGCGACAGCAACTGAAGCAGCCTCATTAGGTGTTGTAGGAGCTTTAATACTCTCTTATTTTCAAAAAAGCCTAAGTATAAAAAATTTTAAAGATTCCTTATTAGGAGCGACAAAAACTTCTTGTATGATTGCATTTATTTTAGCCGGATCTACTTTTCTATCGCTTGCTATGGGCTTTACAGGTCTACCTAGAAATTTAGCTATATGGATACAAAACATGGATCTTTCTCCATACATTTTAATTTTTGTGTTAATGATATTTTATATTATTTTAGGAATGTTTCTTGATGGAATATCCGCTGTTGTTCTTACAATGGCAATTATTGAACCAATGATAAGACAGGCAGGCTTTGACATGATTTGGTTTGGAATATTTTTAGTTATCGTTGTAGAGATGGCTCAGATTACTCCCCCTGTCGGATTTAATTTATTTGTTTTACAAGGTATGGCAAATAAAGATATGGGTTTCATTGCAAAAAGTGCGTTTCCCCTTTTTTTATTAATGATATTAGCTGTAATTCTAGTGGTAATTTTTCCAGAAATAGCTTTGTGGATGCCTCAACAAATGATTCAAAACATTAATTAGAATTTTTTTTGTGTTTTAAATAATAATCCATAGTACACATCTTTGCTTCATATGATGCTATAATTAAAAATCCACCTGCTATAGAAAAATTTTTTAAAAAAGCAATAATTTGCATATGATTACTAATGTCAGTGTGAAAAATAATTGATACAGTTATTGTAAACAAAAACATTAATATTGCTACAATTCGTGTTTTAAAACCAATTATTAACAAAATAGGTACAATAATTTCAAAGAGTAGAGATGGATAAAAAAGAAACTCTGGAACACCATAGCTTTCCATATATTCAATAGTTTCATCTTGAAAAAAAAATTTTCTTATACCTTCAAATAAAAATAAAGTAGATAAAAATATTCTCCCAAATGCTTCAATGACGTGCATACACTAATATTTTGATTTTTTTACTCCATTGATAATATCTTTTAATTCTTCATATTCTTCACAATTACAGTTTTTTAAAACATTCAATCTTTGTCTTGCTAGATCGATTCGATTAGTTACAACATATAATTCACCAAGATATTCGTTAATTCCTTTATGATTAGGATCTATTTTTAATCCTAACAAATAATATTTTTCACCCTCTTCATAGTTTCCTAATTTTCTTGAAGCGAATCCAAGGTAATTTAAAGTGTCTGGTTGATTTGGCTTTTCTTCATTTGATTTAATTAATAATTTCAAAGCTCTTTCGTATCTTTTTTTAGCTTTTTTATCTTTGCCTTTAGTTTCATATTTTTTTGCTGATTTTATCAATTTAGCAGCTTTATCATAATTTGATTTTAATCCTGTATCAGAAGTAGATGCGGAATAAGAATAATTAGTAATAGAAAAAAAAATAAATAACCAAAATATTAGTTTTAATTTCATTTAAATAAATTTTTTCATTTTGTTTAATGGCTTTAAATCTAGTCCATTTTCTAACAAATTATTTTTAATTGATTTTGCTGTAGCCAATGAACTTTGATTATCTCCGTGTATGCAAATAGAGTCGATTTCACAAGATATCTGCTTGCCACTGTGGCAATTTATTGCCTGATTTTTTACCATACTCAGCACATGTTTTTTTGCTTCTTCTGGATCTGTAATTAAAGCATTTGGCTTTGATCTTGAGACTAGATTTCCATCATCCTCGTAATTTCTATCAGCAAAAATCTCACATGCTATTTTCATTCCAAGTTTATTTGCAGCAATCTCCATTTTTGATCCTGTTGGAACCAGATAAATCATATTCTTATCGATTTCATTTACTGCTTTAGCTATAGTTGTTGCTAGTTCTAAGTCCTCACAAGCCATATTATTTAAGGCGCCGTGTGGTTTAATATGAGTTACATTTTCATTATGATTAAAAGCAATTCTTTGAAGAATTTCATATTGATCTACGATCAATTTTCTAATCTCTGATGAAGATAAATTCATTCTTTTGCGTCCAAAGTTTTCTGGATCATTAAAAGATGGATGAGCGCCAATGCTAACGCTTTTTTCTTTGGATATTTTAACTACTTGATCCATAGTTTCCTCATCTCCAGCATGATAGCCGCAAGCAACATTAGCTGAATTTACAATTCCTAAAAGGAAAGGATCATTTTCATTGTTATGTAGCTTTGATTTTTCTCCTAAATCACAGTTGATATTAATTTCCATAACTTTTAAAAACTGATTATAACATAAGATGATTAAAAATATATTAAATCTTGGAGATGCGGCAGTTTATTGTGACTTTGGAAAAGAGGTTAATCAAAAAATAAATCAAAATGTAATTAAATACTTTAAAAACATTAAGGACAAAAATTTTGAAGGCATAAATAATATCACACCATCATATAATAAATTAATAGTATCTTTTGATTTGGCGATTACCAATTATTCAAAAATTAAAAAATTAATAGAAAACTTATCAATTGAAGAGAAGAATATGAACAATAGTAAATTGATAGAAATTCCTGTTTGTTGTGAAAGTAATTACAAATTGGATCATAAAAGGTTGGAGAAAATTTTAACTGCCAAATTTGATAAGATTTTAGAAAACTTTTTCGACAAAGAATACTTTTGTTATATGACAGGCTTCATTGCAGGCATGCCATTTTTGGGTGACCTTAAAGAAAACTTAAGAGCAAAAAGATTGGAAACACCAAGAGTTAAAGTGCCCAAGGGATCTATAGGATTAACAGAGCAATTTTGCAATATTTATACTTATGAAAGTCCTGGAGGTTGGAATATTATTGGTAATACACCCCTGGAGATTTTTAATAAAAAAAATCATGACTTTCCAGCTTTAATAAACCCAGGAGATAAAGTTAAATTTACTCAAATAACTAAAGATGAATACGACAAGATCAAAAAATAATTATTTTGAAGTTATCAGGGCTGGCATTAACACTACATTCCAAGATAATGGAAGAAAAAATCTTAATCATATCGGGATTCCAATAAGTGGAGCGATGGATAAAAGAAACTACTTACTAGCAAACGCACTTTTAAAAAAAGATTTGAATTCTCCGGCAATCGAATTTGCTTATCAAGGACCTTTATTAAAATATAGCGGAGAAAAAGTTTTTGGCGCTATTACTGGAGATGTAAAATTTCAAATTATAAAAAATAGTAATGAAATAATAAATGGAGAGACTTATGAAGTTTTTTTAATAGAAAATAGCGATCAAATAAATATTCAGTCAACAAATAAATCTGTTTATGGATATCTATCTATAAGTGAAAACTTTATTCTTGAAACAAACTGGGGAAGCGTATCAACTAATACTAAAGCAAAAATTGGAGCCAACAATGGTAAAAAACTATTAAATAATCAAAAAATAAATATTGATCATTTAAATAAAAATAAATCTAAAAATAAATTAAATTATATCAATTCAAAAATTGAATATATTAGAGTTATTAAATCTATAAATTTTAATTATTTTTCAGACACAGCAAAAAAAATATTTTTAAATGAAGAATTTAAAGTTACTAAGCTTACAGATAGAATGGGAATGAGAATAGAGGGACAAAAACTAGACAATGTAATTAGTTCAAATATAAAATCAGAAGGTTTAATTAAAGGAGTAATTCAAGTACCAAGCGATGGTAATCCAATAATAATGTTTTCTGATCATGGAACCATTGGGGGATATCCAAAGATTGCAAATGTAATAAGTGCAGATTTTGATAAGCTGGTTCAAATGATACCTGGCTCAATTATAAAGTTTAAGGAAGTTTCTTTAGATGAAGCTGAAAAATTATTTAAATTTTACAATTTAGAAACAAATAATTTAATAAATCAAATTTCATGAGCTTGTTGTTTAAAATACCAGGATTTATTCTAGTATTTTTAGGTGCAGTAACACTAAGTTTTGGGGGACTGATTGTCAAATCGTTCGAGGGTGCAACTTTATGGCAGATTTTATTTTGGAGATCGATATTTTTTTGTTTAGTTATAATTATTTTTTTATTCATTACCTATAAAAAACAATTTTTTAAATCTTTTATTAATCCGGGTATCCCAGGACTAATTGGAGGAATTGTTTTAGGATTTGGTTTTTTTAGTTATGTGTTTGCTATGTATAATACTACTGTTGCAAATGCTAATTTCATAATACAAACTCAAACTTTGTTTTTAGCAATTTTTGGGTATATTTTTTTAAGAGAAAAAATCTCAAAAATTACTTTAGCTTCAATAATACTAGCAATATCTGGAATAACTTTAATGCTTGGTAATTCTTTATCTTCAGGTCAAATGTTTGGCAATCTGGTTGCATTTATAATGCCAATATCATTTGCAGTACTTATTATAATAGTCAGAAAATATCCAAAAGTTGATATGGTGCCACTGCAATTAGTTGCAGGCATTGTTGCAATGATGATTGGATATCTAGTAGCTGGCAGAGTAGATATTTCTTTACATGATATTTTTTTAGGTTTTTTGGCAGGATTTTTTCAAGTTGGTTTTGGATTTATTTTTATAACTATAGGTGCAAGATCTACACCTTCTGCAGTTGTAGGAATTATTATGATGTCAGAGGCAATATTTGGACCTCTTTGGGCTTGGATTTTTATAAATGAGCAACCACCATTAATCGTTTTAATTGGTGGGTCGATTGTTTTATTCGCAGTTTTACTTCAATTTTTAAGCAAATTTTTTTCAAAAAAAGAAGCAAATTAAAAAAATTGTGCTATATTGAATGTGCGGAAGAGACTACTTTAATGTAGAGCCGAAGGAGCAACCACCCCGGAATCTCTCAGGCAAAAGGACCGCGCATATTAACTCTGGAAAAAGAA
>MDSW01089388.1_pt1 | contig 12129 bp, 10 predicted proteins | sample 811171 | NCBI WGS metagenome assembly MDSW01 (sample SAMN05326641, study PRJNA326480) | marine metagenome | isolation source: seawater | place: Atlantic Ocean: North West | collected 2012
ATCTGAAAAGTTGTCGTCATACTGTTCGGGATTAGTTACGATAGGGACTAGGCTAGATCTTGGCCCGCTTTGCTAATTTTTTAGGAGATAGCGTGATAGAAAGCATTAGGTTATGGATAATAACGTTTCTCTGGTTAGGCTTACTAAGCGTAACTTATTCTGCAGACGAACCAGTAGAACCTTTGACCATCGCTGATAAGCACTCTGAAATAAGTCAGCGTGTGGCTCGTATCATCGAAGACCTTCATTACGCAAAGCCTCGAATTGATAATTCATTGTCTTCAGCTATTCTTGATCGCTATCTTGATACTTTAGACGGTAATAGGCTTTATTTTCTTCAAAGCGACTATACATCTTTTGGGCGTTATCGCTATGAATTGGACGAGCGTGTAAGAAATGGCGATCTCGAGCCAGTATTCGAAATTTTTAATACGTTTCGTACCCGCACTGCAGAAAGAGTGGCCTATGCAAATATATTGTTAGCAGAAGAACCTGATTTCACTGTAAATGAGTCATTCCAATTTGATCGTAGTGAATTGGGTTGGGCTAGATCAGAAGAAGAACTTCAAGAAGTTTGGCGTAAACGAGTTAAGAATGATGCTTTAAGTTTAACCCTTACAGAAAAGCCTTGGGAAGAAACTTCTGAATTACTCAAGCAAAGATACGAACGACTTTTAAGGCGTGTAACCCAAATTACATCTGATGATGTTTTTGAAACATTCATGAACTCGTTAGCTCACACTGTAGATCCTCATTCTAGCTATTTATCTCCACGTAATAGCGAAGAATATCGCATCCAAATGAGTCTCTCTTATGATGGTATTGGAGCATCACTACAGCTTGAGGATGACTATGTCACAGTGACCAACATAATTCCTGGTGGTCCTGCTTATATTGATGGTCAACTAAAACCGGCAGATCGAATAACGGCAGTTGGTCAAGGTGAAAATGGTGATCTTGTAGATGTAATTGGGTGGCGCTTGGACGAAGTTGTTCAACTCATCAGGGGACCGGGCGGCACAGTTGTTCACTTGCAGGTACTCGATGCTGGAGCAGCGCCAGGTACTCCTGAACGTGCACTTTACCTGGTTAGAGATCAGGTAAAACTTGAGGAACAAGCTGCAAAAAGCAGCATGATAGAAGTTCCAAAGGGAGATACCAATTATAGAATTGGTGTTATTAATGTGCCCAGCTTCTACCAGGACTATGCAGCACGCTCTCGTGGCGATGAGAATTACACCAGTACTACGCGAGATGTTGCACGCCTAATACAAGAACTAAGTGAAGAAGGGATCGACGGATTAGTGGTTGATCTAAGACAAAATGGTGGTGGTCATTTGTCTGAGGCTACAGAACTTAGTGGACTATTTATTGATCAGGGCCCTGTGGTTCAACTCCGGGAAACACGTGGAAACATTCAAGTTCTTGATGATCCGAACCCAGATTCAGTGTATGACGGACCATTAGCTGTCCTAGTTGATCGTTATAGCGCTAGTGCTTCAGAGATTTTTGCAGCAGCAATACAAGATTACAAACGGGGCGTTATTGTTGGACAACAGACATTTGGAAAAGGTTCAGTTCAGAACCTTTTTGATCTAGATCGTTTTATGCGAGGATCAGGCTATGGACAGCTTACACTTACTATAGGCAAGTATTATCGTATTACAGGCGAAAGCACCCAGCACCGTGGAGTAATGCCTGATATTTCACTTCCATCTATGGTTGATGCATCTATTGTTGGGGAAAGCACCAGGGATTCTGCATTACCATGGGATAGGATCCAACAGACCTCATTTATAACAGATGTAGACCTGGACCCCTACTTACAACTTTTACAAACCAGGCATACAGAACGTGCGACAGAAGACCCCGACTACAATCATCTCGTTGATAATATTGAAGCGGCAGTTTTTTTTCGCAATCAGGATGAAGTATCGTTAAATATAGGTGTGCGTACTGCAGAACGTGAAGATATTCAGGCTCAACAACTTGCTCGAGAAAATGAACGTCGTATTGCGCTAGGACTTAACCCAATCGGAAGTATGGACGAACTAGATACTAGCGAACCTACAGATGTTTTATTAAAACAGGCAACACAAGTTGTAGTTGACATTGCCACCCTATCTACATCAACTAGGACACCCATAATCGGATCTGAAACTGCCTCAATTCATTGAGTTTAGGTGTTTCAGGATACACGCGAGCACTAGCTTACAAAGCCATCATTTATTAGCTAGTCAAACAAAGCTAAAGCCTTTCATATATCCTTTAGTCTTCTAAATCTTCCACCCTTTCGGAGGTTGGCAGTGGTAAAATCTCCGCAGATCTAGCTTCGGGTAACTCCTCCACATCTTTTAGCTTTCTCTGCATCACCCTAGTTCTGACTAAAACCTTTTCATCAATTGTGCGAGATGCTGTTTCCAGCTGCGTCCTGACTCTAGTAAGAATATCACCAAACTTACCAAACTCTGTCTTAACGGCAGCAAGAGTCTGCCAAACCTCGCTTGAACGTTTCTGAATTGCAAGAGTTCTAAAACCCATATTTAAACTACTAAGTAATGCTGAAAAAATTGTAGGGCCAGCAGGGACAATATGGTATTTATTTAATAGTTCTTGTTGTAGCCCAGGTTGCCGGATGGCTTCTGCATATAAACCTTCAGTGGGCAAAAACATAATTGCAAAATCCGTAGTATCAGGAGGATGTATGTATTTTTCTTTAATATCTTTTGCTGAAACAATAAAGGCCTTTCTCAATGCTTTGGATGCTTCCTGTACCCTCACATCATCAGCCTCCTCAGAGGCCTTCATTAGTCTTTCATAGTCCTCTATTGGAAACTTTGAATCTATAGGGAGCCATAGTGGCTCTTCAATATTTCCAGACTCTCCAGGCATTTTTATTGCAAACTCTACTCGCTTTCCGGAACCCGCTTTAATCTCAACATTAGCCTGATATTGTTCTGGAGTGAATATTTGTTCAAGCAAAGCCTCTACCTGATATTCGCCCCATGTGCCTCGCAATTTTACATTTGTAAGTACCCGACTAAGATCACCAACACCAGTTGCTAATGCCTGCATCTCTCCTAAACCTTCATGCACATCTTTTAATTGAGTCTGAACCAATTTAAATGATTCACTTAATCTCTTCTCCAGGGTGGACTCAAGCCTCTCATCCACCGTCTTACGCATTTCATTCAATTCTTTTTTATTATCTTCGCGCAAAGCATTCAACTGCTTATCGACAGTATCACGCAGCTTGTCTAGTCTTGCTTCAGTAGATACAGCAAGAGTTTTAACGCGGCTTTCAACACCCTCTAAATGCTTAGCCTGGCCTTTTCCAAGTTCACCAACTGTATTGAGAACGGTGTTAGTTAACTCTTGCCGAAGCTGGCTCCCACCCTCACTTATTTCTTTTCTATGCCCTTGAAGCTCAGCGCGAATAGCATCATCAGAATTTAAATGGTTGAATTCACCCTGACGTTTAATAAGCATGAGAAGCAATATAGCCATAACAGCTAATAGAAATAATATCACCCACGTCATTTCCATATTTTTATACCATTATCGGCAACACTTAACGCACGCTAGCAATACCGCTCCATATCAAGCCTCTGAACAAATAGAAAATCCATGACCAACTTCAAGAAGATAATCTAACCATTTATTTAGCATCATATTATTTTTCCAACGAGTATCTAGCTCACAGGAATGAGTTTTATGTAACTCATGTAGTTTTTGGTGTCGATGTTCTTCCAGTCTATCCATAACCTCGATCAACTTCGCATCATGATAAACACGAACTGTTAAGTCAGGCTCCAATACTGGCACATTAACCCCGATTTCATCTTCCATATACAACAAATAGGTAAGGTTAAGAGTGGTTGTATATTTTTCTTTAAGCTTTAGTTCTAATTGTAAATCACAATCTAAATCTGTATGTGAAATGGTTCTTTCAGGAGCTTTTTCCATAAAAGTCTCAAAATCTTCTATTAACTGAAAAAGCTTTACATAATTACTCTCATATAATGTCATCAAGCCAGTAAATGTGCCTGGACGAAAGATGCACTCAGGCACAATGAGACTGTCTGTGATTATGGCATTCTGGCTCATTATCCTATTTATCCGAATAAACAAAAAACAAAAAAATAACATTAATCATCGACTAACTCTCCGCTCCAAGGCAGTTTCATTTAGGATCGTACTTGCAATTTCTTCAATTGAACAATGAGTTGTGTCAATAAAAGATAAACCAACTTTTTTATACAAACTCTCCGCGGATCGAAGTTCAAAACTAACTTGTTGGGCAGAAGCATATCTACCAGTCGAGCGTCTCTCGAGCCTTATCTGTCGAAGTCGATCGGGCGAAATTGTAAGCCCATATAACTTATCACGGTAAGGAACAAGAACCCGAGGTAATCTCCCCGATTCAAGATCATCTTCGGTAAGAGGGTAATTAGCAGCAAAAATACCATATTGAAGTGCTAAATAAAGACATGTAGGTGTTTTTCCAGATCTAGAAACACCCGTCAATATCACATCAGCTTTATCATAATGATGGACTCTATGCCCATCATCAGCATCCATTGCAAAATTAGTTGCCTCAATTCGAGCATCATAGGTTAGAACATCAACCATGCCATGTGCTTTTCCCAGTGTATGGGAAGACTGTATTTTTAGTTCGGTCTCAAGGGGACTAAGAAACGCCTCAAAAAAATCTAGCACTAGGCCCCTTGAATCAAATAGTGGTGCTCGTATTTCATCTTGAACAAAACTAGTAAATACAATAGGTCTAATACCTGTTCTATCCATCTCTATATCTATACGTTTAGACACCTCTTTTGCCTTGTCAATGCTATCAACAAATGGCACAGTAATACTGTTAAAATCAATCCCATCAAACTGGGTTAATAGGGTGTGCCCAAGCGTCTCGGCAGTCACACCAGTTTGATCAGAAATGAAGAATACCTGTCGTTCTAACATTAGAGCTCCATATACATGACTATAGCTAAGAGGAGTATAGCTTGGAAAAGTATGTCGTTAAGCTGACTGATATCCAAAAACAAGATATTGCACATGTAGGGGGAAAAAACGCCTCTCTTGGAGAATTACTTAACAATCTTGATCAGCTTGGCATTAGAGTACCTAATGGATTTGCCACCACTGCAAAAGCCTTTTCTGATTTCTTAAAACAGGATGACCTCGACAGAAAAATTTACTCTTTATTAGATAATTTAGATGTGTCTGATGTACCTTCCCTCAATCGAATCGGCTCCGAGATTCGAAAAATGATCATGGAAACTCCATTGTCAGATCACCTAATAAAAGCTGTAGAAAATGAATGGAACAAACTAAAAAATGGGCAAGAAATAACCGTAGCTGTTCGGTCTTCAGCAACAGCAGAAGACCTTCCTGATGCATCGTTTGCTGGCCAACAGGAAACTCTTCTTAATGTAAATGGCATAGATAATGTAATCTCAGCAATACATGAAGTCTATGCTTCACTTTTCAACGATCGTGCAATTGCTTATAGAGAACATCAAAACTTTGATCATCGCGAAGTATCGCTCTCAGTCGGTATACAAAGAATGGTGCGTAGCGATCTTGGCTCATCAGGCGTCATGTTCACTCTTGATACAGAATCTGGTTTTCGAGACGTAGTTTTTATCACCTCCAGCTATGGTCTAGGGGAAACTGTTGTTCAAGGCGCTGTCAATCCAGATGAATTTTATGTTTATAAACCTGCCCTCGCGTCTAAAAATAAAGCAGTTATTCGACGAAACCTAGGAACAAAAGCTATAAAAATGGTTTATGCGGATAGCTCAGAAGAGCGTGTTACAACAATCGACGTACCAGAGAGAGATCAAAAACAATTCTCCCTAACAGATGAAGATATAGAAACTCTGGCGCAACAGGCTGTACTAATTGAAAATCATTACGATGGACCAATGGATATTGAATGGGGTAAGGACGGTCTTGATGGTCAACTCTACATCCTACAGGCAAGACCTGAGACTGTGCAGAGTCGTGCTACTCAGGTAATGGTCCGATATTCCCTCAAGGAACGTTCAAAGGTAATAACAAAAGGACGGAGCATAGGGCAACGTATTGGCACCGGAATCGCAAAAGTAGTGAAAAATATTGGCGAAATGAATCTCATACAACCCGGTGATGTCCTAGTAGCTGATATGACTGATCCAGATTGGGAACCAGTCATGAAGCGTGCATCAGGAATTATCACTAATCGCGGAGGACGCACATGTCATGCAGCTATCATCGCTCGCGAACTGGGGATACCCGCAGTAGTTGGATGCGGCTATGCAACTGAGGATATCTCAAATGGAAAAAAAGTCACTGTTTCCTGCGCAGAAGGGGATGAAGGCTTCGTATATGAAGGCATTTTAGAATATGAAGAACGAGAGATTCGCCCTGGGAAACTCCCAGATATTCCTATAAAACTAAAGATGAATGTTGGTAACCCGGATCGGGCATTTGCCTTTGCTGGAATTCCTAATGATGGAGTTGGCCTTGCCCGACTAGAATTTATTATTAACCGAATGATTGGTGTGCACCCTAGGGCCTTATTGGAATATGACCAACAGAACCCGTCTGTAAAAGAACTCATTGATGAGCATATAGCAGGCTATAAAGACCCCGTATCGTTCTATATAGATAAACTGGCCGAAGGCATTAGTACAATTGCAGCAGCTTTTTCTCCAAAACCCGTTATTGTGCGACTATCAGATTTCAAATCTAACGAGTATGCAAACCTAATTGGTGGAGATAGATACGAACCCACAGAAGAAAATCCAATGTTAGGCTTCCGAGGTGCCTCTCGGTATATTGATGAAGAATTTAAACCCTGCTTTGAACTAGAGTGTCATGCAATAAAAAAAGTGCGCGGTGAAATGGGGCTTAAAAATGTTCAGGTAATGGTGCCTTTTATAAGAACCATTTCAGAAGCTGAGCAGGTAGTCTCATTATTAGCTGATAACGGTTTAATCCGTGGTAAGGATGAATTAAAGCTTATTATGATGTGTGAACTGCCAAGCAATGCATTACTAGCAGAAGAATTTCTTGAATTTTTTGATGGCATGTCAATTGGCTCTAACGACATGACCCAACTTACACTCGGCTTAGACCGGGATTCTGGGAAAATCGCTCCTCTGTTTAATGAGCAAAATCTAGCTGTAAAAAAGCTATTAGCTATGGCAATTACTGCTTGCCGAGCACAAGACAAATACGTAGGAATCTGTGGCCAAGGGCCATCAGATCACCCAGATCTAGCAAAGTGGTTGCTTAGTCAAAAAATAACTAGCATGTCTTTGAACCCTGATTCAGTTCTCGATACCTGGATCTATTTGGCAGACAATTAAAAAAGTTATATTTAAACGCTAAATATTAAAAAGATGATGACGATAAAACTTCAACTCCTTAATAGAATCGTAAATATCAGCTAAAGCAAGATGTGTAGATTGTTTCTCAAACTTACCAGCAATTTCTGGAGTCCATAAATTGGTTAGAATTTTTAGAGTAGATACATCAAGGTTTCGATAGTGAAAAAATGAAGCTAATTCTGTCATATATCTATTAAGAAACCGTCTATCTTGGCAAATTCCATTACCACACATAGGAGAAAAGCCTTTATCGGTATACTGACGAAGAAATTCAAGGGTTTGCTGCTCTGCTTCGGACTCATTTACATTACTATCTCGAACACGTTGAACAAGGCCAGAACTATTGTGTTGACGAGTATTCCACTCATCCATTGAATTCATAATGGAATCACTTTGATGAATAGCAAGTACCGGGCCTTCAGCAAGCACAACAAGATGCTTATCTGTGATAATTGTTGCAATCTCAATAATAAGATCAGAATCCGGCTCAAGACCAGTCATCTCAAGATCTATCCAAATCAGATTTTCTTTAGATTTCATTTTTTAATTCCATAAGAAGAATTGTAGCAGGGCAACACTATTTATATAGCACTCCGATTATGACAAAACCCAGACATATATATCATGAGTAAAATTGGTCTGATAATCGCTCGCTACAAACGCCATGCTCTAGTAGAAGTAGCGTCAAATGAATCTTATCTTTGCCAATTCAAAAGCCGCTCTCTAAACCCAGTGGTCGGAGATCAGGTAATGTGGCATAAAGAAAGCAAAGATATCAGAACTATTGACTTGATCAATGCTCGATCCTCAGAACTCAAACGGATTAATAGCAAAGGAAAACCAGAAACGATTGCCGCTAATCTTACCCAGTTAGTTATAGTGATTGCAGAAACTCCTACCCCTGATTGGTTTTTATTAGATCGTTACTTAGTTGCTGCCGAACTAGCTCACCTAAAAGCTACAATTATTTTTAATAAAGTAGACTTAACTAAAACATTACCTTCTACATACCATAGTTATAAAAAACTTGGCTATCCTATCTCAACAATTAGTGCTCATACGGGAATTGGGATTCCCGATTTTTCAAAAAATATGGTCAGTGAGCGTAGCGTAATTATAGGACAATCTGGAGTAGGAAAATCATCTCTTATTAATGTCCTTATGGGTGATAACATTCAAAAAGTTGGAAAGCTCTCAAGAAAATCAAATTTAGGTAAACATACAACCACAACAGCTACCCTTCACCGACTTCCAAATGGTGGTGAACTTATTGACTCTCCAGGCGTAAGAGATTACGCACCATATATTGAAAAAAACCAACAAATTCAACAGGGATTTTGTGAGCTTTCAGCCCTTAGCCAAAACTGTCGTTTCAGTAACTGCAAACATTTAGCTGAACCAGACTGTGCAATAAAAACAGCCTTAGATGATGGAAAAATTACCTCAAAACGCTATAGAAGCTATAAACAACTTTTTGAACTTCAAGCCTCATTAAAAAACCATCGAAATTAATAGCTAGGTGTTTAGCCGTATATATAAAGCACACATTTCTAACCAAGACCAGGTTTCATTTGACGTCCACCTAACATATGCATATGCATATGATAGACCACCTGCCCACCTTCCTGGTTTGTATTAACGACTACACGGTAACCTTCTAAGTCATTACTTTCAGCCAAATACTTGGCGGTTAAAAATAACTTACCAGCCATACCTACATTCTCAACACCAAGATCATTAAGCGTTGAAATATGCATTTTAGGTATAAGTAATACATGAAATGGTGCCTGTGGATTAATATCTTTAAACACTAAAATCTCATCGTCTTCATAAAGACGCTCAGATGGCAACTCATGAGAGATGATTTTACAAAACAAGCATTCTGGGGAAGACTTATTTTTCATGCCTAGTCGATTGTATGTGTGACATATCCTTTTTAGGAAGCTCTGCGTCCATATCTCGGCGACCAGCTAATGCGCGTGACAGGGTACCACCATCAATAAACTCAAGTTCCCCACCAACAGGTATCCCATAGGCAATTCGGGTTGCATTAGCTCCCGCCCGCTGTGCCATTGATGCAACTATATTAGCTGTTGCATCACCTTCCACAGTCACGCTAGTTGCCATTATCACTTCAGAAATTTCCCTTTCTTTCAACTGTTCCTCTAGGAGATCCAAACCTAATTCTTTTGGACCGATACCATCTATTGGCGATAGATGTCCCATGAGAACAAAGTAATTTCCAGAAAAGGCTCCTGATTGTTCAATTGCTATAACATCAGCGGGCGTCTCTACCACACAAAGCTTAGTATCGTCACGCCGATTGCTAGTACAAAACCCACAATAAGTATCCTCTGTAAACATTCTGCAACGCTCACAATTAACTACTAGCTGACTAGCATCCTTCAGAGCTTGAGAAAGTTGAAGCGCTCCATCCCTGTCCTTATCTAGAAGAAAAAAAGCCATTCGTTGGGCTGACTTTGCCCCTACACCAGGCAAACACTGTAGAGTCTTAATAAGCTGCTCTAACAATGGAGAAAAACCTTCAGACATATTCTTTTGCTTATTAATTACTAGATTGGAAGTTTCATGCCTGCAGGTAAAGATAGCCCGCCAGTTAACCCAGAAAGTTTTTCTTGGGTTGTGCGTTCAACCTTTCTAATTGCATCATTTAAAGCTGCGGCAACAAGGTCCTCAAGAATTTCTTTATCATCACTCAACAAATCACTCTCAATATCAAGCCCAATAACATGATGCTTACATGTCATACGCACCTTGACCATACCTCCTCCAGACTCACCTAAAACCTCAATAGAAGCTAGTTCATCCTGTGCCTTTTGCATTGTTTCTTGCATTTTTTGCGCTTGTTTCATCATCTGCCCAAGACCAAGACCCTTCATACGACTTCTCTCCCTTATTGTTTAATATCATTGCCATGAGGTTGAATACTCTCTGCCTCAACAATAGCATCAAATGCTTTTTCAGCCTCCTTAATGGCGGGGTCTTTGCTTATAGCCTCTCTTGCCTCACGCATAAGCTCGTTCTCTCCCGCTATCCTTATTTCAGCCGGTGTGCCCACATCAGAATCACCAATTTCAATCGAAATCACCAAATTGCCACCCAATCGTTGTGCTAATGCTTCCCTTAAACGCCCTCTGACCTGATCTGTGTTCAGATGGGCATGCTCCGTAGCAAGAATAAGAGCTATTTTACCGTTCGTATGACTACAGAGCACACAATGCTCCGCTAACTGACGTGCAGCTCCACGCACTTCTGACTCGCTAAGCAATTGACTCCAGCGTTGAGGATCTACTTTGGGGGTTACAACCTTGAAATCTCTTTTTGAAGGGGTTGATTTTGCTGAAGATCTATCATCTTGAGCTAATTCATATTCCTTTTTAGGAGGCTTATCAACAGAACTAGACTCATCTAAAGAAACGATTTTTGTAACGCCTGTTCTTGACCTGTCTGGCGAACCAGGAAGAAATGCAAGCATACGTAGCAATATCATTTCAAATGCTGATCGAAAATCGCGGCAAACATCAAGATCACGACGCCCCTGCAAGGCAATCTGGTAATAAAGCTGTACATCTTCCGGGTCAAGTTGATTTGCAAGGCTAGGAAGCTCTTCATCCTGCCCATCGTCGTCAGGCCCTCCGATAAGCTGGATAACAGCAATCTTCTGCAGAAAAATCATCAATTGATCTAATACCAATCCATAATCGGGTGCTTGTTTGTCTAACTCCCTGACTTCATTCATCAATACAGCACCATCACCCCGAATAAGTCCTTCAATGATTCGTTTAATGTGTCCTGTATCAATACTTCCAAGCATTGTGCTTACTGAATCTGAGCTTATATTACCTCCGCTAAAAGCTATTGCTTGGTCAAGCAAACTTAAAGCGTCCCGCATACTACCTTCAGCGACTTTAGCAATGGCTACTAGAGCATCTGGTTCACTAGGAACCCCCTCCTCCATACAAATCTTATTGAGCTGGTCACAAATCTCTCTAACTCGTATTCGTTTTAAATTAAACTGCAAACATCGTGATAAAACTGTAGCAGGCAACTTCTGAGGATCAGTAGTAGCCAATAGAAATTTAATATGTGGTGGAGGCTCTTCCAGGGTTTTTAACAAAGCATTAAAAGAATGGTTAGAAAGCATATGAACTTCATCAATCAGGTAAACCTTATATCTTCCATCAGTCGGCATATACTGAACGTTATCCAAAAGCTCACGAGTATCTTCAACTTTAGTTCGAGATGCTGCATCCACCTCAAGTAAATCAACAAACCTCCCTTCATCAATAGCCAGACAGGTATCACACTGGCCACATGGCTCAGATACAACGCCACTCGTACAGTTCAAAGCCTTAGCAAAAATACGAGCGAGAGTGGTCTTACCAACTCCTCTTGTTCCAGCAAAAAGGTATGCATGATGCAATCGCTCAGCCGACAGGGCATTTACCAATGCTTTTACAACATGATCTTGGCCAACCAATTCTTGAAATTTTCGAGGTCGCCATTTTCGCGCAAGGACGGTATAACTCATCTATTTATCCAGTACACAAGAAAAATTTAGGTCCGCGCCAGCTCATCTCCGGCACCCAATTTGACCGCTGCCGCTGCTCCCTTCCGGGCCTGACGGGGTTCACGGCTAATCGTCGCGGGAGAACCGACGCGGACGAGCTTACTTTAACAGTCTGTATCAATAGACGCACAAAGAAAAACAGAAAAC
>MDSW01161911.1_pt1 | contig 12129 bp, 14 predicted proteins | sample 811171 | NCBI WGS metagenome assembly MDSW01 (sample SAMN05326641, study PRJNA326480) | marine metagenome | isolation source: seawater | place: Atlantic Ocean: North West | collected 2012
ATCGGTCATGGAACCATCACGGGGTGAAGTGATGTCCAGCGTCCTCATCGACGCTTGTGGTTGGGCAGCATTAGTTGATGCAAGATTGAATCTTGATGTGGCAATGGCTTCAGTTGCTGGGTCACCGAGATTATTGGTTCTCGATTCTGTTGCAAAAGAGTTGGATAATCTATCCAAGACTCGGGGAGGTCTCTTACTGGATTTGCTGGAACAAAGATCTGAGAGAATGTCAGATATTGAAGGGATGAAGCATACTGACGATATGTTGGTTGATCTTTCAGTTGAATCCGGTTGGCCCGTATTGACTGTAGATAGGCGGTTGAAAGAGAGGTTGGTTAGTTCAGGTGGTTCGTATATCGAAGTCACAAGTGGACCTTCCTTGAGACTAGTCGATTAAATTCAAAATCAACCACTTGCAACGGAATATTATTTCCGATTATGAAAGCGTTTGTGAAAATTAACCTGTTTCTGACTATCCACCTATAATCGGTTGGTTTTTTTATGTTCTTTGATTTATTTATTATATATCGATAGCAAACTTAAATTTCCATGTTATTCCAAAGTAAACATCTCGTATTGACCCTGTGGTCAACTGGTTTAGTGTCAAATATTTGGAAATTTTGTGCATCTTATCCCGTCCGGCAAAGCATATTCTACACCTGTCATGACCCGTTTGAATATGCCCTTTTTTGCAATAATATATGTTTCGGACCAACGAGCCTTTGGCTTCTTTCGCACCCTCTAACTTTAGGTAATTTTCAATAGTTTCAGAAATAACAATCTTAGAAATTTTTCTGTTTGTTCTCGGAAACTCTGCTTTCGATGCTTTCCGATTATAATTAACAACGGATTCAAATAGTTCAAATTCGTTCAACTCCCAATTAATAAGACCACGGGTTTCTCCAGAAAAAACTAGCTTTTCAATAATCCTGACAAGATTGGTTGATGTACGAAAATTTTGTATTATGTCATATTCTATTTGTTCCTTTGTTGCACTAAGTTCATTAAACAATTTGATTGATTTTTTCTGCAATTTATCCTGGGCAGATTTCTTGGTTTGACTGATTATTCCATTATTTTCAGTATCTCCGGACTTATTGAAATCCTGAGAATCTTTTCTAAAATCGTCGGAACCCATACTTGCCAACTACCCGTTCAACACAGTTTTGTAACGTTAGATGTTATTGAAAGTAATTGCTAGAATCGCAGTCCTCATAATTGCACCAGTAATCACCGTCACCATCCGGCCCCTCGACGTCCTCACAAAACCCACAATTAGGACAATCGGGGAGGTATGGATCATTACAATGACATAACCCACAACCACCTTCAACATGATTGTGTTCTATACACCTCGGGCCATATTTGCATTTTTTTTCGCCGCAATTGCTGCATTCAGTACCACAATCCAGACAAGGATCTTCACAACAATCACCATCATAATCAAGACGATGCTCGCAATCACCAGTGCAGTAATATTCCGAACGTTCCTCATCATCATCCCATTCATGGTACGTATCTGCTCCACACGAGGGGCACTCAGGATATGTGTCACAAGTATCGCAATGTCCTCTATATCCAGACATACAATCGCCCGATGAATCAACATAGTGATCGCAATTGGAACAATGGATTTCACCATCACTATCCAATTCACCGTAGAGTGTGGAATTGCAATTATTGCACAGATAGGGGTTGCAAGTTCGACAATCCCTCTTCGTACAATCGCCATCGTCGTCGACGGGATGATTGCAATTATTGCATTCAAATCGGTTATTGGAAGCATCCGTGGATTTGTCGGTCATACCCCCACACCGAGAGCATTTTGGGCGGCCTCTGCAGGCCACACAGCGCCCTCTAGCTACGCATTCACCTTCCTTATCGACTTCATGCTCGCAGCGATTGCACCAAGCGTGAGCATTTCGAACGCTACTTTCGAAATTATCATTAGTCATCATACCGCATTTTCGACAGTATGGAGGAGGAGATGATTTTCGAAAATCGTCACCCTTCTGAAAGTCTTCTCCAGCCATCTCAGTCAATTCCAATTAATCTTGTAATGGTTGCAAAAAGGCCTTTTTTCCTTAGAGAAAATGCTAACTTTGTATTTACTTGGGACCAAGGAGGGCAGGGAGTATTCGATGTACTGAGTCTGTTTTCAAACTCTGTCATCGCATCTTCTAGAGTGGACATAGGCATGGAAGAATTACCTTCTTGATCCACTTTGTGAACGATAAACTCGCCCTTAGCGTTGATTTCTACCGCGTATTCAATACCTCTCGCTGAGATTTGGCTGAGTAGTATTCTATCTCCGGAGGGGTGCATTCGAAGTTGATGAGATGAGTGAGCAGAGTTATTTGCTACTTCCTCTATTGTTCTGGCCCAGTCATTGATTCCGAGTTTTCCCTGACGTTGAAACCAACTTGGCTCAGGTATATTTTCGACTTGTGCTGTTGCTGCTGATAAATAAAACGAGTAATCTTCTAGATCAATCAAATGTGCCTCAGGAACATGCATAGTTTTCCAAATCACAGTCTCAGGGTCGAACCATGCATGTTCCCCGACTGGATTTCCAACTTCAAACCAAGCATGTCCTAGGCCTAGAAGTACATCTTGCTCTGTCTCGGGCATCTGATGAATGAGACTACATACAATGCCAGCAAATGGGTATGGGGAGTTAGGGTTGTTAATTTTCGAATAATAACTATGATGGTCAACTCTGGAAAATCTGTCTAAACCGTTAGGAACATGAGAATGCCAGGACCCTAAGACCTCTATCTGATTGTCCGTTTCTTGGATTTTTCTTAATGTCCACAACTGATAACGCCTGTCGGGTTGTAATTCTACAGCTGTACTCTTCTCTGGGTTTGGACCGGTGGGTATGTAGTCCAAAATAACAAATGTTGCATTTTCAAAATCTATTTCTAATCCCAACTCAGTAATAGTTTCACCCGGAGCGATGTGATAGCCTATCCATCGGCCACCTATCTCAATCTCAGTATGTTCGCTAACATCCTTGAAAACTCTGCTAAGTACTCGATTGTTCATTACAAGCCTAGGCACAGAATTCATTGTGAATCCTCCGAATTTGAGCACCATACGCAATCCCGGAGAGGAAGTATCGGGTTTGCAACCATGGAGAATGGTTGAGTCGCGACCTTTGCATTACCAGTTTTCGAGATTCCTAAATCATCCTCTTCGAATAATTCATCGATTAAATGTCTTCGACTAATTACAGATACATGATGAATACCGTAGCCCTCTCTGGGTGCCGGAATCTCCTTCCATTCCCTTACTACCTCAGTAACTAACTTAGGCGTTGTTTGATCATCAATAGATTGTTTTATCAATTCCTCAATTTGGAAGTTTTCACCATAGCCTTCAATTGAAGATGCCGATACTTCCTGATCCTTCCATTCTAATAGGAATCCACAGTTATGACAGTAGATGTTGTGAGGGAGGGCGTCGGCTAGGCAATTACCACAGTGGGGGCGAAGTCCTTGTCTATTTCCGGAATTTGTGTCTAACCAAACTGTCTTTACCTCTGGTAGAGGAGGTTTAGAGGGCCCTCTAACGTCGTAAGGAATCCAAAGCAAATTAGTCTCCAATCGAGTTAATTTAGGTCCTCCGATGTTGAATAATTTCAGCATTGATTCATTTATGCTGTCTCCTAGAATTGCCGGAAGAGCCAGTCTTGCTACTAGCATAGAGACCATCTGTATATCAATCGATAAACCAGAAAGTCCGTACTTTGGATCAGAACGTTTTCCATAGACTTCTTCAGCAATTTCGTCCTCAATTTCGGTGATCGCACGAGAATCATTGAGTACTCTACCTATGCTAACTTCCCTGATTTGGTTTTGGAAGCAATCGTAACAGCCTGATGCTCCTGGCTCGTAGATGAACGCATCGCCACCAAATCCAGTTCGGTATACTACCCCAGTAACACATGGTTTTGAAAATTCTAGACAAGTCCTGTTTATCTGGAGCCTCGTATTTTGATTGTCTGTGCAACAAAGCACCACATTGGCAGAACTGATTGCATTCCTTAGCAAACTTTGACCCTCGCTCGATGTGATGTCGCAGTCAAGACGCTCGACTTTTGCTTCCGGATTTCTGTCTAAGATCCAATCCTCTGCAATCTCGGTTTTCGGCTTACCGATTTCCTCTCTTTTTCCAGGATGTTTAACCAAATTATCCAAATCTAGAGTATCTCTATCCACGAGTACCCAATCTGAGACTCCGCACATTGTTAGGTTTTGCATTGTTGGGAAACCGACGCTACCTAATCCAATGACCAGTACCCTTGTTCCTTTCAACGCCTCAAGGCTGATTAAGTGGTCTATTCGGTTGGAAGATAACTGATTATTTTTTGAATCAATAATCATCTTCTTCGCCCCCTTCAAGTTCGGTATAATTCAATTTTAGATGTACAACTACGTTTAGCAAATTATGAGAAGTCTGCGTGTTTATGAGCCGCAAAAAATCACTCCATTCAGCGTTCGTTGGAAGTGTTATTACCTCTGTAATTACATAATGGGGATCGCTCACATATTGGGTGTCCTTCTTGAATCCAAATCCATGAACTCTTGATTCACCCACAAGATTTCTAACATCGGAAATTTCAACTCTTGGGATATCAGATGATAGAGAAAAAAGATAATCATTAATACCATTATGAACGAACCATTTTTCCAGCAAAATTTTCGTTCTTTCCCGTATTTCGGGTTCAAAATTCGTTGGAGTACAAATGTAGAACATCAATGTATTCCGATGATTTAAATCAGCCATTTTTGTAGCGTATTCCTCCACCAATTCTATTGATTGCTGATACAATAATCTCGCACATGTCTCAACCCTGTTGTCAACTCGAGATTGTAACCGGTCGATTAGTCGTCCACCTTTTTGTTGAACTGGTCTGGTAATGTACTCAACAGGCCATTGTTTTGAAGATTCGAGTTCCCCCTTCTGAAAATCCTGGGATTTATCTTTATTATAATCCATATTTTCATCAACATTAGAACTCATTGAATTACCTCAGTTATGTTCACATCCACCGATTTTTCCACATCTGGGACAATGATATCTCGATCTACCGGGCCATATCCCTGTATTCTTCCAAATAATATATTTGTGAACCCAGAAGGATGATAATACCATCATTCCAACTAAAGTGCAGTCGGTTGTCCAATCGTCTTGTTTCATTATACATAGGTGAGTTCTATTCTTTCTATCCCTGTACAAATGTGCTTTGTGGTCGAAGGGCATATGCATGTCAACAGGATATATTCGTGGCATCGAATTTGGATAATCCTCGGGGATTATGAGCCTCAACCTAACCTCTGAGACTGTATTTTGTTTGGTACTTTCCAAATCGATCTGCACAGTATACTCGATTCCCAAAATATTACCGTCATTGCCGCGCATTTGATAATTCATATCTGTTGCATGCATTCTTATTTTTTCTAATTCTATGGCCCATCTACTGGATTCATTAGCCTTAACCAGGTCGTTTCTGCTCATGATTAAGTCTGTGGGGATTCGAGAACTCATTTGCCCCTACCCCCTAATCTACGAATTGGATTGAAATTGCTAGTATTGACGTTATTTGAGTCTGTAATTTTGGCAAGTTTGTCGAAGTCGATGCGATCAAGTTCAAACTCAGAAAGCCGACTTTGGATTCTATCGATTAATTGCAGACGTAATTCCTCGGTGATATCGTCATTCGATTCGACTTTAGCGAGTATTTTGTTTAATGCCACCTCATCATCAGCCCATTCTATTTCTAAACGATATTCCTCAAAAATGGTCTGTTTGGATATCCTAATTTTCTCTTTTTCAGCCAGATTTTTCTTCTCCATTATTTCTTCTTCTGCTTTTGTTATGAGTTTCCAGCCTTTATTGATTGAAAAAGTCTCAAGGGTGTTGGCGAGGCTGACGACTCCAGATGGGAACACTAGATTGTATGCAGCTGTTGACTTAGGATGAGAACGGAATTTCAATCCACGATGAAGTTCTGAATCTGAAATGACGGGATATATGCACTGATCCCAGAGTCTAACCAAATTGGGGTCTTCACTCCAGTCCCAATCGGGCTTAATCGAGATACGATATCTTCCTTCGGCCTCGTTTAACAACTCTGGAGGGTCTTCTATCATCCTTTGTTGAACAAAAAAAGACATATCTACTCCAATAATGTGAACCACAGGAGGTCTACTTAGATGAGCCCATGGATTGAGAATAATCTGTGTGTAAAAATCTCCGCTACGGGGCAACTCAACTTTCAATTCTAATACTTGTAAAAAACCAGAAACATCTCTAATTGGCCCTGCACCAACAACACGTTGGAGTGCCTGTGAATCTGATTCATAGCGTCTTGGAATAAAGATTAATTCCAAGTCATCGCTCATAATTAGACCTCATTTTCAAGCTTCACCGTGTGGATCTGAAAGAATTACTGAGGAATCTGCATTATTCTTTTTCCCTTGTGGAACTACCTTCACCTTTCCACTCTTGCCTACTTCGACTTTATCCCAGTCGTCCCATTCATTCATGAGGAGGGGTCATTTTGGGACTATTTTAGAGTCACGGTCCTAGAAGAAGGTAAATCGTTACTAGGAGGCTCAAACTATTCGATTTAATCTATCATTCATATTTGAAAGTAAATCCATCATTTCTTGGACCTTGTCATTCAATTCTGCAACATCGCTCTGAAGGCTTGAATTATCTTTACGGAAATGAATTAACCAATGTCTAGTACTACCGTTTTGGGTGTTATTCATCGGTATAATTGAGCGTATACTATATTCGGGATATTTCGAATGGAGAGATTGGATTTTATCTGGAATAGAATCAACTGACTGACTATCATATCCTCTTGGGTTGTACCAACCGTCCACTAACTCGAAAACATCTTCCTGATTAGGAACCTTTTGAAAATCGTCTGACATCCTATGACTTCCTGAAATCATTGCTTTGTTCATGATTTGATGATCCTTTTTCATAAATTGTAGTCCTTACGATTTTTGTCCCCTTTTTGCTAATCATCAGTGGAATATCTATTTGTTTGGTAAATTTTCGTAGTATTTGCAATTTCTCGAATTTCGATTTTGACTTTGAAATCCCTAAGGCATCTGAAATAGTATTGAAGTTTTTAGAATCAGTGATGTCTCTGATATTTTTCACTGTTGGTACGACTGTATGCACCTCCCTCCTGCAATTCCAGCAGTAATCACGGGGTTCCCTATTGTATCGAAGTCGTGACTGACTACAAACATTGCAAATCCTTTTTTCCTTCACATAAGTGCCTGAAATAGAAAGTGCGGGGTCTACTGAATTTTTACTTATTTGACAGACGAGGTTGAGAAAACGGTCGTATCTTTCGATACGTTCTTTTTTTCCTCTTCCTATTTTTAGATGCGATTTTTTCAGAGTTTCCTTCATTTTTTCCTCACTCATCGACGCGAATTGCTCCCTGGATCTCTGAATATTCTCTTCAATTTGATTAATTACAACATCTATTTTTGTAATCGGGGATCCGCCTTCTTTGATGATTTTGAGGGTTTTAGAATTAACTTCGACATCTAGAAAATTAGCAACGATATTAGGATCTGCACCCCCAATAATCGCTTCCACTCCGTGATGCATTCCCTTGAAACCGTCGAGTACAGCAACCACCCACTTCATCGTCTTCGTACCATCTGCAACGAGAGTAACTAATTCTGGATGTTCGTGACTAGCCGCTATTAGGCTCTCGGCTTCTTCTGGTGATGCTTTGCCATTCAATACGGCTTTGATGGCTGGATGGTTGTCTGGTAAGCCCTTTCTCCAAGCGGCCTTCCAAGTTTTGATTACAGCATCAGCATCCTGTCCGGATGCTATGGCCGCAGCAAAATCTTCGGAAAGACCGAGTGCCATGTAGGCATCTGTTAGTGGGTTCGAATCGGTTGCCATAATTCTCTCGGACACCTCCATCACATTCAAGAATTACTACGGATAGCGGTCGTTATGACAGAACCCTCTGTATTCACTCATGATGTACTTCCAAGAATCAGGGCTGGCCACGGAGTATTGAGCATAGTAACCCATGAATGGGAGCGGGTACAAAACAATCTTCTTGATGCATCAGAGCAGCTTAACCGAAGACTTCTTTCATGGTCAAGTGCCAGTAATTCTATCCAAGAACTTGTTGAAAATGAGGGTGTATTGGGATGGGACCCCCTTGTTATAGATGGTGAAGAAATACCCATACAATTCGATGACATTTGGAATGGTAGTGTGCCTTCTGAAGGCCCAGATTGGATTTCAGGTAGGGTCGGTAGGTGCACACCAGATTTTCTGCTTTGGTGGTACAAAGAAAATCCTAAACTTCATGATTCAATACTTTGGCTGAGAGATATCACACCATACATGGATTCAACAGCACATGGAGCATCACCACATGACCGTAGGGCTTTGGTGAGAAGAATTCGGGATTTCTGTACAGGCGGCGCTAAGGTGCGTGGTAAGACAGTAGTAATGACATTTCCAGAGAATTATCTGCCGCTTGAGTTAGAAAAAGACGTAGAGCAATTCAACTTTCCACTGCCTGACTATGATATAATGTTGGATTGTCTAAAATTAGAAATAGATACTTGGAACCACCAACATCCAAATCATCAGGTTAAGATTCCAACCGGAAAGGTCAGACAGCGGTTGGTTAAAGCCGCACTTGGACTTACTCTACAAGAGGCGGGGTCGGCGTATAGGCAAATATTTGCTAGAATGTCAACAGATGGAGTCAAACGAACCTCAATGAAAGAGGATGATGTAGCAGTACTCAATGAACAGAAGGCACAAATTATCAACAAAACTGGAGTGTTAGAATTTGTCCCACATAGAGAATCGATTGATGATATAGGAGGTATGACTGAACTAAAAAAGTGGTTGGAAATTCACAAACTATCTCTCGATGACGAAAAAGATCCTCCAAAAGGCCTGCTAATGATGGGGGTTCCGGGATGTGGTAAGTCTTTGATGGCACGAGCCGTAGCAAGTGAATGGAAGCTCCCACTTTTGCAACTAAAAGCATCAAATATTTTCGATAAGTACGTAGGAGAGTCAGAGGGGAAAATTGCTCGCGCTCTTGCGATAGCAGAGGCCTGCTCGCCGTGTGTACTTTGGATTGATGAGTTAGAGAAGTTACTTTCCGGATCGGGTGGTGACGGTTCCCTAGATAGCGGAGTATCTGCTAGAATGGGCGGCACCATACTTTCTTGGATGGCAGATAAACAATCACCTGTTTTCGTGGTCGCCACTGCAAATAACCCAGAGCGACTTGACCCTGCATACGTTCGTCGCGGACGATTTGATGAACGATTCTTCATAGACTTACCAGGTGAGAATGTAAGAAAGCAAATTTTCGAAATAAAACTTCGAGAACGATTCTCAGATATGGACATAGATACAATGGGCCTTGATACTCTGGCTGTCGCTTCAGCGGGTTATACAGGAGCTGAAATTGAATCCTGTGTTAGGGAAGCAAAGAATATAGCAAGGCACGAAGGTATGGAAATGCCCGACCATAACCTCTTGTCAAAGGTGGTTGAGAAAATGGTCCCCGACGCTGTCGCAATGGCTGATACAATATCGCATATTCGAGTAATGTGGGGAGGCGACAGAGCAAGACGTGCGGACTCAGAGGAACCTGTTGACCTTAATCAGGAGAGTCTCAAAAATGAGGAAGTGAGAAAGGCTGTGGAAAAGCAATACAGAAATACAATCCGAAGGATGTAAGGTAATCAATATGGTTGATAAAGAAGAAATCCTCGATGTGGAGATTGACTGGGATAGCTGCCAAATTATCGCTCATCTAGAAGGTTCAAGTGACCCAGCAACTTGCAAAAAAGATATTTTGAAGATGTTAGAAGGCCTTGGTGATTTCACCGATTTCGCCTTCACTACTGCATTTACGGAACGACCTAGCGACCCTAATGCCAAGCAAAGAACTGGTCCGATAAAAAGACGCCAAAAGGAAACAAATTAGTGATAAAAATGAGCTATATTACCAAGACTTCGAAGGTTGTTATGACCGACATTGAATCCCTAACAGAGGCGTTAGAATTATCAGATTGTACCTTTGAGTCTACATCTAAAGAACAAATCAGAGTTTCCGCGGCGGGTAGAACTGTAACAATAAATAAATCTGGAAACGGGTTTTGGTCTTACAGATATGAAGAATACACATCAATGGATAATTTCAACACTTGGTTTAGGCAACTTGAGAAGAAATATTCCGAAGTTGTTAGAGAGAAAATAATGCGAGTTGAAGCGGAAAAGAAAAGGCAAAGGGAACTGGCTAAAGAAGCAGACAATCTAAGAGAGAAGGCCGCACGTACACAGGTCGAACTCGATTCTAAATCGCGAAGTAAGTTATCTGAATTAGAAAACAACATCGCTCAGAGCAAACTTGCTTTGGATGAAGCTCAGCGCCGCCTCGACACTGTTGAGAAAAGCAAGAAGGAATATAGGTCTGCAACAGAATTAGAATTGAAGAAGCGTGCAGAAAAGGGAGGTTGGAACCTTGCCCGCGATGTGCATGATTCCAGCAGAAGGGTTTCCAGAATTCGCTGGACCAGGAAGAAGGTGTCGAATTGACCAAAACGAGTATTAGAGTACACGACATAGTTCCTCAATCCGAAATATATGGACCTGGAATTCGTTGGGTCATTTGGGTTCAAGGCTGCACTCTGGCTTGTGAGGGATGCTGGAATAAGGAAACTTGGTCACAACGTAAGGGTGAACTCCGATCTGTGCAAAGTTTGCTTGAAGAATTAAGCGAAGTTCAAGGAATTGAAGGGATTACAATTCTTGGTGGCGAGCCGTTGCAACAGGCTGAGCCTGTCTTGACCCTAATCGAGGGTGCAGGAAAGTTGGGCTTGACAGTGATGCTATACACAGGTTATGAGTTTCATGAAATGAACGAAGTTATGCAGGCGTGTTATTTTGCCTCCGACATAGCAATTACTGGTAGGTATATTGCCGAAAAACGTGATTTAGGCCTACTATGGAGAGGTTCTAGTAATCAATTAATTGAGTCACCCACAGGGCGCTATGCAGACCTAGAGATTACAGAGGCACAGGAGGTAGAGGTGCTAATCGATCACGATTCTGGGCAGGTCACAATGTTGGGATATCCCGATGAGCAGATTCTTTCTGATTTCAAAGAAATATTTGAGAGGATAAAATAATTCAATCAATTATTTTAGACTGATTTAGTATTTTTTGGTTTAACGGACTAACTGAAAAAAAACACAGTTTTGATACTCCAATTTGAAGATACTTTGCTGGAATCCACGGATTAGTCCTTTCCTCGATAGAAGAGTCATGCTCAAATATCTCAGTGCATTGTCAATTTTTATGGCTGAGGACGATTTTCAGAAGGGAAATCCAAATGATAAGCCGAATTTAGGTTTACGAGATGCAATATCTAATGCACGGCAAAATAACAAAAACTTAGCAGAAGAGAGAGCACTTAGGTTATTTAAAGAAATGAAAATTATTGACAAAGCGACTACTGCTATCGAGAAAGGAAAGTCGGCGGTGACTGTCGGATTTCCTAGTTCGGTGAAGGAGAAATTCACCGATTCTCAGTTTAAGGGTGAAGTTACATGGTCTGATGTCATAGCGAGTTTGGTTTTTCTAATTAAGGATGAAGTCGAGAATGTTTCTGTTAATAAGAAACAGGGGGGGGGATGTTGCTCGAAGCCACGAAGGAAAAAGCCACTAAAGGGAACACTTGGGACATACAAATTTTGCGCTCGTTGCCAAAAACGTTTCAAGGAAAAAACAGGTGAAAGTTTCACTTCTATACATATCACTTTCTAGGGATTAAGTTCAGCATATCATCATCTTCTCCTTTGGTCGCGTAAGTATGAATAAACAAAAAATGTGTCAAGTGTGTGATTCACAAATGAGTATTTTTTTGGTTAAATGTCCGGAATGTGGCTCCGTTCAAGAAAAAATAAAACGCAGGAATCAACCAAGAAAGAAAAACAAGAAAAAAATACAAAGGAAAATCGAAAAGAAGTCTTCTGCAAAATGTAAAGGAGAAAAAAAGACATACAAAACACACAAACAAGCTGCAGCAAT
>MDSW01132585.1_pt1 | contig 12128 bp, 12 predicted proteins | sample 811171 | NCBI WGS metagenome assembly MDSW01 (sample SAMN05326641, study PRJNA326480) | marine metagenome | isolation source: seawater | place: Atlantic Ocean: North West | collected 2012
CAAAGGTGTAGTTTTATTTGCAAACAACAATGAGCAAGTTGATTATATCAAACAGGCCATTTTTTGCACACAACAGATTAAAAAACATTTAGACTTACCTGTTTCGCTGGTAACAAATTCATCAGATCATTTGTATAAACAGTATTCGACATATGTTGAACTGTTTGATAAAATTATTTCAATCCCAAAAGTAAATTCAGGACAACGTAAATCGTTCAGGGACGGGGTTGGTCCTGTAAAAAAACTTGAGTGGAACAATCTTAACAGATCAGATGTGTATGATCTAACACCTTACGATGAAACACTAGTAATGGACACAGATTATATAGTTGCTAACAATCAATTATTAAACTGTTTTAAAGTAAACAATGATTTTATGATATGGAAAGAAGCAACATATCTAAATCCTCATGGAAAGGTATGGGAAATAAAGTATGTCAGTGATACGTCAATGGAAATGTATTGGGCAACAGTATTTTATTTTAAAAAATGTGAAAAAATGAAAACATATTTTAATACTGTGCAACACGTTAGAGATAATTGGGCATATTACAGATGGATATATCAAATAGCATCAAAGAATTATAGAAATGATTTTGCTTTTACTATTGCCATATGGATAATGAACGGATTTGAGGAAAACAAAGAATGGCCTGCAAAGTTGCCAGGAACACATTATTACATATACGACAGAGATCAGATAATCGATTTCAACAATAATAAATTTACGTTTTTGGTAACAGTACCTCAAGATCAAAAAAAATCAACAGCAACCACAGTCAAAGATTTAAACGTTCATGTAATGAACAAATTAGGATTACAAACAGTTATTGAAAGTAAAGGAATATGATAGAACAAGGATATTTAATTTACGCAAATAACAGTAACAAATGTAATTACACTAGACAAGCATACGCATTGTCTTTGTCCATTAAGTTGTTTAATAAAGATGCTCATGTAACACTAGTCACTGAAAACGAATTATGTGATAGAATTCGTGCAGGATTTGACAACGTTATTGTCCCTCACAAAGTACCAGTGTCTCAAAGTGTATTAAATTCTGAACAACGTTGTCATGCATATAACATTTCACCTTATTTAAAAACCATAGTAATGGATGCCGATGTATTAGTAACTGAAAACTTAGACAGTTGGTGGACATACCTAGCAAATTATATGGTTTACTACGTCTCAGATGCACGTACATACAGGAATGAGAAGAGTGATGCTGTTACATACCGTAAAACATTTATTGAGAATAACTTGCCTAATTTATACAATGCATTTCATTATTTTGAAAAGTCAGATGAAGCATCTAGGTTTTATAGACTGCAACAAATGATTGTAGAAAATTGGGAAACTTTTTATACAAAATATACACCAAAGAAAAAACAAAAATGGTGCAGTATGGACGTCAGCGCCGCTATTGCATCTAAGATATTAGACAATTACGAATCAATTACAGATAGCGATTCTTTTGTAAATGTAGTCCATTTAAAACCACAGCAACAAGGGTGGAAACACAATTACGTAAATTCAAGTGGAGCAGTAACTTTACATTTTAGTGATAACAACTTTTTTATTGGAAACTTTAAACAACACGGAATAATACATTACGTTGAAGATCAATTTTTAACAGATGAATTAGTAAACAATTTAGAGAAAGCAAATGAAACAGTACTTAAAGTTTAATCAAGAAACAGGTGATCCAATGGGGTTAGGGCCTAACAAGGAAGGAACCTGCATTGAAATCGAAGGAACAACAGCAACAGCAATCAAAGATGGATTCAAACAAATGAATCAATTTAAAGTTGTATTAGATGACACTACTAAAAAATATGTATTGGTTGAAATTAGATCTGACGCAAATTTAACAAAAAATTTTGTTATAGAACCTCCAGCATCTAACTTTGTCTTTCAACTACCAACCACTACAACAGAACAAAATGGAATAAATTTAATACAAAACATCAGTAACGGAACATGGACAGCAACGATACAAGGCGATACTGTTGACATTATAAAAGAATTAGCAGATAATAATAAAAATCTGCATCAATTGTTTTATGTAACTGCTAATAATAATCCAAACATATTACATGATACATTGAGTATTGATCTTAACAAACTAGTGGACGAAGGCAAATACGAAATAAAAACTTTTGACAAACAATCAGCGAAATTAAATATCAGTGTGTACTGTAGAAATTTATATAACGATTATAATCACGTGAGACAAAATGGATAAATTTAGAGTTAGAGATCATGACGTATTTTATTTGAGTTATGATGAGCCAAATGCTGAAAAAAATTATGCAGACATCTGTAATAAAATACCTTGGGTAAAAAGAGTACATGGAGTAAAGGGATCAGATGCGGCACACAAAGCCTGTGCAACAGCGGCCGAAACAGAAAGATTTACAACAGTAGACGGCGACAACATTATCAATCCAAAGTGGTTAGATGTTGAAATAGAATTTGATATGGACGTGGTTGATTTAACAACCAGTGTTGTTAGTTGGTGTGGTTACAACATAGTAAATGGATTGGTGTACGGGAATGGTGGACTAAAATGTTGGCCAAGACAGTATGTATTAGATATGAAGACTCATGAAAATGCAGATCCTGATGATGTTGCTTCACAAATAGATTTTTGTTGGGACTTAAAATACTTGCAAATGAATCAAACATATAGTGATGTGTATAACAATCACACACCTCAACAGGCCTGGAGAGCAGGATTTAGAGAAGGTGTAAAAATGGCACTAGACAGAGGTGCAAGAGTTAACTTAGACGATTTTAAAAAGAATCATTGGAAAAATCTAAACAGAATGTACATATGGCAGATGGTAGGTGCAGATGCTGACAACGGATTATGGGCAATATATGGAGCAAGACAAGGCACATATCTAACAATGTGTACAGATTGGGACATTGTTCATACAAGAGACTTTGAATACCTAAATGATATGTGGAAAGAGCAAGAAGCAAAATTCACTGAAAACACTGTAATTGACGAAATCAAACGTTTAGGAGATATATTAATCAACGAAGTATTAATACCAATTGGTGTTGAACACCTTACACCATCACAAAGCACCTTCTTCAAACAAGTCTACAAAAATCCTGATAGAGGTGTCGAGAACTTTTTAGCCAAAAAAACATAACAGTACAACTAAAAATTACTTAAATATGAGTAATGAAGTACGACGAGTTAAAAAAATCAAAAAGTTTTTGTATTATTCCTTGGGTCCATTTACAGTTTGAACCTCACAATAAGGTAATACCATGCTGTCTTACATCTCCTTATAATTACGATTTAGGAGATTTAAGCACAAATAGTATTGAAGAAATATGGAATAGTCCAAAACAAAAAGCACTGAGAAGAGAAATGCTTTCAGGTGAACGTCCTAAGATTTGTAAAAAGTGTTGGAACATGGAAGATCAAGGCATGGTTTCAAATCGTCAACACAACAATAAGACTTATAAAAAAGTAATGAAAGAGGTAGAGCATATAACTTTACCAGATGGAACTGTACCTGAAATGCGTTTAAAATATTGGGATATGAGATTCAGCAATATTTGTAATCTTAAATGTAGAAGTTGTGGTCCTAAACACAGTTCATCTTGGGTACCAGATGCAATTAAAATCTGGGGCAAAAAACGTTACATGGCAGAAAATAAAAAAGGATTAAATGTTGTAAACGATATTGAAGGACAATCTAAATTAACTTTTTTAGAAGATCAAATAGAGCACGTTGAAAGAATTTATTTTGCAGGTGGTGAACCAATGATGATGGATGACCATTGGTACATTTTAGATTTACTAAAAAAACATAAACGTTTTGATGTAAGAATAATGTACAATACCAACATGGCTAGACTGGACTGGAAAGGAAAAAATGTAGTTGATTACTGGAAATTATGGGATCCAGGAAAAATAGAAATTTGGCCAAGTTTAGATGAGTACGGAGACAGAGCAGAACTTGTACGTTCAGGAACCATATGGCCTAAAACTTTAAAAAATATTGAAACAATAATTGGTTTAAACAATGATATTTTTATACAGCCTGGTATAACAGTAGGTGCGTTGAATGTATTTAGACTGCCTGAAATTATAGATCATTTTATAAAACTTGGATTAATACATAACAATCATGCAAATCAAAATTGTAACACATGGAGAGTAAAACACAACAACTGGTTTTTAAACTTTGTGCATTGGCCTGAAGATTTACACATATCAATTTTAAGCGACGAGTTTAAAAAGAAAATTTTAGAAAAGTATAAATTTTGGATTGAAGACTACAAAGAAAAATACGAGTATGATCCAACACCTAAATTAAAAGAGATTTTGCACGGGTTGTCTTTGCCTCATAATCCTGAGTTTGCTAAACTATTTCTAGTTAAACACGCCAAACTTGACAAGATTAGAAAAGAAAGTATATTTAAAACTATACCGGAATTAGAAGATGTCAGAAAAAAATACCCAGGAATTTACGAAGATGCATATGAAAAGTTTAAATGATAATAAAAACTCTGTTGTAAAGATACAGAGGCGTACTGATGACCTGATGGTTGTCACATGGATCATTAATAATATTTGTACAAATGCTTGTTCGTATTGTCCAAAAAATTTACACACAGGAAAAAATCATCATTACGATTGGGAAAATGCAAAAAGATTTTGGCAGTTGCTTTTAAAAAAGCATAGTAAATTACAAGTAGCATTATCTGGCGGTGAACCAACTTTAAGTCCTTTCTTATTAGACTTTGTCAAGATGATATATGATACTGGCAATAAAGTTGGAATAACAACTAACCTTGCAAGAACTCCAAGATACATGAAAACACTGGCCCCGTTTTTAGCATATGTTTCTGCAAGTTATCATCCAAGTTTTGAAGACAAAGATTTTTTAGAAAAAGCACTTGCGGCCGCGGACCTTACACCTGTTAACATTAGAGTAATGATGGATAGTAGGTATTGGGACGTTGGTATGAAATTTTTAGAAAGTTGTAAACCATACAAACACATTACAGTAGAAGCAGTAAAAGTTTACGATTGGATAACCGGTGACAACACAGGTTGCGATTATACAGAAGAACAGTTGAAGTGGTTTGATAATACTACTACACAAGACGCAGAATGGATGCCTGTACCAAAACACACAATAGATAGTAGATCAAATATTACCTTCGAAGATGGAGAAGTTATAAATTCAAACGGTGCAGAACAAGAATTAATTAATGCAGGAAAAACAAATTTTAAAGGTTGGAAATGTAGTATGGGACTAGAAAGTCTTTTTATACAATACACAGGAGAGATGTATCTTGCAAACTGTTTCCAGGGCGGAACAATAGGACACATCAACGAACCAGAGAATATAAAATGGCCAACACAGCAAACAGTTTGCATTAAAGATAGATGTATTTGTACAACTGATGTGTTGTTAACAAAGGAACGAGTATGGTAGATCATATGTTCATACATGGTTGCAGTCATACTGCCGCTGTGGAACTACCTTCATGGGAAAACAACGACCAAGGATTACCTAGAAAAGATTCTACGCCACGAGAGATAGGACAACAATGTTACAATGACTCTTGGGCAAACCAAGTTGGTGTAAAACTAGATATGAAAAAAATTGTTAATTATGCTGTTCCTGGATCTAGTAATGATTACATCACAGAAGAAACAATAAGATATGTTAGTAAATTAAGTTTAGAAGCAAGAGAAAGATTATTTGTTGTAATAGGGTGGACAGGACCAGACAGATTATTTCTAAAATCCGATGAACCCGGAGAGCAACGTTGGGGTGGATATTATATGTTTATTCCAGGACTTCTCGGTGCAAAAAAATCAAAAAATATTCAACTAATGAAACCTAGGCACGAATCTATGTATAGAGAATTGCTTAGAACAGAATGGGGCAGTTGGAGAGCAATTCAGTATAGGTTGTTATTATCAAATTTTACTTTGCAAAGTTTTTTAGAAAAAATGGGTGTAAAATATTTGTTCATTAATATGCTTCAAGGGTTTGAATTACCTGTTATAAAATTAAAAGCAAAAACAATAGGATTGTATAATTCACTTGATCTAAAAAGAATTTATAAAGGTGGAACAGGAGATGGGTGCTATTTTGAAAGATTTAAAAGAGATCCAAATACAGAATGGGCATTAAATCATCATGTTGCAAAATCCGGGCAAGATAAGTTTGCAAACGAAGTATACGATTACATAAGAGTAAATGATTTATTATTACGTAAAGAATAAAGACAACTATCTCAAAGATGGATGGAGTGAGTTACCAGAGCATTACTCTGAAATAAATGCTGATGTACAGCAATTCCAATTCAATAAACATTTTGCTCCTGTGTATGACATTCCACAAGAACGTTTTGTAGTTTTATTAGACTTGAGACATAGATTGGTAGCACAAAACTTAAAACATTACACAATACCACAAGAAACACACGATGCTATAAAAACAAATCGTTGCAAAATTTTACTTTTTGGGTGGATGGAAAACTGGAGTGATGCTGAGTTTCAACAAATATATTCAACATTAAAAATAAAGCATGACTGGTTAGAACAAAAAAACTTTGTTTATGTTAGTTGCTCGTTGGAAGATTTCAACGGAAAAGAATACACTCACATATATGCAAATAAAATGGAATGGCAATGGCACGAGTGTAACTATAAAAAAGTAGAGAGAAATGCTAAAGATAAAAGATACCAACCAACCGTAAAATTTATATGTTTAAACAGGAGACCTGCTTGGCATAGGTTTTTAACTGTGTCTCGTTTGTTTGATTTCAAACGGTTTGGTTTCTTAACTCACCTAAGTCCGGACTCTGTGTATCCAGATTATCAGTACGGGTACAAAACAGCAAAAAGACATTATGAAGATCATTACGAATTGTTCAAGTCCATGGAACTAGCACAAGAACCAGAATTTATAGCACCAGCACCTGCCAACGATTCAGACTACACAGGAGTAAGACACGGTGAAGAGTTAGGAGATCACAAGTATGAAAATCTGCACACTAGGAGATCACATTACGTGTACGAAACTATGAGATTTGCATTTGATTATTTAAATTCCAGAAATCCAGAAGCCGGAAAAGAAATGTTTAATATTTTATGGCCTTCCGGAAAGATAGGTGAAGGTATAGAAGATAACCATGATTTTCAACACAACATAAATGCTTATTTTAGATCTTATGGTTTCAATTCAAATTACAAAGAAGAAGATCACCATCAAATGATTTGGTTTTGGAAAAGAGAATCAACAGGGGAAGTATTCAGAGCAAGAACCAAGGAAGAAGCACTAGAAATACGAAGACAGCAACTAGAGTTACCAGCGCCTCCCAAACAAAAGAAAGAAGGTATACTGGCAAAATCATGGAAGAAAAAGGTTGAAAAACAGTTGCCAATGATTATAAAATATGATAAGCATAAGATACATTCTGGAGATAATCCAAATAAAGATGTAGATTCTGCAAAGTATTTAAAATCAATGGTACACGTTATAACAGAAACAACAGCGGAAGATAATCAGGATTTATTTGTCAGTGAAAAAACATTTAAGCCAATGTTTTATAAACGTCCTTTTTTAGTTGCTGGACAAAAAGGGTTATACGAAAAATTACATACACAAGGTTACAAAACATTTCCAACAATGTTCAATGAGAATTTCGACAATGTAACAGGCAATTGGAGGAGAGTAGACGAGGTATGCAGTGAAGCAGTAAAATGGATAAAACATTCAGAAGAAAAACAAAAGGTGTTATTTGAAGAAACCAAACACATCTGTGAATCAAATTTTAAAAATCTAATGCAAAGAGGAAAAAATGCAGAAAAATCTTTGCATGATAGTATTATGGAGACTTTTTAAATGTACGGAATAAAAATAGGATTTATTGGCCTAGGAAAATTAGGTTACCCTTGTGCAGAAGCAATGGTTGATAAAGGATTTGAAGTAACAGGTTATGACAGTGAACACAAATCTAGTTTTAAAATTGACATTGTGCAAGACATTGTAGACTGTGTAAAAGACAAGGACTTTGTATTTGTTGCAGTACCTACACCACATGATAAAGATTATGACGGCAGTAAGCCAACATCACATTTAGAGCCGAAAGATTTTGATTACGAAATTGTTAAAAATACACTAAAAAGAATCAATAAACACATGACCAAAGAACAAGCAATAGTTTTAATATCAACAGTATTGCCTGGCACGATAAGAAGAGAACTTGCTCCATTAGTTGACAACACAAAATTATTATACAATCCTTATTTGATTGCTATGGGAACAGTAGCAGATGATATGCTTAATCCTGAAATGATAATGATAGGAACTAAAAAAGGAAATCCTAAAACTGCTGTGTTGGCACAAAAACTTGAAAGTATGTATTTGCAATTATGCGATAATATGCCGAGGATAGAAATTGGGTCATGGGAAGAAGTAGAATCAATTAAAATATTTTATAATACATTTATAAGTGCAAAATTATCTTTTGTTAATATGATACAAGATGTTGCTGTCAAACTTGGTAATATAAATGTTGATGTAGTCACAAATGCATTAGCAAAGAGTACAAACAGAATTACCAGTGGAAAGTACATGAAACCGGGCATGGGAGACGGTGGTGCCTGCCATCCGCGAGATAATATTGCATTAAGGTATCTAGCCAAAAACTTAGATTTGCATTATGATCTGTTTAGTGCTATAATGGACTCAAGAGAAATGCAGGCAAAAAACATGGCAGAAGAAGTATTAAAACATGGTAACGTGATTTACTTTACTAGTGATTCATATAAACCAGGTACCAAACTTACAGATGGTTCTTATTCATTGTTAGTACAGCACTACGTTAAAGAACTTGGAGGAATTATCAGCCATGGAAATGCAGAAAAAATTGATGTTATTTTTAAAGTACACGAAGAAGATCAATTTTCAACTGACGAAACCACTATTGTTTTTGATCCATGGAGAACACATCCAAAGGAAAAAAATGTAGTACACTACGGTGATACAAAAAATGTATGATATAGTTTTTATAGGATATAAAGAAGAACAAAAAGAACAGAACTGGCAAAATCTATTAAAGAGATTTCCAACAGCAAAAAGAGTAGACGGAGTAAAAGGACTACACCAAGCACACATAAAAGGTGCGACTATGTGTTGGACAAAAATGTTTTGGATAGTTGATGCAGATGCAATTATTTTAGATAATTTTGATTTCTCATACACTTGCAAACCCTACGATGAAGACATTGTTCATGTGTGGAGATGCAAAAATCCAATAAACGATTTAACATATGGATACGGTGGAGTTAAGTTATTTCCGAGAAGATTAACATTAGAGTTAGATGTAAACAGACCAGATATGACAACAAGCATTAGTCCTCGATTTAGATCAATGGCACAGGTATCAAACATTACCGCATTTAATACTGATCCGTACAACACATGGAAATCTGCTTTTAGAGAATGTACTAAACTTGCAAGTAAAGTAATTGAAAGACAAGAAAATAAAGAAACAGATGATAGATTAGATGTATGGTGTACAGTTAACAATGGCGAGTTTGGAGATTATGCTATTGCAGGTGCAAAAGCAGGAAGAGAATACGGAATAAAGCATAGAGGGGATCATGTTAAACTACATATGATAAACAATTTTGAATGGCTAAAGGAACAATTTGATGCAACTGTATGAACTACTAGATAAATTTGAAGTACTGTTCAAAGACGACGAACGCTTTGCAGACCTACGTAGATTTTTTATTGACAAAGATGAGAACAGTTTCTTTAGATTATTAGCAACAATGACAGATAGTCAAATTGTTGATACGGTTAGAAAATTAAACAACGATAAAAAATTTAATAAAGATTGTATCAGCAGAGGACAAATTCAAAGTAAGACTTGGCTAGTTAGCGAATTAAAAAAAATAAATCCGGAGTTGGGAACAATTTTTTTATGTGCAGGTTGGTATGGAACTTTAGCAACCATGTTATTTGAAGCGAAACTTAATATTAAAAGGATTCTAAGTTTTGATATTGATAAAAGTTGCATACCGATAGCAGAAATGTTCAACAAACCCTGGTATGAAAAGCAGTGGAAGTTTAAAGCATTGGAAAAAGATATAATGGATATTGATTATAATTCATTAGACTGGAATTTTTGGAGTTCAAAAAACAACAGAATGAGTTACACAATAACAGATGTACCGGATACAATCATTAATACCAGTTGCGAACACATCGCAGAGTTTGAAAAATGGTATGATAAAATTCCTCAAGGAAAATTAGTTATATTACAATCCAACGATTACTTTAATGTTCCAGAAGAAACAGGACACGTAAATTGTTCTAAGAATTTATTAGAATTTGAAAAACAAACACCTATGTCTAAGAGTTTATACGAAGGCGTATTAGACTTGGGTGAATACAACAGGTTTATGAGAATTGGAATTAGATAATTTAACATTGAGAGAATTGCAAAAAGAGAGTGCTAGAGCATTAGCAACCTTCGATGCAACCAGTGACAACATACACAAATACAATAAAAAAGCACACCATAACAGTCAGGCATGGTATAAGGCCATACTTGAAGATTACATTAACAAGCATGGAGACCTTCCTTCGAAGAAAGGACCAGGTACAGCAGTATCATTAATATTGGACAAATAAATACACTTGAGTAAAAGAATCTTAAATCCGCTAGGATTAGATTATAATAACTTGGAAATTATATGTATAAATTAGAAGACATTCGGCAAATCCATCTAGAAATCACGCAGAAGTGCCAAGCCGCTTGTACGATGTGCGATCGTAATATAAACGGAGGAGCAATCAATCCCCATCTAGGGTGTAATGGAGTTTTAGACGAACTAACATTAGATGATATAAAAAGCATATTCAAACCAAAATTTATTAAGCAACTTAAAGCCATGCAACTATGTGGAAACCATGGTGATCCTATTGTTGCCAGAGACACATTAGAAGTTTTACAATATTTTAGAGAGCACAATCCTGATATGTGGTTGAGCATGAATACAAATGCTGGAGCCAAAGATGATTTTTGGTGGTATAGTTTAGCACAAACTTTAGGACAAAACGGAAGAGTAATATTTTCAGTAGACGGATTAGAAGATACAAATCATTTATATAGACAAAACGTTCAATGGAAAATAGTTGAAAGGTCATTTCACGCATTTATTGAAGGTGGTGGTAGAGCAAGATGGGATTTTCTTGTGTTTGACTTCAATGAACATCAAATAGAAGAAGCACGTGCCAAAGCAAAACAATGGGGAGTAGAAGAATTTGTGGTTAAAAAAAGTTCAAGATTTATTACTGGACACACGTCAGAGAAAAAAGAAAGTCACCAAGGACAAAACAGAAAAGGTAAAAAAACGCAACTGTTAAAGGAGCCAAGTAGCAAAGCATTAAAAAACCCAGCACTACTAAAACGTAATAGTTTAGTAGAAAAATACGGTAGCATGGATAAATTTTATGATGTTGCGGAAATTGCCTGCAGAGTAGCAAAAACAGGAAGTATATATTTGAGTGCCGAGGGGATAATAATGCCTTGTTGTTGGACAGCAGGTCGTATGTACAAATGGTGGCATAAAGATCCAAAAGTAGAACAGATATGGCAATACATCGACAGAGCAGGTGGCAAAGAAAAATTAAAAGCAACAAAGTACGGACTAGAAGGAGTTTTTGCAACAGGTATAATGGATGATATTGCATCTAGTTGGGATAAGCAAGGTTGCAACAATGGAAGAATAAAAGTGTGTGCAATGAAATGCACAAAACAATTTGACGTAGTGGGGTCTCAATATGAGTGAAGAACGTAGTAAATTTAAATTGCCATCAAATACTTTTTGTGCATTACCTTGGATGCATTTAAGCAGTAGACCAGACGGAAGTATGAGAACCTGTTGTACATCAAATGCAAGTTCCGTACAAGATCCAGATTCAAATAAAAAAGTTGGCGGCGGACAAGTCGGTGTTGTAAAAAGAGAAGACGGAGTACCAGCAAACTTTAACACAACAACATTAGAAGAAGCATGGAATTCATCTTATATGCGTAATGTACGTAAAATGATGTTGCGA
>MDSW01134472.1_pt1 | contig 12127 bp, 11 predicted proteins | sample 811171 | NCBI WGS metagenome assembly MDSW01 (sample SAMN05326641, study PRJNA326480) | marine metagenome | isolation source: seawater | place: Atlantic Ocean: North West | collected 2012
TATCCTAAAGGTGGTTATGACCTAGCAGGGTTTTGTGTAGGAATTGTAGAAAAGAGGAAACTTTTACCTAACTATAGAACTAAAGCGGGCGATATTTTATTAGCATTACCTAGTTCTGGAATACATTCGAATGGATTTTCTCTTATAAGAAAAATAATACATGAAAAAAAACTTTCCATGTCTAAAAAAATATACGGAAACATTGCTTTAGGGAAATTATTAATTAAACCTACAAAAATTTATGTAAAGCCTATTTTAAAAGCTTTAAATTCTTCTGCTAAAATTAGTGCATTAGCTCATATTACTGGGGGAGGAATTGTAAATAATTTAAATAGAGTTTTGTCTAATAATTTAGGGTTTACTATTTATAAAAAAAATTTAGCGTTTTTTAAAAAGAATAATATCTTTTATTGGCTAAAAAATGAATGCAGAGTATCTGAAAAAGAACTAATAAAAACATTTAATTGTGGATTAGGGATGATTTTGGTGGTTCCTAAAAAAGAAAAAGAAAAAATCATTAGTCATTTTAATAAAAACAAACAAACTGTATTAGAAGTTGGGGAAGTTACTTCTGATAAAAGCATTACCTTTATTTAACTAATCAATTCTAACTTATTAAAAAAAAAACTTATTTCTTTATTAGCATTTTCTTCACTATCAGAACCATGAACTGCGTTACATTGAATATTACTTCCATATAGCTTTCTTATTGTATCTTCATCGGCCTTTTCAGGGTCAGTGTTTCCCATGACTTCCCTGTAATAAGATATAGCATTTTCTGCCTCCAAAACCTGAACTGAAATATCACCAGATATCATAAAATCTACTAGTTCACTAAAAAATGCCCTATCTTTATGAACTTCATAAAAAGCTTCTGCCTGTTTCCTTGTTAAACTTATTTTTTTTTGAGCAATTATTTTGAATCCTTTACTTTCTAAAAAGTCTAATATTTTTCCCTGATATTTAGACGCAATTGCATCAGGTTTAATTATTGATAAAGTTTTTTTAAGTTTCATATCCTGCTGTTCTTTCTCTTTTAACTTTTGTCTTGATATTGTAAAACCATTTCTTCTAACAACCTTACACCAAATCCTGTTCCTCCTTTTGGCACTAATGGTTTATCTGATTTGGCCCAAGTAACTCCTGCTATATCGAGATGTATCCAATTAACATTATCAATAAACCTCTTAACGAAAATTGCTCCAGCTGTTGATCCTGCACCTCTTCCAGAACCAACATTTTTCATATCTGCTATATCTGATCTAATATCTTTTTCATAACTATTATCTATTGGCATATTCCATACAGGTTCACCTACTTCTTTACCTACCTTCTCTAAAAGATTAGACAGCTTGTTGGAGTTGGAAAACATACCAGCTTTTTCCTGACCTATACTGACAATTATAGCTCCTGTTAGAGTGGCAAGATCAACTAAGTTTTTAGGTTTAAACTTTTTTTGTGCATACCATACTACATCAGCTAAAACTAACCTTCCTTCTGCATCGGTATTAATCACTTCAATAGTTTTTCCTGACATAGATGTTACAACATCACCAGGCCTTTGTGCTGTGCCAGATGGCATATTTTCTACCAACCCAACTACTGCCGAAATATTTGACTTAACTTTACTTATGGCTAGACTTTTCATCAACCCAAGAACAACAGCTGACCCTCCCATATCATACTTCATTTCTTCCATGCCGCCAGAGGGTTTGATTGAAATACCTCCAGTATCAAATGTTACTCCTTTTCCTACAAAGGAAAAATCTGTAGTTTTGGTTCTAGGATTTCCTTTCCATTCTAATGTTACCACAAATGGTTTATTGGCACTTCCTTGAGCTACTCCCAGCAAAGCTCCCATCTTTAAATCTTTCAATTTTTTTTCATCTAAAATATTTATTTTTAGACCAAACTTTTTGAGTTTTTGTGCTTCTTTGGCTAATAAAATAGGTGTTAAGTTATTTGAAGGCTCGCTAACAAGATTTCTTGTTAAAAAAACACCTTCTTTAATAGCATTATATCTAGTCCATAAGACCTTGATGGATTTCGAGTTTTTTGACACTAAAGTAACATTACTCAGATAATTATTTCTTTTTTTATTATTATCCGTGAAGTATTTATTAAATCTATAGGTGTTTAATGCCATTCCATAGAGAATATTAACTTCATCTAACCCTTTTTTGCTAAGAGTGGAAGTTATTAGTTTAATATCTTTAATCTTCTTTTTGTTCAAAACTGATGTAATAAAACTTCCCAGTTTTCCATATTCGTGTTCATTATTTAGCTTGGTTTGATCAATTCCAAACAGCAATATTCTATCTGCCTTAGAGTTTTGAGGTATTATAATATCAGCAAAGCTACTATTATTAAACTCCATTGAAGATATTCTTATTGCCTTCTTTATATATCCGTTAAATTTCCTATTTAGATTATCTAAATACTTTTCAAATGGTTTATTTTTTAGACAGAGAAATACTAAAGTTCCTCTATCGTTTTTTATATCCGTAATGAAGTTAACTTTCATAAAAAATACCTATGCAAAATTAATTTAAATATATACTTTTATGTTATTATAATTGCTTTAACAAGAAAAAAATATGCACTTTAGTAACTTTACAATTTTCAGATATTTATTTTTAGATATATTAAAGCCTTTTTTTATTATTTCATTAGTGTTAACTGGAATAGTTTGGTTATCTAGGTCCCTTAATTATATAGAACTTATTATTAATAAAGGGTTGTCATTGCCTGTATATTTTTGGTTTGTTAGCCTAATTGCTCCTAAAATACTATCTATATTACTTCCTCTTATATCATTTGCTTCTATTTCTTATTCATATAATAAACTAAGGTCAGACTCCGAAATTATTGCTATGGAATGCGCTGGTGTTTCAAAGTCTATTTTAATGGTGCCAGCTTTATTTTTCGGTTTATGTGTTGCATGTTTAGTATTCGTTATTGAAGCTCAAATAAGCCCTAAAAATTATAAAACATTTAAAAGCTTTCAATCAGACTTAAGAAATAATTTCGTTATCACCTCACTTCAAGAAGGTGAATTCCACTCGCTTTATCCAAATATTACTGTTTATATAGATAAAGTTTTTAAAGATGGAAAACTCAGCAACCTACTGATTCATGATACAAGAAACAAAGACTTAGAAAGCACTATAGTAGCTAAAGAAGGAAAAATTTCTAACTTATCTGAACAACCACATATTATAGTTTATGATGGATCAAGGTTTCTTTACAATAAAAATAGTTTGCAAACTAATATTATGAATTTTGATAAATATGAATTTGAAATAAATATTGATAAGCAAAATAAAAATATTAGATTCAAACAAGTAGAAGAAAGATCTCTAAAAGAATTATTTTTTGATAATGAAATTTCTAATCAAAAAATGTTAAATGAATTTTTAGCTGAAGGACATAGAAGAATATCATCTCCCTTTTTGGTTATATTTATGAGTTTAGCTGCCGCTTGTAGTATTTTAGTAGGATCAAGCAAACATACAAATACTACAAAAAGAATAAGTTTAGTATCTGCGGCTATTGTTACAGTTCAGGCTATGTTTATTGTTGCAATAAATACAATTAATTTTTCTCTTACTAATACTGTAATTTTTTACTTAGTATTAGCACTAATGATAGCGTTACCTGTTACTTTGATAGCGTATGAAAGAAAATTGTTAAAATCTTTAAATCTTTTGTAAAATGCATATAAATACTGAATTCTTCAAATTTATTTTTCTAAGTTTTTTATTTTCTTGTTTAATAACATCATTGTCTATCTCTTCAGTAGTATTTATTGGAGATATAGTAGAATATGCAAAAAAATTATCAAACTATTCAGATTATAATATAAAGCTTCTAGTTCAGTTAGGAACTCTAAATCTTCCTAAAATGTTGATGGAAATATTACCCTTCGCTTTTTTATTTGGAGGAATGCTATGGACCATAAGAGTAAATAAAAACAGGGAATTATTGGTTATGAGAACTAGTGGTTTATCATTATTAAAAATTAGCGTTCCAATTTTTCTGTCTTCTTTTATAGTAGGAATATTTTTTGTATTTATCTTTAGTCCTTTAATTTCAGCAACACAAAAAAAAATCCAGAAAATAGAATTAGAGAAACTTGGAAAACCTATAAATTCATTATTAGTCTCTAATACAGGGTTTTGGTTAAAGCAGGGACATGAAGAAGGGAGTGAGATTATTTATGCAAAAAAACTTGATACTAAATCTATGAATCTGGAAGATGTAGTTATATTTCGTTTCAATAAAGAAAACAAAATTAAAGAGAAAATTCAAGCTGCTTCAGCACAACTTAATAATGATTATTGGTTATTACATAATACTAGCTTCACTAGCAATTTTGGAGAAGTTACAAATAAAGATTATTTTCAAATAGATACTACTGTAACTAGTTCTCAAATTAGAGAAGGGTTCTCCAGCCCAGAAACAGTATCATTGTGGAGTCTATATTCTTTTATTAGAATGTTTGAAAAAGCAGGTTTTTCTGCAAATAAACATAGGTTACACTTATACAAATTAATTTTTTTTCCACTCTTACTGTCAGGAATGGCTATTTTAGGAATTAGTTTTAATATGAATTCTATTACTAAAAAGCCCTTAAATCTTAGTTTATTTTATATGATAATAATAGGATTCACTATATTTTATTTTACAAAACTAATTAGTGCCCTCGCTATATCAGGAAAAATGGGTTTAATGTTATCTGCTTTTTTACCATCATTGCTGCCAATTTTCTTTGCACTTCTTTTTATAATTCATGCAGATGAGAAATAATGATTTTTAAAAGTATTTATATTAAATTATTTTTTTTAATTACTATTATGCTTATTCAACATTGTAATGCACAAGAAAACTTTTATTTATCAGCAAATAAAATTATCAAAAATGACAGTCAGAATATAATTCTAGCTCAAGGATCTGTGGAGATTCAACATAACCAAATTAAAATACATTCTGATTCATTGGAATATAATACTAAAAAAAACCAAATAATATTAGAAGGAAATGTAAAAATCCTTTATGAAAATGGATCAGTTGTTTTTGCAGATAAAGCAATTTTAAATAAAAGCCTTAAAGCCGGAATTATAAAGCGTTTAGGTGTATTAATGTCTGATGAGTCAAGATTAGTCGCTAGCTCCGCTAAAAAAGAAAGCAATCAATACAAAACAGTTTATAAAAATATTTCTTATTCTAGATGTAAAAATTGTAAAAATAATAAAGGAACCTTTTGGAAAATAAATGCTAAAAAAGCTACCCACTTAGAAAAAAGTAAGGTAATTTTATATGAGGATGTATTTTTAGAAGTTCTGAGTCTACCGGTATTCTACTTTCCTTTTTTTTATCACCCAGACCCTAGTGTAAATCGAAAAACAGGATTACTTTCTCCATCATTTTCTAGTTCGAGCGTTTTTGGTATTTCCTATGAACAACCAGTTTTTCTTAATCTTTCTGCTAATTCAGATTTGACTATCGGAACAAAGTTAACTGAAAAGGAAGGTTTATTATTAAAAAAAAATTATAGAAAAAATTTTTCTACTGGACAACTTCACCTCAAAACCTCAGTAACTAGAGGAACAAAAGTAAGAGCTGATGAAATAACAAAAAAAGAAAATAGAGGGCATGTAGATATTAACTTTGCCAATAATATCGGCAATGACTTCACAGTAGGAGCAAACATTAAAAAGGCTAGTGATAAGTCTTATTTGTCAAGATATGAACTTTCTGATGGAGAAACATTGCTTACTCAAAATTTATTTCTTGAAAAAGAAAATACTTATTCTGAACTATCAGCACAAGCTTTTAAATTTCAGAGTTTGTCTGATGATTACTTAGAAGACAACCTTCCCTTTATCAGGCCAGTTGTAGTTTATAATTGGAACAATTTATGGAACTCCAATAGAAGTAGAAATTGGTTTTCTACCTTAAAACTTAAATCAATTACTAAAAAAAATCAAAATAATACGAACGCCCTGTATATATTTAACAATACTGAAAAAAGTTATTTAGTAAATAATATATTATTAAAAAATGAAATTGATCTAGATTTAGATTTTTATAATAGTAAAGTTGGCACTAATAATTACAAAAGTATATTGAGATTCTTTCCGTCTTTTGGTTTAACTGCTTCTTATCCAATGATAAATTATAAAAATAAAAATAGTATTTTATTAGAGCCATTAACCCAAATTATTTACTCCGCAGAAGATAATAATAAAGGAAAAATAAAAAATGAAGATAGTTTAGAAGTTGAGCTTCTATCATCAAATTTGTTTGAAAAAAATAAATATGCGGGTGATGATAGAAAAGAGCATGGGTTTAGAGTTAACTATGGGATAAGTCTTAAGTTTAATGACTTAGGCGGTTCGTCAAATACTTTTTTATTAGGAAGATCTTACAGAGAAAGAAAACAAGAGCAATTTGATATAGTTAGTGGATTTGGAGAAAATCATTCTGATATTGTAGGAAATTACACAATGTATTTGTCGGATATTAGCGAACTATATTATGACTTCAGAGTTTCTGACAGTTTTGACCTAAACAGAAATAGAATAAGAACCAATTTTGCAATAGAAGACAATAATGTTAATATTAATTATATACAAATAAAAAACTTTGCAAGCAGAAATAACTCTGATACAGAGCAAATATCATATGGATTGGAAAGAAAGGTTTTTGAAAACTGGAATTTATCTTTTACTCAACACAGGGATCTTGCTGGGGCTAAGTTTTCTACTCCATTCAAGTCTACTTTTGGTATAAACTTTGAAAATGATTGTGCTATAATTAGTTTTAATATTACCAGAGATAAATCCTATGATATTGATATTCCTTCTATAACAAATTATAATTTCAATATTAATTTATTTTAAATCAATGATGAATTTACGCTTAATATTTTTTATTTTATTGTTACATTTTTGTTTTAATGGAAAAGCCTATGAAGTAAAAATAATTGCTAAAGTTAACAATGAAATAATTACAAATATAGACCTTGAAAATAGATTAAAGATGGCGCTAGATTTATCTAATTTACCTAATGATCCAGAAATAAGAGAAAAATTAAAGCCCAGAGTGTTAGACAGTCTCATTGATGAATCTCTAAAAATTCAAGAAGCTAATCGTTTGGGAGTATTTGTTACCAATAAAGAAGTGGTAGAACAAATAAACAGACTAGAAGAAAGGTTAAAAATTGATAAAAATACATTATTAGAAAACTATAAAACTAAAGAAATACCAGAAATAACAATTATAAATCAGATAAGAAGTCAATTATTATGGGAGAAAATTCTATATAGTATAGTTATAAAAAATGTGACAGTGTCTGAAAAAAAAATTTCAGAAACATATGACATGTTCATACAAAAGTCAGGAGAAATTGAATATAATATTTCAGAAATTTTTATCTCTTTAGATAATATAGAGGCAGAACAAAGAATTAATTCAATTTATACAAAAGTAAATAGTCAGAATTTTTTGCTACTAGCAGAACAGTTTTCCGATGGAGTTGTGTTTCTAGGCAACCTTAATAATAATTGGGCAAGAGAAAGTTTGCTAGATGAAGATATCAAAAAAGGAATATCAGAATTAAATATAGGAGAGATTAGTTTGCCAATAAAAAGTTCTTCTGGTTATCATATAATTTTATTAAATGATAAAAGAAAATCAAAAAAAATAAAAGAAAATGAAACTGCTTATCATTTAAGTCAAATCTTATTTAAAATTAATAGCCCAAACAACAAAAATATTGAAAATTACTACAGAGAATTTTTATCAAATCTTAAGGATATAATTACTGGATGTAAAGACTTGAAAGTACTTATCGAAGAAATACCAGAGGGATACGGTGGAGAGTTAGGAAGAATTGATGCTAAAAATATAGAAAAGCAATTTTTGAATGCCATAAAAGATTTACCTATAGGCAAGTTAAGTGATGCAGTAGTTACTGATGATGGAGTACACGGTTTAATGCTATGTTCTCCTACAATAAATAATACTTACGCAGAGTACAAAGAATCTATCGAAATTAGTTTAAGAAAGAATAAAATTGATAGTGCAGCACAGTCTTTATTAAATAGAATAAAAAGAAAAGCACTTATAGAATTAAGTAATTTATAGTTTTGAAAATATTTGAAAAAAAAATAAGGGATATTTTAGAAAAATATGAGATTAAACCGAAAAAAAGGATGGGTCAAAACTTCATATTTGATAAAAATATATTAAATAAAATTGCAAATAATGTCGAACCTATTCTTGACTTTCTAATTATTGAAATAGGACCAGGACCAGGTGGTCTAACAAATATATTGCTAGAAAGGAATCCCAAAAATATTTTACTTATAGAAAAAGACATATCTTTTAAAAAAATACTTATGGATCTTACAAATCAATTTTCAAAAACTGATACTAAAATAATATTTGAAGATTTTCTTAAATTAGACCTCGATAAATTAGAGGTTTTTAAAAAAAATAAAGTTAAGTTTATATCTAATTTACCATACTATATATCAACTCAAATTTTAATGAAGATTTTACCTTTTGAAAAAAATATATGCGAAGCTATATTTATGTTTCAAAAGGAAGTAGCTGATAGATTGCTGGCTAAACCTGATAGTAAAGATTACTCTAAACTATCAGTTATTGCTCAATATTCTTGTGATATAAAAAAAAAATTTATTTTAAAATCTAATGTTTTTTTTCCTAAACCATCTGTCGATAGCTGTTTATTAAGTTTCAATCCAAAAAAAAAAAATAAAAAAAGAAGTATTTTATGTTATTAAAAAAATTACCAAGTTAGCCTTTGAAAAAAGAAGAAAAACTTTAAAAAATTCTTTATCTAGCATTGAGGGTATTAAAGAAGTATTAAAAAACTTAGAAATCAACCCTGAGTCTAGGGCAGAAAATATAAGTGTTGAACAATATACTGATATAGCAATTTCTGCTATTAGAAAAAAATTAATTTAATACTTTTCTTACAAAATCTATCAAACCCACTTGCCTAACTCTCTTCAACCTCTCAGATATCAAAATAGCCTTTAATTTTTCTAAAGTTTTTTCTATATTATTATTTATAATAATGTAATCGTATTCAGCCCAGTGTGTTATTTCAGAGTTAGCTTCGTCCATTCTTTTTTTAACTTCTTTAGGAGAATCTTGTCCTCTGCTTTTTAATCTTTTTTCTAATTCAATAGTACTAGGAGGAAGAATAAAAACAGACACCAAATGTTTGGGCTCCATTTCTCTTAACGCTTGAGTTCCTTGCCAATCAATATCAAAGAGAACGTCTTTACCATTTTTAATTCTTTTTTCTACTGGCTCTCTAAGAGTTCCATAATTATTTCCAAATACTTTGGCAAATTCTAAAAATTCATTATTTTTAACCATTCTTTTAAACTTATTTTCATCTATAAAAATATAGTCCTTCTTATTTTCTTCCATATTTCTTGGTTTTCTAGTAGTTACGGATACAGATAGCTTTATCTCATTATCTTGTTCTAATAGTTTTCTTGCTAAGGTGGTTTTACCAGCTCCAGAAGGAGAGGATATTACCAGCATAATGCCAAGCCTTTTAACTTTATAAGTATTCATTATTTATTTTTCCATAGTTTTATATTTTCATAATGTTCTTGCAAACTAGTACTAAACCTATGCCCTCCCTTTCCATCACTTACGAAATATAAAAAATTAGTAATATAAGGATTAGCTGCAGCTTTAATAGCATCTATTCCTGGATTGCATATAGGTGTAAGCGGCAAACCTTTTCTAGTATAAGTATTCCAAGGATTATCATTTTGTAAATCTTTTTTATATATTTTTAAATTTTTATTTTTTTTTAATAAGTTTTTTTTATATAAAATTGTTGGATCTGATTGTAATTTCATATTTTTTTTCAACCTATTGTGAAAAACACTTGATACAAGATACTTCTCATTTTTATTTTTTGCCTCTGCCTCTACTAAGGAAGCCATAACTAATAAATCATTTTTTGAATTAAAATATTTATAATTATCTTTCCAGACCTCATCTAGTTTCTCATTCATCTTTAGTTGCATTCTTTTAATTATATCATTTACACTTTCATTTCTTAGAAAATAATATGTTTCAGGGTATATTGATCCTTCTAAAGGAATATTTAAAACTTCTCCTGAAATAAATGGATTATTTTCTAAAAGATCAATTGTTTCAAAGACTGTATAACACTCTGGAATAGTTATTTTGCGGTATAATAAATTATTTTTTCTAAAATTTTTTATAACACCATAAAAAGAAATATCTTTTTCAAATATATATTCTCCAGCACGCATGCTTTTGTCTTTTCCAGACAACCTAAAATAAAGATAAAAAAATTGTCTAATAGAAATTATATTATTATTTTCTAAGAGAATACTTATATCTTTTAAGTTTTTCCCCTTTTCTATAAATATTACTTTATTTTCTTTTAAAGGGCTAAAGTAAAGAAAGTAATAAATTATAGTTATAGAAATACAAATTATAGAAAAAAAAAAATTCTTTTCACAATTTACCTACTATCAAAGAGGCATTTGTACCTCCAAACCCAAATGAATTAGACAAAGCTAAGTCAATATTTTTTCTTTTAGCTTCAAAAGGAACTAGGTCAAGAGGCAGTGGATCTATACAAGGATTTTTTAAATTTAAAGTAGGTGGAATAATACTATTATAAACTGCTAAAATCGAAAATATTGCCTCTACTGCTCCAGCAGCCCCTAATAAATGTCCAATAGATGATTTTGTAGAACTCATAGAAACTGAATTCAAACTATTTTTGAAAAGTCTGGCAACTGCCCCTAACTCTATTTCATCACCTAAAGGAGTAGAGGTTCCATGAGCATTAATATAATTAATTTTTTCCATATTGACATTACCATTAGAAATAGCATTTTTCATAGCTCTATAACCACCATCTCCATCTGCAGCAGGTGCCGTAATATGGTATGCGTCGCCAGACAGGCCATACCCCTTAATCTCTGCATAAATTTTAGCCCCTCTTTTTTTTGCTTTTTCTAATGATTCTAAGACTATAACACCTGCACCTTCCCCCATTACAAAACCATCTCTATCTTGATCCCATGGTCTTGAAGCCTCTTCCGGAGTTTCATTAAAGTTAGTCGATAAAGCTCTAGCTGCTGCAAATCCTGCAATACCAAGTCTGGAAACTGCAGCTTCAGATCCTCCAGCTAACATTATATCAGCTTCTCCTGCTCTAATTAATCTTGTAGCATCTCCTATAGCATGGGCGCCAGTTGAACATGCTGTAACTACTGAATGGTTTGGCCCTTTAAACCCATGCTTAATAGAAATTTGACCAGATGCTAAGTTAATTAAACAAGAAGGTATAAAAAAAGGGCTCATTCTCTTTGGTCCTTTCTCGTTTAAGGTTTCATTGGCTTTAGCGATTGATTGGAGCCCCCCAATACCAGAGCCCACTAAAACCCCTGCCTTCAAGTAGTCCTCTTCTTGCTTTGCGTGCCATCCTGAGTCTTCAATTGCCTGATCTGCTGCTGCCATAGCATAAATAATGAAGTCATCAACTTTTCTTTGATCTTTCTTCTCCAAGTGCTTGTCAGGATCAAAACCAAACTCTTCTTCAACTGTAGGAATCTGACCAGCTATTTTTACATTCAAATCATCTGTGTTAAAGGAGGTAATCTTATTGATACCTGAATGTCCTTCTAAAAGTCTTTTCCAAGTATCACTTGACTTATACGCGAGGGGAGTGACCATCCCTATTCCTGTCACTACTACTCGGTTCATAAAACCTCTAAAGCTTTTCTTCTATAAAGTTAACCGCATCTTTTACTGTTACTATCTTTTCAGCAATATCATCAGGTATTTCACACTTAAATTCTTCCTCAAAAGCCATCACTAATTCTACAGTATCTAAACTATCTGCGCCTAAATCATCTATAAAAGAGGCACCTTCAGTTACTTTATCTTCATCAACTCCTAAGTGCTCAACAACTATTTTTTTTACTCTTTCTGAAATATCACTCATGGTCATACCTTTCTTTAATGTTAATTAAAATTAGTATACTATTTTTGAAATATTTCAAATACTTTATGTAAAAAAAGAAAA
>MDSW01143083.1_pt1 | contig 12127 bp, 6 predicted proteins | sample 811171 | NCBI WGS metagenome assembly MDSW01 (sample SAMN05326641, study PRJNA326480) | marine metagenome | isolation source: seawater | place: Atlantic Ocean: North West | collected 2012
CCCCGCATCCCCCACACCCCCACATCCCACGCTCCAGGTACGGCGGCTTCGTCTCATCGACGTACGAGTGCGGTGATACCGCCCTCGACAAGAGCGGGGAGATGATTGTGAACGGTGAGGCGATGAAGTTCGACGAGAACCAGCCGTTCAACCTGTGCGACGGCAAGGACACGGTGAAGCTAACGTCGTCGGTGACGCTGATGCCCGGGCCGATATACATCCTCTCGTGCCAGCTCTTCGTTGAGGACGGCGCCGTCCTCACGATCGCCGCCGGCGTGACGATCTACGCGATCCCGGAGACGCAGGCGAAGAAACCGACCGTGATTGTTGTCAACAAGGGCGGCCGCATCGTCGCCGACGGCGACACCGACCTGCCGATCACGTTCACCGCAATCAACCCGACGTCGTCGTCCGACGGCACGATCGTCGTCGACTCGAACGCAGCGTCGGGCACGACGGCGGCCAAAGAGACGCGCGGCAAGTGGGGCGGGATCGTCATCCTCGGCAAGGCGCCGACGACCGAGTCGGAGACGAAGGAGATCGAGGGCCTCGACGGCTACGGCTACGGCGGCGTCGACCCGTACGACGCGTCGGGCGTGCTGCGGTACGTGCGCGTGTGGCACGCGGGCGCGGCCATTGCGGCGGACAATGAGCTCAACGGCATCACGTTCGGCGGCGTCGGCAGCGGCACCGTCGTCGAGTACGTCGAGGTCGCCTTCAACGCCGACGACGGTTTCGAGTTCTTCGGCGGCACGGTGAACGTCAAGTACCTCTCGGTGCTCTTCGTCGGCGACGACGCGTTCGACTCCGACCAGGGCTACCAGGGCAAGGGCCAGTTCCTCTTCGCGATGATTGGCAACGAGGGCCACCACGGCACCGAGATGGACGGCAAGTACAACAAGCAGCCTCGCTCGCACCCGCAATTCTACTCGATGACGATCATCGGCGGCGGCGCCAACTCGAACAAGAAGGACGGGCTGATGCGGCTGCGCGAGGGCACCGGCGGCAAGTTTGGGAACGTCGTGCTCGCGTACGGCCGCGGCCTCGGCCTCAACGTCGACAAGTGCTCGGGGAAGACCAAGCAGGAGTGCTGCTCGCGCGCGGGCTTCTACACGAAGCTGCCCACGACGAGGGACGCCGACGACAACACGATCCTTAACACGGCGATCTCGATCGGCACGGGCGCTCGTGGCACGCAAAGCAGCGACGGCTACCTGTACTTCTCGGACAACAACATAATCTATGGCGTCGACTACGCGGGCGACTCGTTCAACACCTTCGACACGGACTGCATGAACAACCCCAACTTCGACGCCGACGACGTCAAGCCGGTCGTCATCGAGGCCGACCCCGGCTTCGCCCACGTCGACGCGAACGCGCTCGACTACACGGTGCTCTCGTCGGCGTTCAACCCGCTGCCGTCGACGACAGGCAAGATGTGCATGACGTCGACCGACGACGCGACTGTCGTCGACCCGAAGTTCTTTGAGGCCGTCGACTGCAAGGGCGCTTTTGGCGGCTCGGCGGTCGAGGACAACTGGCTGCGCGGCTGGTCGTGGCTCGACTGCGCCGGCCGCATGGCCGATGGCACGTGCTCGACGGGCGTCGACTGGACGCCCTTCGCGATGCTCGGCGCCGGCGGCAAGGAGGTGGAAACGATCAGTGGCGGGCCGCAGAGCGGCTCGATGACGCTCTCATCGAACAAGGACTACGTTCTTGCGTCTCAGCTCTTCATGACGTCGGGTGCGACGCTGACGATCGAGGCGGGCACGACGATCTACGCGCTGCCGCCCGTCAACGCCGGCGCGCCGTCGGTCATCGTTCAGCGCGGCGCGACTATCAACGCGGCGGGCACGAAGGAGGCGCCGATCACGATGACGACGATCCTCGGCGAGTCAGTGCTCATGTCTGACGCAACCTTCCTCTCCGACTCGAACACGTACTCGGAGATCACGCTCGGCGAGCGCGGCAAATGGGGTGGCCTCATCGTCCTCGGCGACGCGCCGACGACCGAGTCGACCTCGAAGGTGATCGAGGGCTTTGGGCCTGGTGAGGTGCCGCCGGGCGCGTCAGGTGCGTACGGCGGCACCGACGCGGCAGACAGCTCGGGTGTGATCCAGTACGTGCGCGTGTGGCACGGCGGCGCCTATGTGAGCAACGATAACGAGATCAACGGTATGACCTTCGGCGGCGTCGGCTCGGGCACGACGGTGGACCACTGCGAGGTGGCGTACAACGCCGACGACGGCTTCGAGTTCTTCGGCGGCACGGTGGACGTCAAGTACCTCTCGGTCATGTTTGTTGGCGACGACTGCTTCGATACTGACCAGGGCTACCAGGGCAAGGGCCAGTTCCTCTTCGGCATCCTCGGCCGTGAGGGCGGCCACGCCACCGAGATGGACTCGAAGTACGACAGCAAGTTCCCGCGCTCGCACCCGCAGTTCTACTCGATGACGCTCATCGGCGGCGGCGCCAACCAGAAGAGTGCAGGACAAGGCGGCAGTGCCGCGATGATGCGGCTGCGCGAGGGCACCGGCGGCAAGTTTGGCAACATCATCATGACGAACCTCGACGGCCAGCACCCGGGTGTCTACCAGGATGAGTGCTCGTCAGAGCAGCGCACGCCGACGATGCCGTCGGGCATCGACCAGAAGAATCCTGGGTACCTCTACTTCTCAAGGAACAACATCATCCACGGCTCGGGCGTGGGCAACCAGTTCATGTACAAGTCGCCGTGCTCGAACCCCGGCTTCTCCGCCTCGTCGGCCAACCCGTACCTCGCGGGCGGCTACTACACCGAGGAGTCGGGCGTGCCGCTCGAGGTCCGTGCTGGCTGCGGCTCGGAGGCGTACACGCACGCGCGCGACACGCCGGAGTCGCAGGTGTCGTCGTGGTATGATGCAGTCGATTCGATGGGCGCCTTCCCGTCGCAGGACAACTGGCTCGACGGCTGGTCTATCTGGAACACCGACCGCCACCCCGGCTTTGTCTCGAGCGAGGTGACGTGCCCGACGGCCGACAACACACCGTACACGCTCTGCGGCGACATCACCGAGGACACGACGTGGCCCGCGGGGAACATCTACATCCTCGCGTGCCAGATCTTTGTGAAGAACGGCGCGACGCTCTCGATCGGCGCCGGTGTGACCGTCTCGTCGATCATGCGCGGCATCGATGGCAAGGCGCCGGCGATCATCGTCGAGCGCGGCGCGAATATCGTCGCCGAGGGCAGCGCCGACGCGCCGATCACGTTCACGGCGCTCAACCCGGAGAAGGATTCCTCGGCGTCGGCGGTGACCGACTCGAACGCCGCTGACGCGACGTCGGTGAAGGAGACGCGCGGCCAGTGGGGTGGCCTCATCCTCCTCGGCAAGGCGCCGACGTCATACGCCTCCGACCCTTCGATCGAGGGCCTCCCCGACGGCGAGGGTTCGTACGGCGGCTCCGACCCCGCCGACTCGAGCGGCGTCCTCAAGTACGTGCGCGTCTGGCACGGCGGCGCGGTGATCGGCGCCGACAACGAGATCAACGGCATCACCTTCGGCGGCGTCGGCAGCGGCACCGTCGTCGAGCACTGCGAGGTCGCCTTCAACATGGACGACGGCTTCGAGTTCTTCGGCGGCACGGTGAACGTCAAGTACCTCTCGGTGCTCTTCGTCGGCGACGACGCGTTCGACTCGGACAAGGGCTACCAGGGCAAGGGCCAGTTCCTCTTCGCGATGCTCGGTGTGGAGGGCGGCCACGGCACGGAGATGGACAACCAGAACAAGATCGGCGGCTCGAACGACGTCAACTCGCAGCCTCGCTCGCACCCGCAGTTCACCTCGATGACGATCATCGGCGACGGCACGAGCGGCGGCGGCTCGAAGGGGCTCATGCACCTGCGCGAGGGCACCGGCGGCAAGTTTGAGAACGTCGTGCTCGCGTACGGCCGCGATGTCGGCCTCAACGTCTCGCACTGCGTCAACCTGTGCGGCAAGGCCCACTGCGACGACACGGTCACCGACAAGTCGCTCTCCTTCTACTCGACATCGTCGGCGATCCCGTCGGGTGCCGACATCGGCACCGGCGCGGCGGGTTCGTCGTCGGCGGCAGGCTACCTCTACTTCTCCGAGAAGAACTTTGTGTACGACTGCCCGAAAGGCGAGGCGACGGCGTACCGCTGCCCGGCGGCGGCGGCGCTCGGCGGCAACTCGGCGAACCCCGGCTTCAAGAGGGTGACGAAGGGGAAGCTCGACTGGCGGACCCTCGAGGATAACTTCGACCCCATGCCCACCTCCAACGGCCAAGCGTGTTCATCGATGAACGTCGCCGACTCGAGCGCGTGGGACTCCTGGTACGATCGCGTCTCGTGCTCGGGTGCATTCAAGTCATCGGACACCGCCGACAACTGGATGAAGGGGTGGTCGTGGCTCGACTGCTCGGGGCACATGGCGGGAGGCTCGTGCTCGTCGCTCCCCGAGTCGCCCTTCGTGACGATCCAGGACAACCCGGGCGTGATCGGCGGCGTGCTCAAGGAGGACCTCGGCCTCGCCACCGGCAAGCACTACCTGCTCACCGAGCAGCTCTTCGTGCCCGCCGACAAGACGCTCTCCATCGCCAAGGGCGCCGTCGTGTACGGCCTGCCCCAGGCGTACGGCGGTGTCGCGCCCGCCGTCATCGTGCAGCGCGGTGGGAAGATCTTCGCCGACGGCACCGAGACCCAACCGATCACGTTCACGACGATCCTCGCCGAGAGCGCTCTCGAGTCGGCGGAGCTCTCGGAGGCGGACACCAACGACGCGAAGGGAGCAATCAAGCTCGGCAAGACGGGCAAGTGGGGCGGCATCATCGTACTCGGCAAGGCGCCCACCGCCAACCCGGCGAACGAGAACGGAGTGTACTGGAAGACATCGATCGAGGGCCTCGAGCCTGAGAACATCCCGGCGGGCGCTTCGGGCGAGTACGGCGGCATCGACCCGATGGACAACTCGGGCTCGCTCACGTACGTGCGCGTTTGGCACGGCGGCTCGTCGATCGGTGCCGACAACGAGATCAACGGCATGACCTTCGGCGGCGTCGGCTCGGGCACGCAGGTCTCCTTCTGTGAGGTGGCGTACAACAAGGACGACGGCTTCGAGTTCTTCGGCGGCACGGTGAACGTCAAGTACCTCTCGGTGCTCTTCGGCCGCGACGACGCGTTCGACACCGACCAGGGCTACCAAGGCAAGGGCCAGTTCCTCTTCGCGATGCTCGCCGACGACGGCGGCCACGCGACCGAGATGGACGGCAAAGTGATCAAGACGGCCTCAGGCGCCAAGCTGTACAACACGCAGCCGCGCTCGCACCCGCAGTTCTACAACTTCCTCTTCGTGGGCCACCAGGTGGCGCACCAGCACGGGGCGACGATGAATCTGCGCGAGGGCACCGGCGGCAAGTTTGGCAATGGCATCATTCTCAACCCGACGGACAAGGGCGTGTACATCAACCAGTGCGGCGATCAGACGATCACTCAGACGCTCGACCTCGAGGCCGACATCGGCACGGGCTCGACGGCGACGCAGTCGAGCGAGGGCTACCTTTTCTTCTCGGAGAACAACATTGTTGTCGCGAAGGCGGGCGGCGCCGTCGACAACCAGTGCCCTGCCGGCGGCGCCCTTAAGACGGTGAGCGAGGACCCGATGCTTGCCAACATCGCCACCGAGCCGTACGACCCGCGCCCCGCGTGCGGCGGCTCGGCGTACTCGGGACTCGACGCCATCCCTGACGAGTGGTTTGACGATGTCGGCTTCAAGGGCGCCTTTGGCAACGAGAACTGGCTCGCCGGCTGGTCGTACCTCCAGGTGGGCTCACCCACATCCCCCCACATCCCCCCTTTCCCCCTCCCACCCTCCACCCTTCCCACACACACACACACACCACATCCCTCCTCCACCTCTTCAACCCCTCACCTCCCCACCTCCCCTCCAGTTCGTGTCAGAGGAAAAGCCGTGCCAGGGTGGCGCCTCGGCGATCTCGAGCGTCGCCGACCTTCAGAAGGCCATCGACGAGCTCAACAAGGTGAAGGAGGAGCTCGCGACCTGCGAGGAGTCCGACGTCCCGCCCAACTGCCAGGGGACGTGCACGATCGGCCGGACGCTCAAGTCGTGCAGCTACTACAAGCACATCCCGTGCTCCCTCCTCGAGTTCATGGGCTGCTCCGAGTGCAGCTCGTGCTGCGCCGGCGGCATCTCCGCCGGGTCGGACGTCGTGTGCGGCGACGACACCGTCTGGGACGATGGGTCGAAGGCGTGCGTCATCGTGTGCGACGCCGGCCGCCGGATGGGCGAGGCGCTGTACCTCGAGGAGGGCGGCGCCAACTACGGCGGCAACGACACCCGCGACCAGCTTTTTCGGCTGCCGGCGCCCCTCAATGAGGGTGTGGGCGTCGGCGCCGAAGCCTCCCTCCCTCTTGTCGCTCTGCACTCGAAGAACGCCCGCCGCGCCGCCGACGTGATCTGCACTGACATGGAATCCCGCTCGAAGGCGATTCGTTCGCACTGCAACTACAAGTCACCGCCCCCGCCGCCGACGCAGAGCGGCGGCGGCACCGGATTCATTCGCTTGCCCTCGCCGCCGCCGCCGCCGCCGAAGCCGAACCCGCCGCCGCCGTCACCGCCGCCGCCGCCGCCGAACCCGAACCCGCCGCCGCCGAAGCCGCCGTCGCCTGCACCGCCGCCGCCGCCGGCGCCGCCGGCGACGCGCGCGCGCGTGGTGAAGCTCACGATCGACGCGACGCTCTCCGAGGTGAACGAGGCGTGGAAGGACGGGCTGCGCAAGGCACTCGCACAGAAGCTCGACATCTCGGCGTGGCGCGTGATCATCGACGCCGTCGTCGAGGGCTCGGTCGTCGTCGATGTGCGCATCATCGACGCGCCGGGGATGCAGCAGGGCGAGCCCTCCGCCTCCGAATCGGTCGAGTACCTGGAGGAACTCCTCGCCGCCACCGACGAGGCGGTCCGCATCTCCGCCGACTACGACCTTGTCTCCGCCGAGGCGATGGCGGCGCCACCAGCGCCGCCGGGCGAGTCGGTCGAGGCCGGCCAGGACGGCGGCGGCGACGGCGACGGCACGAGCGCGGCGGTGATCGGCGGCGTCGTCGGGGGCGTCTCCGCCGTCATGCTCCTCATCGGCGTCGTCATCGTCTTCGTCATGTGTCAGTCGCGCTCGAAGTCGGCGGCGAAGCCGTCGGCGATCGTGAAGCACTCTGAGGGGACGACGACGTCGCCCGCCCGACCGACGGAGGTGAAGGTGGAGATGGCCAAACAGGCCGTTTGAAGATCGGCCAACATTTGAAGAAAGGCGGCGACGCCGCAGGGGAGAGAGGGAGCGGGGTAGCGCCACGAACGCTGACTGACGCTGACTGATTCGATGTGTGTTATCGACTTGATGTAACTCGCAAGCTCAAACGGTTACCCGGATAGCCTTCACCTGGGGTACGTGGCGCCGTGCGCGGTGGGGCGCAAAGCCAGCAACCTGCAACGTGTACCATGGTAGAGCTCTACCCGTAAAGTACTTGGGCCTACACGTAGGATTCCTACAAGTACACTAGGAATTCCTACTTGGGGACTGGGCCCTGTCGACTGGCGTAGGGTCGTGCGCCTCAGCGCCTGCTGGTTTGGCTGGTGCGATGAACGCGCGGCCTTCGCGCCCGACTCGCCTCGTTGCAATCGGCCTGAATCGACGCGACGCGAAATCGGCCAAAGTGGGATCGCTCTACCAGGTGGACGCGTCACGGTTGCCGTGGCCGTGCGCGTCGTGGTCGGAGAGCGAGCGAGCACCAGGCACACTGATCCCGCGCGCTGCCGTCGAGGTCGAGATCGCGCGGAGCACGGCGGCGACGCTCACCGCCATCGCGTACGCCGGTGCGCTGCCGACTGCCGACGAGGACGCCGCTGAGGAGGAGCCGCCCGATGGGTGGGAGTGGAAGCGAATGGTGGCGAAGCCCGCGGGCAAGCTCGCCACGCCGGCTGGCGCGCTCGCATGCGAGGTTGCCGGCGGCGACGGCGGCGGCGATCGGGCGGCAGCGGGCGCCTTGGGCCGCTGGAAGCGGCGTCGGTGCAACGCTTGCGACGGCTGCCGGCACGACGAGTGCGGCAAGTGCAAGAGCTGCTCGCAGCTGCCGCAGTTCGGCGGCCTCGGCACGCGCCGCCTCTCTTGCTTGCAGCGGATCTGCGTCAACATGCAGGCCGTCGGCGCCGCCGAAGCTGCGGCCCCGAAGCCGGCCCCGAAGCCGGCCCCGAAGCCGTCGTCCCTGGCGCCGGCTGCCCCGCCGGCCTCAACGCCGGCGCGCGCGCCGCGAGAGACGACGACGCGCGTCGTCGAGACGCGGAGCGAGGAGGACCTGTCGGCGCAGCGGCTGCGGGCGTGCGTCGAGTACGTCATGGCGTGTGGCGGCACCACTGACGCGCTCTCTGGCTGGCACGCGCGCACCGAGACGCGGAAGACGGGCAACTCGGCCGGCACCTCGGACACGTACTTTTTCGCTCCCGACGGACGCCGCTACCGCTCGCGCAACGACGTCGTGCGGCTCCTCGGCCTTGAGCCCTTGCGCGTGCCAAAGGAGCGAAAGCGCAAGGCGCAGGCTGAGAGCGCGCAGGGTGGGAGCGCGGGCGCGGCGCTCGTCGGCAAGCGGATCGAGGTGTACTGGGACGGCGAGGACGCGTGGTTCGAGGCGGAGGTGCTCTCGTACGACGAGAAGCTTCGGTACCATCTTGTGCGCTACGCCGCCGACGCGCAGGAGATTGACGAGGACCTCCTCGGCCAACCCGACTCGTGGCGCCACGTGGTCGTGGCCGCCGCCGCCACCGCCACGCCCGCCGCCGTCGGGATTGGCGAGCTGCAGGATAGAGTAGGGCGAGCGTGGTAGGAATCCTAGCTCTACAGTAGCCAATTAGAGCGCATGGAGTCGCTGTGCACATGGTAAGCGGGCGGGAGACTCGGGAGGGTGGGGCCGGCTCCGCCTTAGCTAACCCTCATGACGATCGCGATGAAGATGGTGATCGGAACCGCGACGTACAGGATGAAAAATATGAATTTGCCTGCAGTCGTCGCCAGGTTGGGTGCGCACGTTTTTATTTCCGACTCGATACATGGGTTCTCCCGAACGCCACAGACGCAGATGCGTTCGTCGGCGGGATTGTAGTAAAAGCCATGCATCGGAATCGTCGGGACGTCTTCGCGGACGTAGCCTGGATTCGGTCCCACTTGTGACCCGTGATGCCCGGGGTCGGTCTCTTTGAGCGTGATGCCCAAGCCGGCCTCCGTCGGCTTCACCGTCACGATGAGTAGCGTCGGCGTCAGGTAGTGGGGCTGGCCGCGCACGATGGTGAGGCTGATGTCGCCGCCGGCGCCTCTCGAGAGCGCCTCAGTTGCCGCGTCCGACGAGTCGTGCACAACATTGTTGATTGCGTGGATTCGGTCCCACTTGTGCACGAGACCGGATGCTGCACTCGCCACATCGACGGCCACCACAACGAGGCGCGGCTTGATGTTGCCTGCTGGCCGCGGCTGCTCGGTGTCGCCCACTACGTGCTCCGCGTGAACTGACATGACTGAGCGGAGCTGCCGCGCAACTGCTGGAGGATGGTTGGGCCGTACTTCGGGCGTTCACTCAGTTCACAGCAGCTTCTTCACACCGACACTGGATCGCACGGCTGCCACGGCGGCCGCGGTCGCAGCCGACTCCTCTCGCGCGTCACCGTCGCTGCGCTCATCGCCGGCGTGCTATTCGTCTCGCGCATGGCCGTTCGGCGCGCCGCCGCCGCCGCCGCCGCCGCCGTCACGGCGACGACGGCCGCGCTCCGATCCGAGTCGCTCCGTGAGCAACGGGCCGAGCTCGCCGCCGCCCTCAACGACCATGCCAGGTTTGACGACGCGGCGGCTGCGGCGGCGTGCGTTAAAGCGCACCGCCTCTGTGTGCTGCGCACGGCGCTGCGCGACGACCGCAACATTGCGCGCGCGGGCTTCGATCCGATGGAGGCGGCGCGCACCGCCGGCGCGGCCGCGGCGATGATGCTGCCCACCGTCCACCAGGCAGACTCGTACAGGTACGCGCGCCTGGGCGCGGTGCTCGGCGAGCGCGCGGCCGCGTTCGCCGCGTCGCAGCTCGCGGCGGATTTTTCGGTCTGCGCTCAGGCGGCGGCGACGCTTGCGCCGCACGCGCGGACGCCGAGCGCGACGCACCCGCGGTCGCTCGCGCTCGCGCTCCGCCGACCGGGCGAGGCCGACGATTTCGGGAGCAGTCCGCAGGCAACGGTGCTCCGCTCTTGGGCGGGCGTGCTCCTCGGCGCGGGCGAGGGCTGGGCGGCAGCGGCCGACGGCCTCGCGCTCCGCTCGGCCGCGCTGCTGCTGCCCTCGTCGGCGCGCGGCGGCGCCATGTCGGACTCGGTCGCGCGCGAGCTCTGGGCGTCCGACGAATCCGCCGAAGGCCTCGTCGTGCTGCTGCCGCTCGGGGCGGCGGCGGCGCGCCGCGGCGTCGAGGTGCTGCTGCCGGAGGGCCCGCTCCCCGCGCTGCGCGTGCGCGGCCTCGCGGCGGGCGACGCGCTGCTTCTCGACGCGCGCGCGCGCTGGCGCTTCGCGGGCGGCGGCGCGCCGGAGGACGGCGCGGAGGACGGCGACCCCGGCGCGGCCTGGGCCGTGTTCGCGTACGCGCCGCCAGCTCTCGCCGACGTCGCCGCGCCGCGCGACCCGGCGCACGCCGCGTGGGTGGGCCTGCGCGCGCTCCACGCGCTGATGATCGGTGAGGTGCCTTAGTAGCGTTAGACGCCGTAGAGTGGGTCAGCTCTGGTCGCCTTGCAGTACTGTACGAGTAGAGGTGAACTGTAGTCCTTCTACAGTACTGGCTAGTAAGAATTACAATCAAAGTTGTAAGGTTGCGGCTTGGCGCGCGCTGAATCACAAGAGCATCGATTTGTAATGGCCCAAAAAGCGAGGCGTGCTGCGAGCCCGGCCCGCCGCGAGGCCGCCGCTGTGGCGCCGACGAAGGCGAGCTCGGTCGCGGCGCCCAGAGCGAGCTCTGTCACGGTGGCGAGCGTGGCGTTGCTCCTCATCACACTCGCGGCGGCGGTGGTGGTCGGGTTCACCTCTCGCCAGGCGTGGGTCGCGCACCTTGACGAGGTGCGCGCGAACGCGACGCGCGACCTCGACGCGGTCCGCGCCGAGCTCGGCACCGCCACCGAGTGCTGCACCGCGAAGCGCGCCGAGGCGTCGGCGCGGGCGGCCGAGCTGCACAGGACGGCGGCGGCGCTCACGACGCAGGAGGCGGCGGCGCTCGCGGCCTCGCGCGAGGCGGAGGCCGCGCACGCGGCGCATCGGGAGGCGGCGGCGGCGGCGGCGGCGGCGAACGCCACGCTCGCGCGCGCCGTCGAGAAGCACGCGAGCGCGGCGAAGGGCGCGGCCGCCACGATCGCCGCGAAAGACGCGGCGGTGGCGGCGGCGGGCAGGGCGCAGGCGGCGTCGGTGGCGGCGAAGGAGGCGGCGGAGGAGGCGGCGTCGCGCTCGAAGAAGGCGCTCGAGGCGGAGCTGCGCAAGCGAAGCGAGGTGGCGAAGGAGGCGGAGGCGGCCGCGTCCGACGCGCGGCGGGCGGCGAAGGAGGCGGAGGCGCTCGCGGTGTCCAAGTCGTCGGGGCTGGCGACGGAGGCGAAGGCGCGCAAGGCCGCGGAGGAGAAGGCGCACGCGGCACTCCTCGCGCGGCAGGTGGCCGAGAAGGCGGCGGAGGCGGCGGCGGAAGCGCGAGATCGCCTCGCTCGCGAGAATGAGAAGCTGCACGCCGAGGCGAAGCGCGAGCGCGAGAGACGCCTCGAGGCCGACCGCAAGGCGCTCGTGATCTCGAGCGGCGGCGGCGGCGGCGGCGGCGGCGGCGGCGGCGGCCCGCTGCGGCGGCTGGCGGCGGTGCCGCTGCGTGTCGGCGACGGTCTGCGCAACGCGAGCCTCGCGGCTGGTGCGGCGGCGTCGAAGGCGGCGGGCGCGGCGAAGGGTGCCGTCGACGCCGCGGCGGCGCTGCCGGCGGCGGCGGCGGGCGCGGCGGCGGCGCTGCCAGGGGCGGCTAAGGCGGCGGGCGCGGCGGCGATCGGCGCGGCGGCGGGCGCGGCGGGCGCGGCGGCGGGCG
>MDSW01172586.1_pt1 | contig 12127 bp, 16 predicted proteins | sample 811171 | NCBI WGS metagenome assembly MDSW01 (sample SAMN05326641, study PRJNA326480) | marine metagenome | isolation source: seawater | place: Atlantic Ocean: North West | collected 2012
ATATACCATATAAGGAATTATAATACCATATAAGTAATTATAAAACTCTTTATATACCATATAAGGAATTATAATACCATAAAAGTAATTATAAAACTCTTTATATACCATATAAGTAATTATAATACCATATAAGGAATTAATAATTGCTTAAACAACTATTGCATTCCGTATATTCATCACTAAATGGTGTAAATATTGTTCCACAAGTGCAACATTCTTTTAAATCCATAAATTCTAAATAATTTAGAAAACATTCACGACAAATATCGTTATTATAAATAACTTTTTTACACATATGGCATTGTTTTTCCAAACTAACATTATGAAAATTGTTGATTAACGAATCCATTAATTTATTTTATATTTTGCTATCATTTTTTAAATACTCTATAACATTATTTGGAGCAACTTCTAATAATATAAACTTTTTAATAACCTTAATAGCATCAATATCCAAATATTGAATTTCATTTTCTTCAGTTAGATCTAAGTTTTTCTTATGACAATAAGCACAAATCCTACAATTAACTACTTCAATAATATCATTATTACACCTAGTATAAGTAATTTTAGGATAACGATTACCATTATAAGGTTTAAGTTCAAATAAATAATTATTGTTAGCATCTTGAATACAACATTCGTTTGATAACATTCCACAAGGTCCTGAACAAAAATGTAAGTTATTGTGATCTAATATGATTTTAACCATATTTTATATAAATAAACAAATATAAATGTTATTATTTTTATACCAAGGATATATAAAAATATAATTATATATATTTATATATGGATATAGAAGACATTGCAGAGGATTTTAAAAATATTACAGATGTTGAAAAGTTTAGACTTAGTATTCAAAAAAAATATAAAATAGTTTTATCAAAACCAGATCTTATTAATATTTATAACCAATTAAATCTTAATGACGAAAATCTTAAAAATCTAATTATTAAAAAAAGACAAAAATCTACATCAGGTGTTATTGTTATAACAGTTTTAACATTAGGTAATCCATCTTACGAAGAAGATGGTAAAATAATAACAAAAAAGTTTAGCTGTAAACATAATTGTGCTTATTGTCCTAATGAAAAAGCACACGAAGGTAATGGATGGATTGATCAACCTAGAAGTTATTTATATTCAGAACCAGCAGTATTACGTGCAAATGCAAATGACTTTGATCCTATAAAACAATTTAATTCACGTGTATCTACTTTAATTTCTATGGGACATACAATAGATAAAATAGAATTGATAGTGTTAGGAGGAACTTGGACTCAATATCCTAAAAAATATCAAGATTGGTTTATTACTTCAATTTATTATGCTGCAAATACCTTTTATGATCCTAGACCTATGTATTCTTTAGAACAAGAAATAACAATTAATGAAACAGCAAAAATACATATAATAGGTTTAACATTAGAAACCCGTCCTGATACTATAGATCTAAATGAAATTAAAGAATTACGTAAATATAATTGCACTAGAGTTCAATTAGGAGTTCAACATACTGATAATAATGTTTTAAAAAAAATACAGAGAGGTCATACTATAGAACAAGCTTATAATGCTATTAAATTATTAAAAAATAATTGTTTTAAAGTTGATATACATTTAATGCCTAATCTACCTGGATCAAGTTATGAAAAAGATCAAGATATGTTAAATAATGCTCTACACAATCCTGATCTAGAAGCAGATCAATATAAAATATATCCTTGTGCAGTAGTTCCTTGGACTAAAATAAAACAATGGTTTGATGAAGGATCTTATATACCTTATGATGATACTTTATTATTCCAATTAATTAAAGATTTTAAAATAAAAGTTCAAAAATGGAAAAGACTTAATAGAATTATTCGTGATATACCATCTTCATATATTACTGGAGGATATAAAGAAGTTAATATGCGTCAATTGCTACAAGATGATATGAAAAAAAATAATTGGAAATGTAATTGTATTAGATGCCGTGAAATTAAAGATAATAAGATAACCGAAAAAATAGAACAAGTTTGTAGTGTATATAAAGCATCACAAGGAACTGAATATTTTATATCATTTGAAACTTTTAAATATCTTATAGGATTTGTTAGATTACGATTTAATAATAATTACGAAAATACAGTAAATATATTAAAAGATTGCGCATTAATTAGAGAACTCCACGTTTATTCTAGTCTTACTGATGTAGGCGGAGATGTTGAAGATTCTTATCAACATAGAGGTTTTGGAAAAAAATTAATAAAAAAAGCAGAAGAAATAGCATTAAAATGTGGTTATAATAAAATAGCAATAATAAGTGGCACAGGTGTGCGTGATTATTATCGTAAAATGGGATATACATTGGAAGAAACGTATATGATCAAAAACTTATAAATAAATAATTCTATTGTTCTTTTTATAATATTATTATTTACAGATAATAAATAATATAAATGTAAATAATATAACATTATTATCATATATAGATTTTCAGGTTTATTTACAATTAGTAAATAAACAATACAAAAACCGCATTTTCTAAAAGAAAGATGAGCAAATAAAGATTCTATATGTTTATTTTTATATTCAAAATAATGCGATAATCCGTAAAATAATATTACAAATAAATATAATATTATATTATTATCATTATAAAGTAAATGAAAGAAATATAAAATAGCATTAATACGATCTATATTATGTAGTGTTCTATTATAATCCAATAACCAATATAAAGCAGATATAAAACTTGTTAAAACTGTATGAATATATAGTAAGTAATTTACGGAAAATGAAATAGTATAAAGTGGAAATAATAACCAAAAAGAATTAATACCTAAAATAAATCTATACATTATTAACATAATTATTATATAATTTCTTATAGTTATATCCACTATACAAATAATCTAGTTTAAATATAAATAATATAGGTAATAATATAGGTATTAGGCATAAATTATATAATATATTTATTATTGATAATTTATAATAATATGATAATATAATTATACATATTATTCTTTTATAAGGTATTATTCTATTACTTTGTAATATCGTAATTTTACTAAATATACCTAAACTTAACATTATAGCAGGATATACTAACAATAAAGGTAGTGTTAGAATACCAGTATAATAAAAGAAATAATGAATATGTTTAAGAATACTAAATGATTTTGAAATATCTTTCATAATTATATAAATATTTATATCAAATGTTTAACCCTAAAAAATGATAACATTATTATTATATTATTAAATGTCAAATATAGAAAATATTCTTAAAAAAAATATAGGTAAATCTTTATTTCATATACCATCATTAAACAAATATGTTGGATGGATTAATTTAATTAGTTTTTCATTTATGTTTAAACCAATTGGTATCAATCGCACAATAAATGAAGATGTTATAAATAAAAGAGTAAAAGAAAATGAAGATTCTTATCTAGCTACTCAAAAATATTATGATTTTGGAAATGCTGAACTAGTTGTAATTCGTGAATGCAATGATAATATCTTATACATTATTGATGGACAACATCGTTTAGGAACTATGCAAAATTTAAAAATAAAGTATCCTGATCGTGATCTTATTATAAGTGTAAGTATTTACGTTAAAGATACAATCGAAGAAACTGTAAGTTATCTAAAGCATTTCCAAAATCAATATCCTTCAGACGATAGGTTGTTTTCAGCAAACCAAACAGAAAGAGATCAACTTGATAAAGTTTTGGCATTATTTAGATATGAATATCCTGAAGTTTTTGAACAATATGATAAACATATCATTAATCTTATAAATAAAAAAGATAAATATTATAAAGAACAAAATAGACCATATCTATCTAATGGTATGATATCTGATTTCATTCGCAATCCTGCAGTTAAAATTAATAAACTGAGTGATCCTAATATTACAAGTGATGATATAAAAATGATAAATACAAAAATAAAAGAAAATCTTCAATTGTATAAAGGTGCTATAAATCTTAATTTAATTGAAAATGAATTAAAAGGTTGTTATTTTGGTATAATTCGTAAAGATAATAAAAAACTAATTGAAGCTATAAATACATAAAAACATTATTATACATTATTATAATGTTAGAATATATACAATATATGGATAAACATATTTTATTAAATTATATTGAAGAATTATATAGTAGAAATACAATAGTAGATGATACAACTGATGAAATTATAAATATTTATAAAGAAAGACCAGATTTAGGTAAAATGAGAGAAACTTATGTTCAATATAAAAGACGTAAGTTTGTTATAAAAAATCCAGTATATTTAGATTATTTTAAAAATAAAATATCAAAAAATGAATATGAAAGAATAGTAAAATATTTAAATAATAAAAAAATATTATGTAAAAATACTAAATGTGTTAAAAAGACTTATATAACTCCAAAAGATACATATAAAAATATAGATTGGAATGAATACAAGTTTTGTTGTCATAAACACGGTATTATAAGTTGTTATAAAGAGCTTAAGCAACAAGCAACTCTAATTGATCATTAAATTGTTTTGTCTTTTCTTCAAGTGTTCCTGTATTAGGAAATTTTGGTAATGAAAATAAATTTGCACTTTTTTTAATTAATCTAGTAGGAATATAAGGATAATGAGATTGTTCTAATAATCTTCCATTACTAAAACCTTTATATATTGTAAAAATAGTTTTATGATAGCTATTTTCGTGTGGTGTATCTTCATCAGTTTTTTCACCAGTTAAAATATAAAATTTTTCATTATTTAAAAATATAGGAAAATCTATTGTTCCTATATCAATTTTTAATAACAAGAAATATTTTGTTTCATCTATTGTTATTAATAATGTGCCTCCTAATCTAATATTTATGCTATCATCAATTTCCAATGTTTTTCGTTTTGTAAAGTATTTAATTTTTTTAAATATTTCTTTTAAATGTTCCTTTGTAAATGGTTCTCTACCTACTGCAATATTAATAGGAATACTGCCTGATTTTTTACAACTTAAAACATAATTGTAAATTGGAATAGTATCATAACAATTAACCAAAGTGTTACCATTAATTTCAGTTTTTATTTTCGATAAATATTTAATTTTTTTGCGATGCATATCAGCATATGATTCCATTGTAAATGGATCATTACCCGATAAATCACATTTGTTTTTAACAAGTTTATCTAATCGTTGTTTATCTAATCTTAATTGTTTTTTAATAGCACTTAAAGATTCCTTACCACCACTATATTTATTTATTTTTTTATATAATTCTTTACTAATTTTACCTTTTAATACAGCTAGATCATATTCCATTTGAAGTTTTTCTTGATCTTCATATGATTCTATGTCTGTTCCGTCATATATATATTCATAAAATTTACTTTTTAACTCATCAGTTAAAACAATATCACTTGATTCATCTTTTAAAGTACTTGAACTACTTGGGCTTTTTTGTTCTTTAAATAAATCTAAAGATCTTTTAGATGTTTTAATTGGTGTGTAAGTATAATCAGAACTATTACGATCAATAGAAACTGAAAAATGGGGTGATACTTTCTTACCTAAATAAGTTTTATTATATTCTTTTCGCTTTTTATCATATTCTTTTAATTTATTATTATATTCTTTTTGCAATTCATTAAATTCTTTTAATTGTTCTTCTTTTTCACGATCTACTGTAAAATTATCTCTAGTTGATTTTCTATGGTTATAAAGGATTAATTCTTGAGAAAGTATAGGTGGTCTAGGAATTTGAGGTGGAACTGGTAAATTATCATAAGGATCTTTAACGTTGTTAAATATAGCTTGTTTTGATTCTATATGTATTTCTTCAATATCAAAAATAGAAGAAACTAAAAAATTCCTAAAAGTTTTGTCATTAACAGATATAATATTATCGTAAATAATATATACATTATCATCATCTACATAGTTATAATCTATTTTAATCTTTTTAATTCTCTCAAAAATATCTTTTTTTCCAAACAAATTTATTAAGTGCAATATACAATGTAATCTATTTTTCATATTTTTAATAGTTTCAGGTAAAACATTTGTATCAATATCTAACATTTGTGCAAAATATGAAGTATATTCTGGGTCTTCCAATTCTATACGATTTGCTAATTTTGTTAGTGGTAATATTAAAACACAAAGATCATAAATATATTCATTCACCATTTCAATAAATACTTTTAAACTTTCATCTAACATAATATCTTTTAATACATCAAGTATATCAGGATACGTTTTAGCCAATTTAGAATTAATTTCAAATTGTCGTGATATTATTTTATATAAAAAGTAGTTAAGATTAAATTCACTAACATTATAATCCTTTAAATAATATGTCGTAAATAAATAATCAAAATCAAAAGTTTTTAATTTAACCTTTTTTCCATTTCTTTTATAAAAAGACAAATCAACCAAAGTAGAACTAAAAGTATAACAATGTGTCGTTGGTAATTTAGAAATAATATTAGGTTCATTTACTGAAACTAAATATTCTAAGAATGATTTATATAATTTAACATATTCTCTATTAGAAAAAATAGATACTTTAATAGACTCATCAGTATATGGATTAATTTCAGGATTACTACGCCATTTTTTCAATTTACTTTTAACTTCTTTATCTGTTATAAAAATATTAGGATTCTCGAATATCTTCTGTTTTTCTGGAATAGATAAGGTTTCTTTATTAACTTTTTTATAAATTAAATCTATTGCAACAGGATTGCTGTATAGTTCATCCCAATCTGGATTTTTTAATTTTTTAATTTCTTCAATATCATTTGAACGACATATCTTTTTTACTAAATTTTTATTAATATAATATTGTGAACTAGGAATAGTTAATATTAATTTATTTGCATTTGGATTTAAACTTAAAGCATCTAATCCATTTTGTTCAATTTTATACTTATTTGCTTCTAATATTTTAATAGCATTTGAATTACTACATAAAACATCCCAATCAATTTTATTTTCTAATTTGTTATAATTCTCAAAAGATAATTTATTTTCATATATGTTTCGTTGTTTAATTAATTTAATAGCATTTAGATTACCTGATAATCTAAAGTAATCAATTATATCTGGATTACTTTCTAATATTTTAATAGCATTTGGATTACTTGATAATCCTTTTAAATATTCATCTTTAAAACATAAAATTAAAAACTCATTAGATTTATTAGGATCAATTAATAATGAATATAAATATTTATCTTTCAGTAATTTAAAATCATTTAATAAATATAGTAATATACCTGGATTAGCTAATAATTTACACCAATCTATTTTACTTTCTAAAAGATCATATTCTTCTTTAGTTAATGTTTTCTCATATTCTACTCTTTTTTCTAACATCGTAGTAGCATTTGGATTAGCAGATAATCCTTCCCAACCATATTTATCAACATTCTCTCTATTTATCCAATATCTTAACAACATTTTAATTTAAAAAAATAATAAAATTATTTACATTTACAATTTAATTTTATAATTAATACAATAATAATAGTAATTGTAAATGCTATAAAAAATATTTTAAAAAACATACAATTAATTACTTATTATATAAATCTAAAACCTTATGTAAGATTTCTTGTTGAATAGTTTTAGATGATTTACTTGAAGTAATTATATCACACATTTTGTATTCTTTACATATGAACAATAGATAAATATTAGGATCATCTTTAATAAGCTTTAAAAACTTATTTTTATGTTTTAAATGTTCATCATAATAGCAAGGATAAACCAATAGATTTTCTTCTTTAAACTTTTCATTAAGTTTATTAACTTTTACTTGCAATATTTGTTTTTTTTGTTCTTTACTAATATGATCATTTAACATAATATATTCATCAGTAACTAACATATATACAATAGGTATAGTTTTATAATTGTTTTTAATAAGCTTATTATAATACTGTAGATCAAACATAATTATATTAAGTTATAAACTTTTAAATCATTTTTTATAGCTTTCAGGAACTTTAGTTATAATCTTACCATTTTCAATATAAGCATTCCTTTGTTTTTCTTCGGTAATTTTAAATACACATCTAGTTACCTTATCATTACATAACATCATAGCTAACGATGATATAACTAAACTAAAAGACCATTTAAAATAATGAATATATTTAAGATCTTTTATTTTACTTAAATATGGTTTAATTTTATTACCAGTCATAAATGTTGTTCTAATTATCATAAAGCAATCATTTGGAATATATGGTTGTCTTAATTCAACTTCATTTAATGGATAATCTTTATCAAATACAATATTATGTAATTTTTTAAAATCATTAATAGCATTTTCTTCTGTAATTTTAACTGGTGTATTGAAAGAATTTAATTTATCTACATCATTTTGAAAATTAGCTTTCAATAAATCATACATACCAAAAGAACTAAATACACATTGATTTGACATCAAACAAAACAAAATATTATTAGCTCTATTATCAATAATATTAAATAAATCTTCTTTAATAGGTTCTTCAATAATAGCATCGTCATTAAGTTTCATCACATAATCAAATTCATTCGCAATTTCTTCCCAAAATGTAAATAACATATAATACGATAAATTACGATATTCTACATTATTCCAATCACTGGTAATATCTGTTTTTATAATTGTATTAAATTTATCTTTATCAATATTATCAGGTATAGACAACTTAATATCCTTAAAAGAAACTAGATTAGAACAATCTGATCTTATGCCTAAAAGTATTTCTTCTTTATCTTCTTTAGATAAATCTTCATTTAAAATATAAACATTATGTTTATGAGTATGATTATAGTTTTTAAATAAAAAATATAAGGTGGTCTTAAGGTATAATTTACGAGAAGATTTAGTAAAAATAAAAATACCCGTTTTCATTTATTGTAAAAATATTGTCATAGCTTTATGTAAAATGAATGTGTTAGACGAAAAATTTAAATCATTTGCTTTTTCAAGTATTTCTGAAAATGAAGAATATAAAAAACTTTATATAATATCATTACATAATGATGATAATATTAAAGATAATATACCATATATATATACCGTATTTAAATCAAAACAAGTAAAAATAAACAATAATACTTATGAAATACCAAAACTAATAAAACATTTATGTTTTTTAAATAAAAAAGCTGATAAAATTATTGTAGATGATAAGACTTTAAATTATATTGACGAATATATAAGAAATCTTTCAAAAATTGAAAGATTACTTTTGTTAATAAGGAGTGATCTAAACAATATGGATTTTTATATGTTAAGAACCGCAAGCGAATTAATAGATGATATTAATCTAATAATTTTTGAATTTGAAACATCTATTAATTTTTTTAAGACAACTGAGAATGTTAATAAAATACAAGATCTTAAAAACTTATCAGAAAATATAAAATCAATGATAACTAGTAAGGTAATTTATTTAGATATATTAAACTCTCGTATTTTAAGTATAGTTTCATTATCTGCATTACCTGTATTAGTTTTAATGACAATTTGGAGCACTACTGTTAAGCAAGAAGACAGTATTTTATATAAAAATAATTATAAGTTTGCTTATAGATCAACGTATTTATTATCAATATTATTAGTGCTTGGAATTATATACAAATATCGTAAAGATTTTCATTGACATTCACCATTTACACATTTTAAACCAGGCGCACAATCGGTATCATCTCTACATTTTTTAGTAAAATTATCTACTTTATCACGTTTTAATTCAAAATATACAATTAACAAAGCAACAATAAAAGCACTAACCATCAAGAAAAAACCAGTTTGTTTGGAAGACATCATATAAAGATATATGTCGTTTTTAATTATAATAATGGAAAATAATAATACTGATATTTTATCTGTTTTAAACGAAATTAATGAAAATATTAAATTAGTTCTTGAAGAAGTTAAAAAATCAAATGAAAATAAAATGAAAAATGCTCCTAATTTATTTGATATCTTTGGTGGTATGAATTCTCCCGATGATGAAGATGAAGAAGATGAGGAAGAGGAAGAGGAAGAGGAAGAGGAAGAAGAAGAAGAAGATGAAGAAGATGAAGAAGATGAAGATACTAAATCTAAATAAATATTGAATTTTCTTGATACCATTTAATAACATTTGGATGAACTTTGAAAGAATCACAATGGAGATTGATTATTTTAATATTTTCTAATTTTTTACCACGTGACAAAGCAGTATAACCTTGTCCATATTCAAATATTTTAGAACCTAAATCTATTTCTAAGTAATCAATAGTAGAACCTTGACTTTTATGTATAGTGAGAGCATATGCTAGTTTAATAGGCATAAACATAATTGTAAGATTTTTAACATAATTATTTTTATATTCCTGTGGATAATAATTTATTTCGTGTATTAAACCATTTAAGGTTTTTACAAAACAACTAGATTTAGTAATATCAACCACAACACCCCTAGTTCCATTAACTAGTTCATTTTCAATACTAATATTACGTGTTATCATAACTTGCGAACCTATACATAAAAATATTGTATATTCATTCAATTTTTGTTTTAGATTATCATTAACCACCTTTGTAAAATAAGCGATAAAGGTATTTGATTTTGGTTCATTTACCAATAATTTTTTAATTTCTTTTTGATTAATCTTATCAACATCCACATTGTTAGGATATAATTTAGTTGGTTTAATATCTGTAAAAGTAATTTCTTTATTTTTAATTAAAATATCATATATCTGTTTTGTTAATTTACCAAAACGCAATTTTGCCAAAATTAATTGAAAAAGCTTGTCATCCGTTTGACGGATTAATTCAGTTAATTCAATAATCTTAGGATTAAGCTCAATCCAAGATGAACTTAGAAAACAAAAGTTATTGGTAACAGGTGGTAATTGAAAGAAATCACCTACAAAGATCATTTGTATTCCACCAAATACTCTATCCGTATTTTTACAAGCTTTAAGTATATCTGAAATAGTATTGCAAAGAATACTATCTAGCATAGATACTTCATCTATGATCAATATATCTAAATCTCTTATTTTTTTATAAGTATCACATTTAGTTGATATTAATTTATCAATATGTTTAGAAACATTAGTATCTGGTTTGAGTTTAAAAAAAGAATGTATAGTAGTTCCACCAACATTAATTGCAGCACATCCCGTTGTAGCAGTTATACCAACATTTTTATGAAGTAATTTAGGCATAATTATTTGTAATACAAAAGACTTACCTGTTCCTGGAGAACCTGTTAAAAATATAGTATCACCATTTAATATACTTTGTATAACGTTTTCTTGTTTTTTTGATAACATTACTATAATCTTATATTATAATTCATTTTTATATAAGATCACCACTGAATAATACCATACAACAGCATATAATACTAAAAAATGTAATATAGCACACAACGATATTATATTATACCATACAAGATTATTATTAATACCAAACAATATTATTGAACACAATATAATACTATATAATACTAAGTGATATTTAGTTATATTGTATATCATTAACAGTCATTTAAATATAATAATATATCTTTATATATTATACAACCTATATAATTTAGTTGAAAGCGTCATTTCTATATAATGACTATAATCATTAGCATATGCCTGCATATTATGTTTATCTAATATACATTGTATTTTTCCAACAACTTTATTCCATATATAAGCAGGTAAATCTTTATAATTTGTTTCTTTACCCGAAAATCCACTATAATAATCGTAATCTTCTTTATATTTCAAAAAATAAATAAAATAACCATAATCACGTTCTATTTCATCAAATAATGCCCATATTAAAGGTGTCCTAATATTCTTACAATGAAATATATATGTATATTTAGTTTGCATTATATATTTATTAACGTATCAATCAATTTAAGTGTTGTATCGTTTATTATAGTTTGCATAGAATTACTTATTAATTCTGTTGATTTTCTTATATCTATTTTATTATCTCCATAAGTATAACTAATAGTATTATATGTTTTTGCAGACAACCATTTTTTAAGATATTCTGCAGAACAACCTAACATAGCACACGTCTTATCTTTACCAAATATTTCATACAATGATACAATCTTATTCTTTGTTTTC
>MDSW01141478.1_pt1 | contig 12125 bp, 15 predicted proteins | sample 811171 | NCBI WGS metagenome assembly MDSW01 (sample SAMN05326641, study PRJNA326480) | marine metagenome | isolation source: seawater | place: Atlantic Ocean: North West | collected 2012
CAAAATATTGTTTTTTTTTATTTATATGAGTAGTATAGGTTACATTATTTTTAATTAAGGAGATATAATGACATTTTTTTCACGAGCTTTGTTACTATTTGTAACAGGCATAGTGCAGATTTTTTTTGCAGCACATCTTTTATTTAATTGGACTATTCTTGATCTTCCATCAGATCTAATGTTTATTCCAGGCATTCTAGTTTTACTAGCCTCAGCAGTACTTACAATTGATTATTATTTTGGTAACAGAGACAACAGGGTAGTGCTATATGATGAATATATTGCAGATAGATACTACAAGATTGGAGCTGCTGGCTATGCTATGACAGGTATAGGAGTATTTGTTCTATATTCTATCCAAGATTATTCAAAGTGGAGCTTGGAGGCAGCAAATGCATTTATCTATGATTTAGCTGCATTTTTCTGGTTTGTATTTGGATCATTAATAGTTATATTTTCATATGGCGACTATAAAGAGTCAGTAGATGGGTAAAGATCATAAAGATTTAGTAGTTCTGCTAACACAAAAAAGAAAGGAGGCTGGCATTACGCAAGCAAGCCTTGCTGAGGCTGTACAGGTTTCAAGAAAAAGCATCAATGCTATTGAAAATGGAATTTATGTTCCATCAACGGTATTGGCAATAAAAATTGCTATAGTATTGAATTGTAATGTAGAGGACTTATTTAAACTACATGATGGAACTTTTCCTTTACTGACTGAGTCAAAGAAAACATGAATAAAAAAATAAATATTTTATTACCACTCCTAATTCTATCTATTGCTGGTTGTGCCACAAGCGGTTTTTCACCTGATGTTGTCTCAAGAGATGAAGCTGCTAAAAGCCAATATGTGCAATCAGGTGTTGTAATGTCAATTAGAAACGTGACTATTGAAGGAGACAGGGATAGTGGAAATCTGTTCGGATCAGTTTTGGGTGCAATTATTGGGTCAAATATTGGTGGAGATGATGACGAAACAACAAGAGAAATAGGTGCGGTGGTAGGTACTGCAGTCGGTTCAGCAGTTGGTCAAAACGTTAGTGAAAATATGTCAAGAAAGTCTGGTGTTGAAATAATTGTTAAGCTTGATTCAAATGAAAGAGAAATCTCTGTAGTTCAAGAAATGCCAGCAGATGTTGATTATGCATTCAAAGCAGGTGATAAAGTTAGAATTGTGAGATCAGGTGGTAAGTCAAGAGTAGTGCCTTATAATTAAGTGATTGGAACCTGTAAATCTTTGGAATAAAGCTCTTGACCTTCTTTCAAGAAGAGAGCACTCCGTATCTGAGCTTAGAACCAAACTCAAAAAATTTAGCGAAGATTCTACTGAACTTGAAAACATAATAAAACGCTTAAAAGAATCAAAATTTCTGGATGATAAAAAATTTAGTGAGTCTTTTGTCATAAGTAAATCAAGATCTGGTTATGGGCCACACTACATTGAACAGTATCTAAGAAAAAAGGGTGTGAATGTCTGCGACTTTGACATGTATAGTTACGATATTGATTGGGCAGCTATCTGCAATAAACTTTATATACAAAAATCAAAAGGAAAAAAATTAAACCAAAAAGAAAAAGAAAAGATTTTACGATTTTTAGCCTATAGAGGTTTCAGTTATGAAATAATAAAAAACGTTCCAAAAGATATCGAATAATGGCACTAGCAAATAAGTACAGACCAACAAAATTTTCAGAAGTGATTGGACAAGAGGCAGCAGTTGTCGCTATAAAAAATATTATAAAAAATAAAAACTTTCATAATGGATATATTTTTGCAGGCACACGCGGAGTAGGAAAAACGACTTTAGGCAGACTATATGCTAAAGCCTTGAACTGCACCAATTATGATTTTGAAAATGGCTCTACTTGTAATGCATGCGAAAATTGCGAGGCAATCCAAAAAAATTCTCACCTTGATTTAATAGAAATAGATGCAGCCTCAAGGACTGGTGTTGATGATATGAGGGAGTTACTAGAATCTGTGCAATATAGACCTTCTCTTGGAGAATATAAGGTTTATCTAATTGATGAGGTACATATGCTCTCAATACAAAGTTTCAACGCTTTGTTAAAAACTCTAGAAGAGCCACCTGCTCACGTAGTATTTATTCTTGCCACAACTGAATCAAACAAAATTCCAAAAACTATCATCTCAAGATGTTTACAGTTTAATCTAAGGTTAGTTCCCGATGTACAAATCAGCAAAAACTTACAAAATGTTTTTGATAATGAAAATGTGAAATATGATGATAAGTCGATCGATTTGCTTGTTGAATTAGCAAAAGGGTCAGTACGAGATTCTCTAACTCTTGCAGATCAAGCAATGTCTCATTGTGACAACAATCTTATTGAGTCAGAACTCTCGAAACTACATGGTGTCCTAGATTTATCTTCTACAACCAAGTTATTTAATGCAATTTTCCAAAACAATGTCGATAAAGTGATTATGGAGCTCGAAAGATATCAATCCCTGGATGTAAATTATGAAATCTTATTTGATAGAGCATTAAAATTTCTACACTCAGAAATTGTTAGAAGCCTAAAAGACAAAGAAGGAGATACGCAAGAAACTCATTTATTTTATCAATTCTTTGCAAATGGTCTTGTGGATGGAAAGCAAACTGGAAATATCAGGGATTGCTTTGATATAGCTGTTTTAAGATGCTTATCATTCTCAGAAAAACAAACATATGTAAAAAAAAAGCAAACTGAGCCAACAAAAGAATACATAAAAACGAAAGAAAAAAAAATTGAAGCTCCAGTCCATGAAATAAAAAAAGAATCACACTCACCAAAAAGAGAAGAGATAAATATAACAACTAATAACTGGTTAGATATCTTTGATAAAATTGATTTGTCAGGTCCAGCCAGAGCTTTTTTTTCAAACTTGCAACTAGATAAGTCACAAGACAAAAAATTATTTTTTAGTGGCTCAGATATGTTCACATCAAGAATTACTGAAGAAAACATTAACGACTTAATTGCATCACTTGAAAAGATAGGCTTTGCAAATTATGAGGTAGTTATTGAGGCAACTGAAACAGCATTTAAAACACCCTCAACAGCCTGGGAAAAAAAACGAAAAGAAGAAATTATAGCCTTTAAAAAAGAGATTTTAGAAAGTGACTTATTGGTAAATTTAAAACATAATTTTGGAGAAGAAATTACGCAAGATAAATTTCAAATTATTGATCATGAAGAATGAAAACAGCTTATTGGCTCAATTAATCAATGCATTCAAAGTTCTTCCTGGAGTTGGTGAAAAATCAGCGCAGCGAATGGCCTTTTATTTATTGGAGAGTAATAGGGAAGGAGGAAAAAAGCTCTCAAAATTGCTTATAAATGCAATGGAAAACGTGAGGAATTGTGCATCCTGTCGAAATCTTACCGAGGATGTATATTGCGATATATGCTCAGATACTAAAAGGGATGTTTCAGCTCTTTGTATAGTGGAGAGCCCTACCGATGTAATTGCAATTGAGAATTCGGGTAGTTTTAGAGGGAAGTATTATGTTCTCATGGGCAGGCTTTCACCAATTGATGGTGTAAATCCATCTGATCTGGGGATACCAAAGCTCATTGAAGACATCAATGCAAATGACATTAAAGAGGTGATCATTGCAACAAGCCCTACGATTGAAGGAGATGCAACATCTTTTTATATAAAGGATCAAATAACAAAAGAAAATATTATTATTTCAAGAATTGCATATGGCGTTCCAATGGGTGGAGAATTAGAATATGTTGATAACACAACACTAAGTCGTGCGATACAGGGCCGAAGGGAAATAAAGAATGAGCATTAAATCTGACAAATGGATCATGGATCAAGCAAAAAAAAATGAATTGATAAATCCATTTGAACCAAATCAAATAAGGGAAGTCTCTGGGAAAAAAATTGTTTCATATGGGGTATCAAGTTATGGGTATGATGTGCGCTGCTCAAATGAATTCAAAATTTTTACAAACACTTTTTCTTCAGTAGTTGATCCAAAAAATTTTGATTCAAAAAGTTTTGTTGATGTTGTTGCTGACGAATGTATTATTCCACCAAATTCATTTGCCCTAGCAAGAACTATTGAGTATTTTAAAATACCCAGATCAGTTCTAACTTTATGTCTTGGAAAATCTACTTATGCACGTTGTGGAATAATTGTTAATGTTACACCATTGGAGCCGGAGTGGGAGGGCCATGTAACGTTGGAGTTTTCAAACACTACAAATTTACCAGCAAAAATTTATGCAAATGAGGGTGTTGCTCAGATGTTATTTTTTGAGTCAGATGACATATGCAAAACGAGCTATAAGGATCGTGGAGGTAAATATCAGGGACAAACAGGTGTCACTTTGCCAAAAACTTAGGCATCTCTTTTAATAAGAGTGTCCTCTTATCACCGTTCTTTAATATTGCTGTACTCTTTATTATTAAATAATCTAACTCTGGTGAAATGTAGTACGTAATAGGACCAACTTCCTCAGCAGTAGCCTCTACAACTAAAGCCTCAAATAAACCAAACGAAGTTTTTACCTCCTCTGTTCCAACAAATTTATAATTTTTTTCTATTACCTTTGCCTTCGTATTATCAAAAATATTCAAACTATACTCATGCACACCATTTACTGCATTCAGCCGTACTTGAACATCACTTGCTAATTGCTCTACGACTCTTTTTTCATATGGAAAATAACCTAATTTTTTTGAGGAAACACCATTTTCATCAAAGTTCAGCCAGAATTTTTTTGGATCTTTTTTAAAAGGATCTTTTACATAAGAATTTAAAGAAATAACTTTGTTGTCTTCAATCAAAAAATTCGAGTCGAGAGAGTAGGTATAAAAGAAGACATCCATCTTAACACGTGTATTTATCTGATTATTAGACGCAATGAAGTATCTTTTTAAATCAAATTTAAGACCATTTGCATGAAATTCAAATTTTGCTTCATAACTCTTAAAATCATAGGCACATAAATTTAATGAAAATATAAATAGTAAGAATCTCATCTTAATAATTCAGATATAGTTTTTGGATAAAGATCATTCTCAATAATCTTAACCTTATCTTTGAGACTATCCAATGTATCATTTGGTTCAATTTTAAATCTCTGTTGAGTAATTATCGGTCCAGAATCAAGCTCGTGGGTCACAAAATGTATTGTTGTTCCATGGTATTTTTCATCCGCATCTAAAACTTTTTGATGCGTATTTAAGCCTGGATATTTTGGTAATAAAGATGGATGAATATTGATAATTCGACCTTCATATTCTTCTACCAAGAATTTTGACAAGATACGCATATAGCCTGCAAGAACAATATAATCAAAGTCAATATGACTTAAAAAATATTGAATTTCCTTATCATGTAATTCTCTTGATTTGTATTGTGTGTGATCAAGAATTTTGCATGGTTTATCAAAATCTTGAGCTATTTTTATCCCGCCAGCATGAGGGTTATTTGTAAAGGTAGAAATAATTTTATAATTGAGTTTTTTCTCTTTAATTAAAAAAGATAATAAATTTGTACCAACTCCAGAAAAGAAAACGATAATTTTCATACATAAACTAGTGATTTGTTTTGTTTTTTTGTCACGTAACCAATTTCTAATAACTCACTGTTTTCTTTTAATGCAAGATCTGCATTTTTACGATCCATAATAAAACAAAAGCCAATGCCACAGTTGAATACTTTAAACATCTCATCTGTCGTAATATCTCCGTAATTTTGTAATTTAGAAAAAACTAATGGAATGTTCCATGACCCTTTGTTAATGCATATCGTAAATTTTTTATTTAATCTGGAAAGATTTTCATCAAGACCACCTCCAGTAATATGAGCCATACCCTTAATGTCGCACTTAAGTAATAGTTTAGAAACTTCATTTACATAAATGCGAGTAGGAGTAAGCAGACTTTCAATAAAAGAACTTGAGCACTTATTTTGGGATATTATTGTATTTATTAGTGAGTAACCATTAGAGTGAAAACCAGAAGAAGGCAAGCCTAATACGATATCTTTATCATCTATCTTTGACCCATCAATAACTTCCTTTTTTTCATTAATGCCCATTGCAAAACCCACTAAGTCGAAGTTATCTTGACTGTAATGATTTGGCATTTCAGCTGTTTCACCACCAATCAATTCACACCCAGCAATATTGCATCCATCAATTATGCCAGAAACTATCTCTCTAGCTTTTGCTCTATCTAAACGTGAACAGCCATAGTAATCTAAAAAAGCAAGAGGTTTGGCTCCGCTTACTATTAAGTCATTTACACACATTGCTACTAAATCTATTCCAATGGTGCTCAAATCATTAGCCTGCAAAGCAATTCTCATTTTTGTGCCTACTCCATCGCATGCTAATGCATAAATAGGATTGATATAATTATTAGGTGGTTCAATGTAACCAGAAAAACCTCCAATTCCTCCAAAAGAATATGTGTGTTTTGATTTTTTACTTAATTCTTTGATATCTTCTATGAAATGTTGGCCTTGTTCTATGTCAACACCAGAGTCTTTGTAGTTATTTTTATTTTTTGTCATAAAATAGTAGTTCTTTGGTATGTTTTTTAAAAATTTAACTTCTACTTTGGGAATTATACTTTCTTTTACATTTATGTTTCCAAAATTATACTCACAAGAATCTGATAATTTCCTTCTCTTGTATGAAAATTATGACAAGCTTAACAAAATTGAAGAGATCATTGAAAAATCTGAAACAAAAATACTTACAAAATATGGAGTAGATAAAGAGTTCATTTTTGACAATAATCTTATTCTAGATCCATCTAAACATTTTATTGGCTATCAAATAAAAATCTTCAATGACAAAAGACTCATAGAATTAAAGTTTAATAAATCATCAATAGAAAATTTTTTTAAAGAAAACTTAGTGCCATATTTGGCTTTTGAAGGCAAAGTTAAGGTTTTTATTGGAGTTAATGATTCTTTTTTTCAGAATTCAAATTTGTTTATTCTTGAAGACAATGTATTTCAAGAAGAATTGGTTAGCGCAAAGCTACTTTCTGAACTAAATCAAAATATAGATTTAGATTTTGAAATTTTAGATTCATTCCCCTCATCAAAATATGAAGAAGATGAGATGTTGTCTATGTTTTCTGAAGATGAGAAATCAAACTGGATTTTAATGCTAATTAATAGATTTGACTTGAACAACTGGAGCATTAGTTTTCCAAAGAATTCCAAAATATTTATTAAAAATAATTTTGAATTCCAAAACATTCTTTTGGAAGAGGCCGTTCATGAAATATCACAAACATATATCATTACCGAGAAAAATACATTCACAGCTTCTTTTAATTCAAATATATCAGAGGACAAGTTTGAAGAGATAATTGAGTTATTGGCACAAAGTACTGATATCTTAAATTTTAATATTATTACAATTGATAATAGCTTTATAACTATTGAGTTTGAGACATATTTGAATAAAGAAAAAGCGTACAATTTGATGGTTGATTCTGGGGCTGTTAGTTATAAATGAAAAACATTACAAGTAAAAGACAATTATTTTTAGACTTTGGAAGAGATTATGATGCATCTTTGTCAAATTTTTTCTTTTCAAAAGCCGATCAAGTCTTAAAAAACGAGATATTGGCTGTTTTACAATTTCAGAAAAAAAAAGATCTTTTCATTACTGGAGGAAATAGCTCTGGAAAAACCTTTCTTTTAAACTCAATACTCAATGACGCTGAAATTAGCAAAAAAACAATCTACGTTGATTTATCAAAACTCACACAAAACCAAGACTATTTTAAAGATTTTGAAACTTTTGATTTGATCTGTTTAGACAATATTGATTTAATGCATGCTAATTTAGAAATACAGCTTTTCAATCTAATCAATGACTCTAGAACATCTGAAGCCTCTCTTATCTTGGCTTCATCTCAACCATTGAACTTGATTAAAGTATTCCCAGATTTATTTTCCAGACTTAAGGAAATTAATTTTTTTAAATTGAACCCTATAGATGGAGATGAAGCAAATGAATGCCTTGCTTTTTTAGCGCCAAAAATTGGTCTGCATATTGAGCAAGATGCTTTAGATTTAATTTCGAAGAAAATTAGAAGAGATTTTAAATCAATTAAAAAAGCTCTAATCGAATTTGATAAATTTCTATACTCAGAAAAAAAACAGCCAACAAAAATGTCGGCTGCTTCTTTTTTAAAAAACTACCTAAGTTAGTTTGCTAATTCACACTCCAGGCAGTAAATTCTTATGTTGTCATACATATTCATACTATTGAGATTAAATCCTGTTTCTCTCTTAAATTTTGATTCAATAATCTGAGGCAATGCAAACGGATCTACTGGTGCAGGCTCTGGAGGAATAACATGTTCGACACTATAGTCATCCAGCTCTCCAATTAAGGCTGCGTATTCTATTGCATCATTCAAGGTGCCAAGTTCATCTACTAACCCTATTTCAAGCGCCATTTCTCCGGAATATACTCTGCCCTTAGCAATTTCTCGGACCTTCTCAATTGGTAGATTTCTGTCAACCGAAGTTTGTGTTGTAAATTTAACATATATTGAATCAATACTGGCTTTGAATGCTTCTGTAAATTCCTCTGGCCAATCCATAGCAGTCATATCAAATGCACCGTACTTCGTAGTTGAGTATCCATCATAATTTACACCCATCCAATCATAAATTTTTTCAAAACTAAACATTGTTCCATAAACTCCTATTGAGCCAGTTATGGTGTCAGGTTCTGCATAAATTTTATCAGCTAGCGATGAAATCCAATAGCCTCCTGATGCAGCAAGAGTTCCCATTGAAACTATTACTGGTATTCCTTTATCTTGTGCTTTTTCAATTTCCCATCTTATATAATCAGAAGCTACTACACTTCCTCCAGGAGAATTTACCCTCAGAACTATAGCTTTTGTATCCTCATCTTCATGTGCTTCTTTGAGCATTTCGACAATACCATCAGAGCCAGCTACACCAAAAGTAACATCACCACCCATAATAGTACCTTCAACCGTGACAACCTTAATTTCATTTGTGCTGTTAGAGAATTCTTCCGAATCAAGGCTCGCCAGATAATCTCTATAATAAACAGCATTTAATGACTCTTCGTCATCTAAAGATGAACCAAAAAGCGCAATCATTCTTTTATCAAAATCTTCTTCCTCTTCTTGAAAATCAATTAAATTCCAGTCTAATGCGGATGTTGTTGGCGTAGTTTTGCCAGAGATTATATCTTTAAAGGATTCATCAGCCACCCACTGCAAATCAACACCTCTATTCGCAAAAACAAAATCTACCCATTTTTTCCATAATGGTTCAAAAAAAGAAAGGTTAACTTTTGATTCGTCGCTCATGCTATCTCTTAAAAAAGATTCAGGACCTGTCTTGTAATCACCTGCAGCATAAATTCTTGGTGTGATTAGAAATTTTTCAAAAAAGTTTTTAAGGTATTGTCTTGCTCCTCCAAACCCTTGTATATCAATAATGGAATAGGTGGAAGCAGATATTTCAGATGCTCCAGAGGCCATAAGGTAGTCAGTTGAAGTCATAAAATCTGATCTAACAATAATAGTTTTACCAGAATCAACAGCCTCTTTTATTTTTTGGGCTATAGGAAGTGCATATACAATGCTTACACCAAGCCCTGATGGGTCAAAAATCATAGCGCTAACACGTTCATCATTTTTAAAATCTTCAAAAAATTCCAACATGTCTTGATATGGGTAATAAATTGTTGATTCTTCTGCAAAACCTAATTCATCATACCATTGTGGTTCTGGCTCAGATGGGGGCTGGTCTACAACAACGCCTGAAGGTGAAAATACTACTACCTTGCCGGTTGGATCAACATTATTTGAGTCTTGCCATAGCGGGCTCAATAGACCGCTAAGTATGCTAAATGCAACAAATAAGAAAATTCCTGTGGCAAATGTGAACCTAACACCAATCCAAAAATAATCCCGTGCTGTTCTTACAAATGCCCAGATACTGTTGAAGAATCCTCCAATCCTGGAGAAAAATCCTTTTTTACTCTTTATAGCTTTTTCTTTTGCCATTTTGTTTCCTTTTTAAAAAATTAAGACCTCAATATTAAAATATAAAATTGTCAAAAGTAAGCGTACTTAAAAGAAAAGTTGTTTTTTTTAATTGGTAGTTTGTTTTAATAAGACTACTCAAAAAAAGGGACATTACTTATAATTTTCGAAATAGACCATATATCTTTGATTATGGAAAAATTTTTGAGGACATTGTTTCTTTTGTCGATAATAGGTTGTCAACAGGTCGACCAGGGTGAGCAGGGCAACATTGAATTTACAAGTGGAGGGAGTGAATTCTCATCTTCCTACAAAGACGAAATAGTGGTGTTAAATATTTGGGCAGATTGGTGTCCTCCATGCATTAAGGAATTTCCCTATTTCAATCAGGTAAACAAAATTGAAGGAATCACTGTTCTTGGTTTTCACTTTGATCAATTTGATGTGATCGCTGATGAAGAAATTCTAAAGAATCTTGAAAAATACAATGTCGAATTTAGAAATATAAAAACTGACCCAAGAGAAATTTGGGGCATGGATATTCCGAGTCATGTTCCTACAACATACATAATCAAAAATGGTGTGATTGTTAAAACATTAATTAAGCCCCAAACTTATGAGAGTTTAATTTTTGAAATTGGACTTAATCAATGACTTTAGATTTAACATTGCCGTTCTGAAGTCGTGTATAGATTACGTCATCAAATTTGACATCTTTTGCATTTGAAATAATTTTTCCTGATCCATCAAAAGTGATTGAGTAACCTCTATTTAGTATTTGTGAGGGATTTAGAGCCTGCAGTTTTTCTACTATGATTTCTAATTTTGAGTGTTTAAAAAAGATTAACTTTTGGATAGCACCCATAAGCAATTTAACTCTTTTTTTAATTTCATTTCTTTCTTGAACTATTTTTGCCTCAGGCGACCTACTCAAAACTGATAACATTGCAATCTTTAGTGACGCCTTTTTTTTAACTATATTGTTTTTTTGGTTGCTCACTAGCTTTTCAGTAAGCGAATCAAGCCTTAAATATTGTTCTTCTAATCTTTGTTTCGGTGATCTTAAAAGCCTAACAAAAGTTTTTAAATTCTCAGTTTTGTTTTGAATCAAACTCTTTATTTCTTTTGATAAAGCATTTTTCAGGCTCAAAAAATATTCATTTAATTTGCTTGCACCTTCAGTAACTAGCTCTGCTGCGGCTGTTGGTGTTGCAGCTCTTGCATTTGCTACAAAATCGCATAGCGTAAAGTCTGTTTCATGCCCAATTCCACTTATAATTGGGATGTGGTATTCAGATAAAAAGCGACAAAGCTTCTCATCATTAAAACTCCATAAATCCTCAATTGATCCACCACCTCTACAAATAATTACAGAATCAATATGTTCATGTTGATTGTATTGAGATAATTGATTAAAGGCATCCAGGATTGATTTTACAGATCCCTCACCCTGCACTTTAGCTGGCACAATTATTATTTCAACGTGAGGTGCTCTTCTTTGTATCGTTGTAATAACATCTCTCAATGCAGCACCATGAGCCGAAGTTATAACAGCAATTTTACTGGAAATTATTGGTATATCATTAACTAGTTTTTTTTGGTAAAGGCCCTCATCATTAAGCTTATTTTTAAGCAGCTCATATTTGCGCATCAATTCACCAAAGCCTGCCAACTCCATAGTATTGGCAATTAACTGGTAACGTCCTGATTTTTTATATATTGATAGTTTGCCTTGAAGAATTACTTGATCGCCTTCTTTAGGTTTAAATTTAAGACTGTTATTTTGCAACCTGAACATAGTGCAGCTGAGAACAGCTTCAGCGTCTTTAATTGAGAAATACCAATGGCCAGATGTGCCATACTCTTTGAAATTTGAAATTTCTCCCACTACCCATAATGGTGGAAACGCTTCATTAAGAAAATCGTTCGCTGTTTGATTTATCTCTGAGACTGTGAGTATTTCTCTTTGTTTTTGATTAGAGTAGTCTTCCATAATAATTTATTATATTCTATTCACCTCTGCGAGTTTAGCTCAGTTGGTTAGAGCACCTGCCTTACAAGCAGGGGGTCGTAGGTTCGAATCCTACAACTCGCA
>MDSW01049808.1_pt1 | contig 12124 bp, 14 predicted proteins | sample 811171 | NCBI WGS metagenome assembly MDSW01 (sample SAMN05326641, study PRJNA326480) | marine metagenome | isolation source: seawater | place: Atlantic Ocean: North West | collected 2012
CAAACTCGATGTTCTGTTGGGGCACAAGGTTCTTGAATGTAGAAGTTCCCCGTAGTGCTGCGTTTGGCTTGTTGAAAGTGAATGAGTCAAGGGTTCCGTCATCGTTGCCGTCTCTAACAAATGGAGCAAAGAGCAAGAGTCCGCCCATACCCTCTTGGTCGCTATCGTTGTTGTCGAAGCCGGGGTTGATGGTTTCAGTATCTCCAACAAGAATATCCTTTTTAAAGTAGCCCTCTTTCGGGACATACCGAACATCGCCGCCCGCATCAAAAACATCAGACTCTGAGCTGTCGTTGCGGAAGCTCACGGCATGAAAAGAAACCTCGCTGGCGGAGATAGAAACGAGAAAGCTCACGCTGCCACTTTCAATCTCGATGCCTTCCGGCACCTGACTCATGTCGATATCAAAACTTAAGTATCGAATCTGATAGTCGTCGTAGGTCTTGTTCCGCGCAACGGCATCTGAGGCCAGCGACTTGTTCTTGTTCTCTCCCGCAGGGATGTCTCCAAAAACACGCAAGGCGGTCCGGTATGCATCCGTGCTGCCGTTTGATGTGGTGGTCGTAGACACATCACCATTGACTACAGGGATGCCCTTTGTCGAGTGATACACCGGCGAGGCAGTTGCCCGCGTGGTGATGTTCGGAAAGCCCTCAATGTAGTTCCCGTAAAAGAGCCTGTTGTTTGAGAACGTCTGAGTGGATGCCGAGCGAGGCACGGCGTCATACAGTTTATTGGCCTCCTCGTCACTGAGCACGGGGTAGCTCTTGTCGTTCAAGAAGTCCACCGTAAACGCGCCGGCGACATTGTCAACCTCATCTACCTTGTAAAAGGCTTGGTCATTGTTCTTTCTGGCATAGACGCGAATGCGCTCAACCGGGCCGTTGCTGCCCTGAACCGTGAGGCGCAACACATTGTTGGCCGACTCGAACAGAGTGGTAGAGGCTTGGTCGTAAGCCAGATGTGTAGAGCTGACAGCGAGCTTGCTGTACATGGACAGTGCGCTCACCTCTCCGTCGTCATACACATACTGATACGCAAACTGAAAGCAGGACTCGCGGAGGTTGTTGTGCTTGACCTCGGGGTCCGTAACAAACTCAAAGGTGATGGGCGTCTGCGGGGGGCGCTTGCATGCGGTGAGATACAGATTCTTTACGAAGTCTGTCCCGCTCGTCATCTCATCTGCGTAGCCATTCTGTAGTGCGCGGCTCGCATTAATCTTCCGTGGTTCATTGAGACCATCGGTGAAGTACAGGAGGTCTTCCTGAAACTGGTTGATGACAACGTCTGCCTTGACGAAACCGTCTTGATTGAAGTTCAGCACATCATCCTCGTACAGCTTGACGTACCAGTTGTTGCTGACGCTATACCGGTAGATGCCATGAAGGCCCGTGCTGTTGTACAGGAAGAAATAGATACACTTGCTGGCTTCACTGCTGACACACCCAACAACCTTATTGGTTCCGCTGGAGGGGACTGCATCTGCGGCAGAGCGTGCAGCTACAGCCTCGTTCCCTTGTACGTTCTTGACTACGCCCGCATCCCCGTCAGCATCGTGGTCGATGCGAATGTTGAGGGCATCGGCCATCTCAACAGGCTTGATGAGTCGCGCATCTTCGTCCTGATTGAGATACTGGGGGATGAGCTTGTCGATAGCCATTAGTACTTCGGAGCTTGCTTGAAGTTCTTACGGATGGTCTTCAAGGCTTCCTCCTTACTGAACGACTGGAGGCGGGCGTTGGCCTTGCGTCGTTCGTTGTAGTACTCCGCGCGAGCTCGGTTCTTCTCTGCCATAGGCACATTGCTCTTGCGCTCCACCAGCTTGTAGTAGATGTAAGAGCGGAGGGCCTCTTCAGCCTCAACGTGAACGGTCGGGTTTACGGAGCGGGCTTCGTCGGCGATGTATTCGATGACGACCTCCTTGATGTCGGTGTTGACCCCCAGCTCAATGCGGTTCTGGTCGTAGTTCAGTCGGTACTGTCCTCGGTAGAATCCACCACCCAGACCGTAAATCTGTCCCACATTGTTCTGGTAGATATAGTTACTGAACACCACATAGTCATCGTCTCCGAAGATACCCAGCGTAGAGGTGCCCGTCTTTGCGTCCTCGCGGTCGTTGACCCCGTCGCCATCGCTGTCGATGTTGTTGCCGCCCGAGTCTGTTTTGTATTTCTGAGAGAAGTTCAAGTTGGGATTCTCTCCCAGCACATGAACCAAGCCATCGCTCCCAACAATACCAATCTTACTTAGCTGAACAAAATCGTCTGGTAGGTCTACCGTGTCGTTGCTGTTGACCGACAGCTTCAAAGACCGAACCCGTTGCAACATATCGAATCCAAGCTCCCGCACGCCACGCAGGGCGAAGTTGTGTACGATAGTCTCACTGACGTTGTTGACGTAGTCACTGCCGTCTTGGGTCAGCAAGAAGTCGTTGACCACTTCCGTAATCGTGACGAGGTTTCTTGCCATTACTGTTGCGGTTGCTGGTTACTGTAGTTCATCACCGCTTGGTCGCGGAGGTTGATGCCCACCATCATTGCCATCTCTCGAACCAAGTCGGGGACGTAGTGGTCGGGAAGCTCAAAGTCAATCGTGCCGGTATCACTGTACACCTCCTTTCCGGCCACGGTAGTAAAGCCGAGCTTGGGCAAGGAAGCTGTGCGGGCACCGGCCGTAGTCAAGCCCTCCGGCTGCTTGTAGTAACGCAGATTAATCCGAAGGACGTTCTTGGGGTAGAGCACAATCTCGTTGCTCACGAAGGCAACCGGGCGGTCCGTTGTAGGTGCCGACAGGGTGCTATTCAGGACGTGGGCAAACTTCTCTTCATCGTAGATGATAGAGACTGGCTTTGTCGTTGAGGTGCCAAGCAGTACGTCACCGTAGGTCCGGATGGCAATGACCTTGGCGAAGTCGTCAGGGTAGCTGAAATGATTTCCTGTGGTTCGGGTACGGGTAGCCTCTTTCGAAAATCGAGCGAGGTCTTCCTTGGCTTGCTTGATGAGAGACTTGTCTCCGGCACTATCGACGTTGCGAATTCGGAGACGCTCCAGACCCGTCAGTCTATCGAAGATGCTGTTGAATACCTTGGTCTGTGCAACAGGGGCGAACGCGTTGAAGTTTTCGGGGCTAATGAACCCACGCTCGTCTTTGTTAGCCAAGTCTTGCAGAGCATTATATACTTCTCTTACGCTTGCCATATCAAAAACAAATATACAGAAAAAGGGGCCGGAGCCCCTTTCCCTACTATAGGTGCGAAGTTGTCAGGCCATGGCCTCCAACTGCCGTTCGATTTCAGATAGAACCGAGGCTCCTTGGTCAGTCATGACGAAGCGAGTGACCACCTCGACATAGCTCTGGCCTACGGGAATAGCGACGACCATCTTGCCAGTGTCGTGCCACACCACAGCACCCCCGTTGTTCTTCAGGATGTTGAAGTCAAAGGCTTGCATAACCGAACTCCGGGCGTTGACCAGCGGGTTGTTCAGCATGTCCAAGAACTTTCGTGGGTCACGCTTGGCTTGCATGACCAGCTCTCGCTTAATCTCGATGTTCTTCTGGTTGGTCTCAATGTTGAGAGACATAGCAAGCGGAAGGAGTTCGTCGATGGGGCGGCTCTTGACGATGCTGATTGCATCGTTGATGAGGAACTCTTGTTCGACTTGCTTTTCAGTGTTCTTCTCTTTCTCCACCTTGCGGAACATCACGCCGCCGTTGGCCTGATTGCCCGGGTGAAGGTCAAGGAACTTCAGGAGGTTGGGCTTGGTGTGCTCTACCAACAGCATCTTGTTGCGAAAGATGACATGACCAACAAGCGCATTCTCACCCTGCTCATCCTTAAATACAGATTGCTCTTGTGGGCAGTAGCGAAGGCCGCGCACCGTGCCGCTTGTTTCGTCGTATACAGAAAGGTTGGAACCCTTGAGCTTGAAGAAGATTCCCCCGCCACCCAAGGTCTCAAACAAGACGGGCATTTTGGACTCGTCTTTCAGGTTTCGCTTGATGGGCGGCTTCTTCTGAACGGTGGCCTTGTTCTTGGCAGTGGCGGGTTTGGTTGAGGGGCGCCCCCGCCGAGGCGCCGCGGTCTGTTCTGTCATTGTATGTGATTGAATTTAAGAGGGGGTAAAAGAGAGGGGGCACTCCCCCCTCTCAGTTACCTATTGCTTTTACTCAACGGCAACACCACCACCGGCGCCGAGGTAAATCCAGTTAGAGCCAGTCCACATTGCTGTGGCAAATTCTCCAGTAGCATTTAGAGTAAGTTGGTCAAGTTCGCCGTCGTCTCCCATAGGGCCCGTAGTAAAAGTAATAGCGCAGTTGTGCGTATTGGTAGAACCACGGTCGTCCATGATAGTCAGCACGGTACCGGGCACGGTGGCGTCACCAACCGTAATGGCACTTGCTTCGTTAACCGTAACATGAATGCGGCTGGTCTTGCCGTCCCACGTTGTTGTGGCTGTCGATGCGACTTGAATCGCGCCGTCAAGGTATAGGGGAAAAATATTCGCCATAATCTCGTGATTATGAAGATTGGGAGAGGGCCGAAGCCCCCTCCCTCACTTCAGTTTATCAGGCGGAAACGCCCTTGATGAGGATGTGCTGGTTAGCAGCGCGGGTCACCAAGTTGCACTCGGAACGGTAGTGGAACCGGGCAACGTCCTTGGTGTCGTTGGTGAATCCGAGGACTCCACCACCGGTCACCCAGTGCTCCATCTCGCGGCTGTAGCCGTTCGATGCCTTGTAGTTCATCTCCAGAGCCGGAGCGCGGTTGCCGCTCTTCGGGTCCGCCACGGTCGTCAGCGGGATGCAGACGCCAGCAGCGAGGTTGGCAGCGACGCCGTCGACGCCCATCAGCGTCGGGTCGTTCAGCAGCTTCCAAGTCTTCTTGTGGAAGGTGTATCCACCACGGGTGAAGCTCTTGAAACCAAGCTGGACAGCCATGTCGGCATTGTTGCCGAAGGCTCCGAACTGACCCGCAAGACCAGCAGTAACCTGCGTAGCAATGCCGGTCGCCAACATGTCGTCGAGAGTGAGGCTCTGGTCGGTGTTGACGTACATGGCATACTCCGGCGGGCAGCCGTTCTTGTCCATCTCCTTGATGAGAGCGTCGAGGTCGACGAAGCCGTTGTTCTCTCCGATGACGTCGCTGGTCACCAGACCCCGGTCCTCCAGAGCAGCGAAGTAACCCTCGGTGCCGTCAAAGGTGTGGTCGGTGTTAGTGGCCTTCTGTCCGAGCAGGAGGGTGAGCTCCCGCTTGTCCATGAAACGCTGACGCGTGTCCTTCTCGGACTTGATGTACCAACGGTAGTCGCCGCCACCGACGTCGATGTAGCCGATGTTCGTGGCTTGGGAACCGGACACCTCGTACAGGTCCTTGACGATAGCGTAGCTGTTGGTACGCTTCACGACGTTGGACTGCAGGAAGCGGCTCGGCTGGTCCGTGCCTTGGTCGAACATGTTACCGACGATGGGGAGGGTCACCGTGTCGTCCGCCGTCAAGGCAGCCGAGAGGCCGCCAGAAAGCAAAGACTTACAGGTAATCTCCACGTTGGTAGCGGACGTGGTGTTCACGTTAGTGACCACGAAGCGGTCCTTACCGCCGACAAGGAGGATGTCTCCCACGCGAGCCACAAGGGACTGGGCGTTGTCAGAGTTGGTGGCAAGAACAACACCGTCGATGACGAAGGACGTGGCGTCTTGAGCGGCGTCGGCCTTGATGGCGCCCTTCTGCGGCTGGTGGAGGCGAGCCTCTTCCCAGTACGTCACTTCGTCGGCAGTGCCGGCGTTCTTGGTGGCACCGGTGAGCTGCAAGAACTCAGTGATGCCTTGGTTGCCGAAGGTCTTGACCAGATTGGCCCGGACGTCCGGTGCGTTGACCTCGTCGATGAAATCAAAGAGCGAGGTGTACTTGGTGGGGTCAGCGAGGTTGAACAGGTTGTTCGTAATCCCCTTCGGGTTTACGCTTGCTCCGCTCGAGCCCTGCTGGTTGATGGTGATTTGACTCATCAGAATCAGATTTTAAAGGTTAGGGTTGAAGGACCTCCGAGTGCTTTGGCGAGCTGTTCGGCGATGCCATCAGAGTTTGAAGCTGCTGTCTGGTCGACGGCGGGCTGACTCACATTCTGCACGTTCGCGGCACTCTGTACAACCTTTCGTTGTCCATCACTCAATCCCTGCTGGTAGATACTGGCAGCGATATCGCCGATGTTGTCAATCAGTGCTCGATGCGTGTTGAGCTTGTCGTAGTCCCAACTTCCGTCATCATAGACGTAGTCCTCAAAGAACTCTTCAAGGTTGGCATTTTTCATGACGAGCTCTTGCTTGTACTGGTTGTCCAGACCAAAGGTGAACACGTCACCACTGGGCAGGTCAAACTCCAGTCCATCCAAGTCCTCGACAGTTTGCGCCATATTGCTCACCCACTCTTCGGTAATGGGTGATTCGAACTCTGCTCCTCCATCGTCAACGATTGGGGCAGCGTACTGCTCCCGCACGTTGTTGATAGCGGTGCGAGCCGAGTCAGCATCCATCTTGAGCTGCAGCTTCGCAAGCTGTACTTCACGCTCATCAAACGAGTCCTCGTCCAGTTTGTACTTGCTGGAGAGCAACAGGTCTACCTCTTGGGCAGACAGGTTGGAATGCTCCATCAGCATGTTCTGGCGCACCAAACTCATGTCATCCATTTCGGATGGGTCGGTAGCTTGATAACGATACCAGTCTTCTGGACTGCGACCCGTCTCGCGAACGAAGTCATTGATTGCGGCAACACGCTCGTCGATGTATTGCTCGTTATATGAACCGTTAGAGAGGTCTTCGAAGCTGTCCACTTGGTACCCCAGCCTTTCGCTCAGGAATCCCAAGATGTGTTCTTCGTCAATCTCAATGACGTTATCATCAGTTTCATATTCTTCACCAGCGTTAACAGAGTTTTCGTCTACAACCTCATAGTCCTCCATGGACTCGGACTCAGACGGATACTGGTTAACGGTGATGTTCCCCTGCTCGTCAAAGTCAAGGGAGGTGGTCAGCTCTTCGGCTGGCTCCTGTACCGGCTCTTCCACCGGTTGCTCCTGCATGGGCGTGGGCTCTTCTGCCGGAGGGGTCCCCGGATTTCCAGAAAGCGCAGCCGACAGGGCTTGTTCGAGTTCTTCGCTCATTCCACTTTATTTCTTGCCAAAAGTAATTTAATTTCTTGAAGCTCAGAGAGAACCTTCTTCATGTTTTCCTTGAGCTCACTGTTCTGTGTCTCAAGCATATTCACGCGACCGACCAACTTGGCATAGTCAGACTGATGCTTTATCCATACCCCGAGGATAGCACTGCCAATAGCAAAGAGTTCAAACAAAGTAATCTGGTCCATTACCACTTAACCTTGTTTGCCCAAAAGGCGGCGCTCATCTTGCCCTTAGCAATGTTCTTCCGATGACGAGCCTTAAAGCTGGCGCGTTTCTTTTTCATCCTCGAGCTTTCCCCCGCTCTTGGCTTGCCAGCAGTGCTGGCGCCTTGCTCACCAAAACGGATGAGTTTGGTTTTCCCCCCTTCTGAGGCAAGAACCGCATGAGATTTTGTCGGGTGGTCAGGGGTTCGCTTTGGCTTGTTCACCCCCCTAAACCCCAGCCTCTTTGCTTTTTGTGATGCGCTCGTAGACACAAAGCAAATATAGCGTCATTATACGGGAGGTGTGAACTGGTAATGACCAGTCTCTAAATCATACCAAACTGGACGCTCGTCGCCGATTTCCTCATCGTCCTTTTCGAGAGAGTGTTCGACGGGTTTAGTAATAACAGAGCGGTCTACAGGGCTGAGTATGTAGTAACCGTCAGCTTTACAGCAGAATATTCCTTCAGTCATGACAAAAGTGTAACTCCGTTCCAGCTAACAGCGGGCGTTCCGTCAGCGTCTACCTTGTTTATGCTATCAAGCAAGACTGTAGATGTCGAGGTGGTCTTACGAATCTGAAAGTCGTCTATTGCAAGGTCGCCCATGTAGTTTCCAAACCCAGACGTGGTAACATTATCGCCTTCGGAATTGATGTCTGTATCCGCACCAACAGCTTGCATCTCTGAGCCATTTAAGTGTGTGTGATGCACAATATAGAAATACCGGGTTTCGGTGGTGTCGTTCAAATAGTTGGGGTAGGCCGTCTGTGCGTCATTATAAAAACCATCGAGTGGAATCGTAACCTTCTTCCACGTCGAAAGGTCGTTGCCCGAATTGCCACTCACAGTGCGAGGCCAAACACCATCAAAAAACGCGTTAGCAAAACTCTGAAGCCCGACTCCGCCACCAAGATTCAAAACACCTTTTAGTCTGGTCCTTCCGCCAGTTCCACTGGTGTAACTATTCGAACCTGAGTTGTTGAAAGAGTACGCCTTAAACTTAGCCAATAGATTTATATCTGACTGACTACCATACGCGGTCGAAGAGGTTGACTCATAAACTGCCAAGGTCCCAATAGCGGCGCCCGCAGCCCAAACATAAAACTCCATATCCAAGCCCGTTCCGGACGAATCCCCCAAGCTGTACCCCGCTGTTCTGACAACCAGAGGTGACGCTCTCTGGGCACTGTTAGTCATCTCAGTATAGATGTAGTCGTTAGCAGCCGCAGTGGTATAGTCACCTTCTTCGTCGTGCCCCCCAAATGGTCCGGTATGTTGTGACTGCGTCTGCCCAGTGTCACATTGCCAGTCACCAACAACTCGATTTACAGGAAACTCAGGCGTTAAAGTACTGCCACTCGTTAGCCAATACTTGTTTGGATTACCCTGAGTGTCGATACAGTCCTCTCCGACCGCCCAGCCGCTCGCGCTCCCTGAAGGAGTCCATGCAGAGCCTCCGCTGGTCACGTTTGTCTGACCATTAAAGTCCTCATTCTCTACAAAAGAGAGACTTGAACTCGTTGTCTCAACGTCAACCTTGTTGAACTCCTCAATAGGCATCAGGAGAGTTCAATGAAGTCGGTGGATGGGTCGAACATAACTGAAGCGTAGTCCGTACCGTCGACATCTATAATGTCAACTACATAACCAACGTGCCGAACGATTTCCCCTGAACCGGTAGGGATAGTTGTAGTCAGCTTTCCTTCATCCGCAGAAGTTCCTCCCGAAGGATGCAGATACAGAATCGCGCCGTTACTTGTGGGAGTTGTGCCCTCGATGTCTGCTTTAGGAATCATAATCAGCCCCTTCTTAAAAAAGGTGTACGCAGTCGTCGACGTCGCAGTAGTCGGGGCCATAACCAACATTCCCGTTGAATTCGAGTCGCTGTCAGCGTCTGTTTGTACCGGCGCCAAATCACCCCTAAAAATGTACGCTCTGGCAGCCGTAAACGCTGTGCTGGTGAAACCGCTGTGACGAAACGTCTCGCCCTGATAGTCACCAGCAGCGGCCATGTTGCCGCTGTCCAGTGCGCTAGGTTGAATCTGAGCCTCGAGTTGGTAGATATTTCCGCTCGATGATTCGGTTTGAGAGAGATTGTAGTCAGAGACAACAAGCTGTCTCCCTATCATGTTTGCTCCACCGCTAAGGTGGGGCATCCTAATAGCAAAGGAAGTGAACCCAGCAGGAACATGAGGCGGGTGAAGCACGCAAAACCCACCGCCGTCACCGGTGTTCTGTCGAATTCTAAACCCCCCGTCTTTCGCTGCGTTTGACCCTTGCGATTGCACGATGTCGTTAATAGCCATCGTGCCATTAAATGTGGTGCCGTCTGCGTCAAACAGAAGCTGCACCGCGAGGCCAGAGTAGGACGTCGCAGTCATAAACTTCTCAGTACCAGCCGACCCCACCCCAAGTACGAACTCGATAGGGCCCTCTGCGTCATCGGTGTTAAATGTTATAGTCCTACCCTGAGTGATGGACTGGTCTTCGGCACTCAGGCTGCCGTCGTCACCTTCTACAAGAACTTTCTTCCACGTCGCCATGCCGCGCTAATTTACGCAACAGTGGCTACACCATTGCTGGGCTGCTTTTTCTCTTCGAGCTTCTGAAGGCGACTGAACTCCTTGTCGAGTTTCTCGATTGTCTTCGCTACCACGGGAGCATCAGAAGCCTTGATGTTGACTGACTCCAGTGCGTTCTTGAGGAAGAAGACTTCGTTGATTTCCAGTTTCATTGTATTGAGGTTTGGGTTACTTGGCTTTCAACTGATTCTGTAGCTTGTTTACTACATCCGCCAGCAAGAGTACATCCTTTCCGTCAAACGTGCAATCGTGCAGCGTCTTCAAGATGAACGTGAGCTCCTGCTGAGTCAGGGTGTCGGTGCTTACTACACCGGGCTCCCCGCCCTTATTCAGGATTCCCATTACTTGACTCGCAAGTACAGTTCGCCATCAGCGACGCCGATATTCGACGACGCAAAGAAAAACGAACCAACACCCGCAGAATCCCCAGTAGGGGCGCTGGCAGAGTTGCCAACCATTTCCATCACAGAGATAGGGAAGTATGCTTGGTTGGTCTCTTGGTGGTTGCTCAACTTCCAACCCGTGAGTCCAGTACCGGTGCCCGAGCCGTCATAGGTGCCATCGTTCGACGCACCCTCGTCTTTCGTCCACTCAAATCGTGGGCGGTGGCCGGCGGTTCCCGAAGTCTCGACCTCAAGACCTGCCGCAGTACCCGTGTCAGGAGTTGGGGTGTCGTTCGTTGCGACCAAGATGATGTGGTCTTCGACATTGAGGTTGGTCGTGTTGACGGTCGTGGTCGTGCCGTTAACGGTAAGGTTTCCAGTAACCGTTGCGTTACCACCGACGCTCAGGTTGCCCTGTACCGTGCCGGAGGTGGTGGTGATACTATCAAAGTAGCCGTTAGAAAATCGAACCGAATTAGAACCGAGGGCGATGTCGCCGTCGGTGAGGGGGACAAGGTTGCCGTCGTCAATCTTAAGTTGATTCGCGCCGTTGGCCCTGAAAATAATCGCGTTGTCCGTAGTGGCGAAGTCGATGACGTTGTCTGCGTCACGGCCCATCTTGAGGCTCGTGTTCAAGATGCTCGTAATCGCCGTTTGAGATGCGTCGATGCTGTGAGAAACTCCGGGGTTTCCGCTACCATCAATGTCGTCACCAACAGCACTGGTAATACCAGCTCCGGTGGTGAACTCAATGGTGACACCAGAGGTCTGTTCCGTAAAGGTGCCACTGTCACCAGTAATGTCAACGCCAGTAACGGTACCGCCGCCGGAATTACTGATTTCGCTATCAACATAAGTCTTGATAGCCTTGGCCGAAGCTAAGGTGTCATCACTGGCAGAAACAGCACTGAGGTCAGTGTCAATAGTAAGGGCAGAAGGTGCTGCGGCGCTACCAGAAGCATTACCAAGAACTGTGCTATTAGCAATGTTTGCAATCTTAGCAAGGGTGACGTTCGAGTCAAGAATCTTGACCGTAGTGACCTTGTCATTTCCGATGGTGACCGCACCCGCGTTTGTAATGGTTACATCACCACTGACACTTACATTGTCAAAGTCTGTTCCGTCGTGAACCAGAATTTGTGCGTCAGACGCACCTGCGATTGTAACGTCAGTGAGGTCATTGATGCTCGCGGCGCCCGCGAGCATTACCTTCTTCCAAGTAGCCATAAGGGTTTCTTATTTGTGGTGTTAAAGATAATGATTAGGAACTTACTCCAAAATACAGGTTGTCTGAGTCATCGGCGTACATGCCGCCCTCGAATGCTGTGGGGGCAGTACTAAACCTTTTGAACTGAACCGTGCCGTCGAGATTGACCTTACCAGTTCCGTTCGGAGTGAACGTAATGTCCCCGTTGCTAACCGAGACAATGCTGTTACCATTGACGTCAAGGTTGCCGCCGAGCTGAGGGGTAGTATCATCGACCACCTCAAAGCTGCCGCTGACCGTGCCCAACTCAGACCAGTTGCTGGCGTCCGTCCAGCCGCCGCCATCATAAATAAAAGCCTGTGGCGACGAGGTGCCTACAATGGCAAGAAAGCCAACGACCTGAAGGTCCGTGGACAGCGCATCCCTTGCATCCGTGTCATCAAAGAACCCGAAGCCCTTAACCTGATTGCCGGTGGCGTCAAGGATAGGAGCATTCGCATTGTTGTGTGATACTGGTCCGGGAAAAATTGGCATTAGAACTTAATCGTCAGGACCTGACCGGCAGCGAAAGCATCA
>MDSW01083718.1_pt1 | contig 12124 bp, 11 predicted proteins | sample 811171 | NCBI WGS metagenome assembly MDSW01 (sample SAMN05326641, study PRJNA326480) | marine metagenome | isolation source: seawater | place: Atlantic Ocean: North West | collected 2012
TCACCATCCATTTCAATTGACATCCCTTTTTTTAAATCACCATAGCCAACAGACATATAATGCTCCGATTTATTTGTTAGATTTTGTTAGAACTGAAACTTGATTATCCTTGAATAAGACCATATCTTCAATTCTAATTCCACCCCATCCTGTCAAATAGAGACCAGGTTCGACTGTGAAAATAGAATTATCAAGGATTTTATCTGAAGAATCAGGAATCAACATAGGATATTCGTGGATATCCAAACCAACACCGTGACCTAATCCAGTAATAAAATATTTTGAAAATCCAGGAGAGACTTCTTCAATCTTATTTCTGACTAATCTATCAATCTCCCCGCCTGTCACACCATTAGTAACTGATTGGATGCCTATTTCTTGAGCTTCTAAAACTAAATCATATATTTTGTCAAAATCTTGAGGCTTATTACCTATAAAAGTAGTGCGCGTAATATCACTTCTATAATTATTAAATTCTGCACCCATATCAATTACTAAACAATCTCCTGATTGAATAATCGAGTCATCAGGCGAATGATGCGGGACTGCAGAATTGACACCAGTTGCAACAATAGTATTGAATGCCACATCATCGGCACCTAATTCTAGCAATTGTTTTTTAATCATTTTAGAAACTTCAATTTCTTTAAGTCCTTCTAATGGTTGATTAAGAATCCATTGCATTGTTTGATCTGCAAATTCTATTGCTTGATTAATTTGATGAAGTTCACATACATCTTTTACTGATCGAATCTCTTCAATAAGACCATCGGATTTAACGAATTCTATTTCCATAGAGTTGAATGATAGATTCTCAAAATCAAATTGACTGATTTTTTTAGACTCATATCCAATTTTATGAATATTTAATTCATATAAGGCTTGATGAATTTCTTTAAAATCTCGAGAATATTTCTCTACAATCCAAGAACTGAATTTATTTTTTGAATCTTCTAAATATCGGGAATCAGTAAAAAAATAAAGTTTTTGGGTAGTAATTAACAAACAACTGTTTGATCCTGAAAAACCAGTTAGAAATTTGATGTTAGAAGGATTTAACACAAGAATTGCAGGTAGTGATCGAGAGTTTAAAGAATCTATTACCAGACTAATTCGATTATCAAAATCAGTTGTCACGATTTAAATAATCCACTAATAAATACAAAGCATAAACATAGCTTTTCCACCCAAACCCAGCCACTTGGCCCACTGAAACAGATTCTAAAACCGAAACTCTTCTATAATCTTCTCTAGAATGAATGTTAGATAAATGCGTTTCCACTACAGGTAACTTGGAATCAATAATGGCATCTTTAAGAGACAATCCATAATGAGTTATCGCACCTGCATTTATTAGAATCCCATTAGCAAGTGGTGTATTTTGTTGGATAAAGTCAATTAAATCACCCTCATGATTTGATTGAAAAAAAGATAAATCCACATTCATTTTCTCTGACAAATTTAGTAAATCATCATTAATTTGAATCAATGTCTTTTTTCCATACAAAGAAGTATCTCTTGAACCTAAATTATTGAGATTAGGTCCATTTATTACTAAAATTTTCATTATTTCACCTTTCCGGATAAGGGATGTGCAGAAAAATATGATTTCCTAGCTTCCAAAGCAGTAACATGAGTATAAATTTGAGTTGTATACGGACTTGAGTGACCCATTAAATCTTGTACAACCCTCAAATCAGCACCTCCATTCAAAAGATGAGTGGCAAAAGTATGACGTAATGTATGAACATGCACTTTACTATCTAGTCCTGACATTTTTGTATATTTTTTAATCCTAGCTTGTATAGAACGTACACTTATTCTGTTACCTCTATCAGATAAAAAAAATGCGATTTTGTCTGAATCATTTTTCCTAGAGAGTGTACTTCTTCCCTTATTTAGATATTCTTTCAAAGATCTTGATGATGAATCAGCAAAATAAACTACTCGTTCTTTGTCTCCTTTTCCTATCACTTTCAAAGATTTAGAAGAAAAGTCTACATCAGTCAAGTTGAGTCTAGACATTTCTGAAACTCTAATACCTGTCGAATAGAAAAGTTCAATTATGGCTCTATCACGAAAAACTATATGTTCAGAAATACCATGGCTTACTGAAGGAATTTCACATAATCTATTAACTTCATCAATAGATAAAAACCTAGGTAACTTCCTGTCTTTTTTGATTGAGATTCTACTTGGAACCGGATTTTCATTGATTAAATTTTCATTGAGTAACCAACGAAAAAATGTTCGTAATACTGATAATTTCCGTGAAATACTAGAACGATCAAATTTTTGTTCTGACAACCAAACCAAGTATGATCGAATTTTCTTTCTATCCACATGTCTTACATCATAAATTCTATTTTCGTTTAAAAAGTTGATTAAAGAATTCATGTCATCAGAATATGTTGAAATACTAGATTCAGATAAATTTTTTTGCACAGACAAGTAATCAAAATATTGTTCTACTATATGTTCAATATTTTTATTTTTCATTCTCATAGCATATTGTCTATATAGAATAAATTCCATGATTTTTAGTAGCTATTCTGTATCTCCATCATCCTGATCAAAGATGAAATCTGATTTTCGAACACTAAAACCACATCTAGATTCCTCGGGGATTCTATAGTTTTTATTCTTGCATCTTACAGATGATCCACCTCTACCAGATAAAACAAGAATATAACCACAATCGGGACATTTGTTCTTTGGATATTCTAAAGGCAGCTGACCTGAAGAAAACGTACAGCCATCACTTACCCCTTTTTCATTTTTATGATAATTGGAACAACCATAAAAAAATGATCCCATATATTTATTGATGTGTATTTTTCCGGATTCTTCATTAATCCATAATTCAGGTTTATCTTCACAATCAGGGCACATAGATCCTGTCGTGATTTTCTGGGTATAAGTACAATTTGGATAATCAGAACAACCATCAAAAAGATAGTTATAATCTTCTTTTCTAGTTAACTCTTTGCCGCATTGAGGACATGGTTCTCCTGTAAATACCAACAGCCTTTTAGAGTCAACACGTTCAGCATTCTCATAAACATTTACAACATTTGCCACAAATGGATCATATGAAGAATTCAATACAGATTGTAGTTCTGTGCCCCCTTGGGCAATTTCATCTAATTGTTTTTCCATTTGAGCAGTAAATTCATAAGACATCAAATCGGAATAATGTTCATGTAAAAATTCACTGACTACAGTACCTAAAGGGGTAATCTGAAGTGCACCTGTTTTTCTTTCAATATACTTTTTATCAATTAAAGTTTTAATAGTACTTGCGTATGTACTAGGACGACCAATACCTACAGATTCCATAAAATTAACTAATGAAGCCTCATTATATCTTGCTGGAGGTTTAGTAAAGCGTTGCTCTGATAAAACTTCTATACATTTTAATGCTTGATCTAATTTTAAATCAGGAATTTCATCATTTGAATCTTGATCTGCAATAATTTTTCTAAATCCATCAAACTTAAGTACATCTCCCGAAAAACTAAACACATACTTAAGATCTGAATCAGGTGCTTTTGCAGTAATTTCAAAAGTTGTACGGTCGTATTTTGCAGCAGCCATTTGGCTTGCCACAGTATTATTCCATATCAATTGATACAACTTAAATTGATCAGGTTCCAGTTTGTCTCGCAAAGATTCTGGAGTCTGCGAAATATATGTAGGCCTAATAGCTTCATGAGCTTCCTGAGCTCCTTGAACATTATTTTTTGCTTGTCTTACATGCAAATAAGATTTAGAAAATTTTCGAGTAACAAAATCTGATATGTCTGAAATAACTTCATTGGATAAGTTGTTAGAATCTGTACGCATATAAGTTATCAATCCAACCTGGCCCTCACGAGAACCTAAATCAATACCTTGATACAACTGTTGAGCTAAAGACATAGTTCTACTGGAATTAAACCTAAACCGTCTGAATGCTTGTTGTTGCAGAGTACTAGTTCTTAAAGGTTGAGGAGGATTTAATCTTCGTTCTTTAGTAATTATTGAAGTAACTGAAAATTTAGATTCTTTTAAAGCGTCTACATGAAGCATTGATTCTGTTTCAGTTTTTAGTTCTCTAGAATCAACATTAATAGTTTGATCGGAATCTATAATTTTTTTAAGTGAAATTTGTAACGGGTCAGATTTATCATTTATTTCAAATTTGGAATCAATATTCCAATATTCTTCAGGAACAAAAGATTCAATTTCTTTCTCTTTTTTATCTATTTCACCCAATGTAGGAGATTGAACTCTTCCAGCAGATAAATTTCGCTTAATAGTAGGCCATAAAGTCTGACTCATCATAAAGCCCCAAACTTTATCTTGAATAGCTCTAGCCTTGTAAGCTTCAACAAGATAATCATCAATTTGTTTGGAGTTTTCAAAAGCTGTTTCTACAGCATTTTTAGTAATTTGATTGAACACAACTCTTTTAGTTGTTGAGACATCTAATTTCAAAGCATCAACAATATGCCAAGCTATCGCTTCACCTTCTCTATCTGGATCAGTTGCCAAAAATACAGTATCAGAATGCTTAACTTCTTTCTTTAAAGTAGCTATAGTTTTTTTGCTATCATCATCATTTGCTGCCCAACGAGGAATAAATTTTTTACCTTTTTTTTGGACCCCTGGAATACTAATATGAGCATTTTTTTCATTTCTAGTAATAGGTAATTTAATATCGTTTTCAGTTCTACTTTTTGCTAGTTCCCGAATATGTCCTTTTGATGCCACAACTTTATAATCGCTTCCAAGTATTCCTTGGATAGTTTTAGTTTTCGACGGTGACTCTACTATTACTAAATTTTTTGCCATATTTTTCCTAATAAATAACTTTTTGGCGGAGAGAGTGGGATTCGAACCCACGGTTTCTTTTGCAAGAAACACGCGATTTCCAGTCGCGCCTATTCGTCCACTCTAGCATCTCTCCAAATTCTGGCGGAGAGAGTGGGATTCGAACCCACGATGAGATAAATCCCATACTGGTGTTCGAGACCAGCGCCTTAATCCACTCGGCCATCTCTCCGGACGAAAAAGTATAACAGCCAAATGAAAACGGGCGTAAACACTATCCCTGGATATCAGAATCCCGAGGAGTAAAAATTGACCCTTTTTTGAATTTAGGAGCATTTCTATTTGCAGCAGATGAAATCATTTTGCCGCTTAGTAAGCCAAGAGCAGAAACACCTAATAAACCCAAAGGTAATCCTTTCAAAAATGATCTTCTAGAAACTTTATTATTTTTCACAAATACCTCTCAATACAAAAATATACTTCTCAAAATTATATTCTGCAATATTTAAAGATATCAATATCTAAATTTTTTGAAATTCTAATTTTGAATCTTTTTCCAACACTCGAATAGTATCACCACCTGCGATTTCTCCCTTAAGAATTTGCGTAGACAATGGGTTTTCGACATATTTTTGTAATGCCCTTCTCATGGGTCGAGCACCATATTCTTGATCAAAACCTTCACTAACAAGCCATTTATTGGCACTATCATCCAGAATCAAATCTACGTTAAATTCTAAAACTCTGTCTTTGATATTATTAAACATGATTTTCACAATTTCATATTGTTGATCTAAATTAATAGAATCAAATATTACTATGTCATCTAATCGATTTAAAAACTCTGGTCTAAAAGATTTCTTTAGAGCATCTTCTATAGATTTTTTGATTTGATTTTCACTCTCTGTCGATTTTTCTGATGTAGCTAAAAATCCTAAAGATTGAATTTTAGAGTCGGAAACACCTAAATTACTAGTTAAAATAATGATGGTATTGCTAAAATCTACTTTTCTTCCTTGACCATCAGTTAAAACTCCATCTTCTAAAACCTGTAACAAAATATTAAAAACATCAGGATGAGCTTTTTCTATTTCATCGAACAAAACAACCCTAAAAGGTCTTTTTCTTACTGCTTCCGTCAATTGGCCCCCTTGGCCATATCCTACATATCCGGGAGGTGCCCCAATCAATCTAGAGACGGAATGAGATTCCATATATTCTGACATATCAATCCTAACCATATTTTCTTCATCATCAAATAAAAACCATGCTAGCGACTTTGCTAATTCAGTTTTACCAACTCCTGTAGGACCAAGGAAAATAAAACTACCAATGGGTCTTTTGGGATCTTTCAGGCCTGCTCTAGATCTTCTCACAGCATCAGAAACTACAGTAATTGGAGTATTTTGACCTACCATTCTTTGATGTAATCTATCTTCCATATGAATTAATTTCTCAGATTCACTTTCTAAAAGTCTATCTACTGGAATACCAGTCCACATAGCAATAAGTTCTCCTATTTCTTTGGAACTCATAACCATTTTCAGATTTTCATCATCAGACTCACCATTTAAAGAAAATAATTCTTCTTCTAATTGAATTCTCTCTGATTTAATATCTGCAGCTTTTTCATAATCAGAAATTTCAACTGCTGCTAATTCTTCATCTTTTAATAGTCTCAATCTAGATTCTTTTTCACGAAGGGGGATAGGGTTAAGTTGAGCTTCGATCCTAATCTTACTAGCTGCTTCGTCAATTAAATCTACTGCTTTATCAGGTAATAATCTCCCAGAAATATATCTTTGACTAAGTTTTGATGCAGCTTCTAAAGCTTCGTCAAGAATCTTAACTTTATGATGAGACTCATATTTAGGACGAAGAGCTTTCAACATTTCTATACTTGTATGTACGTCAGGTTCATCAACAATAATTGGTTGAAATCTTCTTTCTAAAGCTGGATCAGATTCGATATATTTTCTATATTCATCTTCAGTTGTAGCTCCCAAGCATTGTAGTTCTCCTCTAGCTAAAGCAGGTTTCATCATATTGCTAGCATCTACACTCCCTTCTGCTGCTCCAGCACCTACTACTGTATGAATTTCATCAATAAACAAAATTATTTCGCCTTTTGACTGCTTTACTTCATCCATTACAGCTTTTAATCTTTCTTCAAATTCACCTCTAAATTTTGATCCAGCAACTAATGAACCGATATCTAAAGACAGGACTTTTTTGCCAATTAGTTCATCTGGTACATCTTGAGAATTAATTCTTTGAGCTAAACCTTCAGCAATCGCAGTTTTTCCTACGCCTGCACCTCCAATAACAACAGGATTATTCTTAGTACGACGAATTAAAGTTTGCATTACTCTAGAAATTTCTAAATCTCTCCCGACTATAGGATCTAATTTTCCGTCTGAAGCTAAAGAAGTTAGATCAATCGCATATTTCTCTAAAGATCTATACCTAGATTCTGATTTCTGATCTGTAACCCTATGTGCACCCCGTATTTTTTTGAGTGCTTTGTATATTTCTTCTGAGGTTACTGCGAACTCACTGAGTATTGATGAAGTTGATGGCATAGATTTATCAGCTAACGCTATTAAAATATGTTCCGTTGCAATAAATTCATCATTGAATCTTTTAGATTCTGAATCAGCTAATTGAAATAATAATCCCACAGTAGGGGTTTGATAAATCTGATTTCTCTGACCTCCTACTTTTGGTGAGGATTCTAAAAATTTATGTAAGTTTGCATGCAATACATCTAAGTTAACACCAAGCTCTTTAAATATTTCTGCAGGAACACCTTTTTCTTGTTCTATTAAAGCTAATAAAATATGTTCTGAATCTAATTGATTATGCCTATACCTCATTAATATTTGTTGTGCAGAATTAATTACTTCTTGCGCATGTTCTGTAAACCTATCGGGACCTAAAACCATTACTCACCTACCCTATATACAATAAACTTTCGTGTTCACATTATATCAATAACATTGATACGCATCAACTCAAGTTTTAGAAAATCCACTTTTTAGGTTACGATACTTTTAGAATGTTAATCGATATCCATACTCATACATACCCCACCTCAGACGATAGTAGCTTGTCCCCTGAAGAATTAATTATTCACTCAAAAAATCTTGGATTAGACGGAATTTGTATTACTGACCATGATGGATTTTGGGACCCTAAAGATGTAACACAATTAGGTAAAATTCATGATTTTTTAGTGATACCGGGATGTGAAGTCACCACTGAGGAGGGTCATATTTTAGTTTACGGCCTTGAAAAATATATTTTCGGCATGCATAAATCAGCGTTTGTTAAGGAATTAGTTGATGAAGCTAAAGGAGCTATGGTTATCGCTCACCCTTACCGACGAGTTTACCGAGAAAATGCCCCTCAAGATCCTGACACATACAATGAAATGATTGATAGAGGCTTAAGGAATAAAGCTTTTAGCCTAGTTGATGCAGTAGAAATTAAAAATGGACGAGGCACACTAAAAGAAAACGAATTCTCAAAAAACTTAGCATCTAAATTAAATATGCCAAGCACCGGGGCAAGTGATGCACATAAATTATCAGATATTGGCACTTACGCAACTTACTTTGAAAACAATATCAAGAACTTAGAAGATTTTATTTTAGCAATTAAATCAGGTAGATTTTATGCTACTAACGTAAAAGAATTTACTCTTCAAACTGCCAATTCATAAATTAGCATTTCAAAAGACAACTCTTCAGACATCTCACCTTTTCTTTCTCTAATTTCAGAATCTAAAATCATTTGATACATATCAATTAGACGGAATTCCGTTAATCGCGCTTCCAGCTCCAAAGTTTTCTGTAACGGATACCCAAAAAGCGAAATCTTGGGACCGATTTGAGCCGAATTAAATCCTTGAGATTTCAGAGATTTCACCATCAACACCAACCTGATCTGCCTTTCAATCATTCTTTTTATAAATGTAAATGATTGACCAGAATCAATTAAAGATCTTATAAGTTTTAAAGAGTGATTCACATTTCCATCTATAACAAAATCGACCAATTTGAAGATACTTTGCTCTTTGACATAAGCAACCAAATCACCTACGTCTTTATCAGTAATCATCTCAGAAGGCTTGTACATAGAAAGTTTTTGAATCTCTGAATCTAACAATCGCAAATCTGTCCCGACAGATTCGATTAACAAGCTTAAAGCTTTAGAATCAATAAATACTCCCAAATCATCAAATCTGCTTTTTGCCCATTCAAGTAATTCGCGGTATTTAAAATTCTCAAAATTAGTCTTTATTACTGAATCAGAAAGAAACTTAAAAATAGAATCAGTTTTTTTTAGTTCATTTTCTCTAAAAATCACAAAAGTAGATTCAGGAAAATTATCTATTTGAACAGACAAATTTTCCCAATCATAAGACTTATCACTTTTAATGAGATCTGACAAAAAATTAACCAAAACCACCCTGTAATTAGTCATAAAAGGAATAGTAGAACAGACATTAATTATTTCATCTAATGATGATGATTTAGCATCAATCTGTACAAAATTAACATCCATCAAATCAACAGGTTCTATATAGTTACGAATTTCTAAAATTTTTTTAGAAATTAAAAATTCATTCGCCCCATGTAATAAAACTGATGTATTTTTCATGATTCCAACACAATCAAAATTGATTTAAAATTAATTTGATTATAAATTAACTAATGGATTAATGTTATGAAATCTTTATTCTTGATAAAAAACTTTACTAAGTTATTTTTTGACAAAAGTATCCCTTTCAAACTAAAACTAATCCCTTTACTAGGAATAATTTACCTTATTTCACCCTTAGATTTTTTACCAGATTTCATACCATTACTAGGTTGGATAGATGACATTTTTATTATTGGATTATCCGTAATATTTTTTTTAACAAAAGCATTTCCTTACTTAAATAAAAAAAATGATGATCAAAACAAAAATGTAGTAGAAGGTGAATATAAGGTAGTGGATGATGATGAATAAATAAATAACCTGAGATTCGCTTTGGCTATGTTATAATTTCAGTCCACAAAAAATAGAAAATTAGGAAAAATTAATGGAAGTAGTATTTTTAACAGATGTAGAAGGAGTAGCACACGGCGGAGAAGTTAAAGAAGTTAAAAACGGCTTTGCAAGAAATTACCTAATTCCTCAACAATTGGCCGCCCCTGCAACTCACAATAACCTACAAAGAATCAAGAAATTAACCGAACAAGCCCAAGTTGATAGACTAAAAATCCTTCAAGACATGAAAGAGTTAGCATCTGCAATAAACGGTACTGAAATTGCTATACCCGTCCGTGCTGGAGCAAACGGAAGACTTTACGGATCAGTAACAGGCACAATGATAGCTGACGAGGTATCTATAATTACCGGCAGAACTTTAGAAAGAAGATTAGTTCAGCTTGATGACCCAATTAGAGATTTAGGAACATTTGATGTTCCTGTCAGATTACACCCAGAAGTCTCAGCACAAATTTCTGTAATAGTACATGCAGACGGCTCTGATCCCATTGCAGAGTTAGAAGAAGATCAAGATGATTCAGAATCTATTGCAGAACTGGAAGAAATTCAAGAAGCAGAAGAAGTTGAAGATCAAATTGACGACGATTCTAATTCAAACATCGAGACAGAAGACCAAGAAATATCATAATATCCTAATGCAAATCATTTGGATTAGGAGATTTCATGTACTCAAACAGAGTTCAACCTCATAACTCTGAAGCAGAAGATTCTGTTTTAGGATCACTACTTCTTGATGGAGATTCTTTAACAAAAGTTTCTTCATTCCTAAAATCAGAAGATTTTTTCTATGAGCGTAATAAACTCTGCTATGAAGCATGTATCAACCTCATATCTAGAAATGAAGCCATTAATCAAATTACAGTTGCACATGAATTAAGAATTCAAGGTCAATTGGATTTAATTGGTGGAATTGAAAGATTAAATGAACTCCCTGATATAGTTCCTACACCAGCACACATTACTCATTACGCTGAAATCGTACACAGAACTTCTGTAATGAGAAAACTGATTTCCACATCTAATTCCATAGCTGAAATAGGATTTGAAGGCAGTCCTGACATGGATAATTCACTCAGTAAAGCTGAGGAGCTGTTATTTCAAGTCAGATCTGATAGAGGATCACGAGATTTTTCAAGCCTTAGCGAAGTTTTAGATGTTTTTCTGGAAGAAACTACCCAAGGTCCTGATATCAACTCATTAGCTCCTGTAGCAAGTGGTTTTAATCAATTCGACGAAATTTTAGGAGGGGGACTTCAAAGATCAGACTTGGTTATTATTGCAGCACGACCAAGCTTAGGGAAAAGTAGCCTAGCCTTTAACATTGCAGCAAATGCAGCACTACAGGGCAACAATGTTGGCATATTTAGTTTAGAAATGAGCAAAGAACAAATTGCAGTAAGACTCTTATCAAGTGAGTCTGGAGTTGATAGCAGCAGATTAAGGCTTTCAGTAGTAAATGACGCTGAAATGCAAAAAGTTTTTGAGTCAATTGGAACTTTATCAGAAATACCGTTATACATTGACGATACTCCTTTTCAAACTATAGTCGAGATGCGCAGCAAGGCTCGAAGGCTACAGGCAGAACGTGGCTTAGACTTATTAATAGTTGATTATTTACAACTAATCAACGGAAATGGTGATTATCGATCTGGAAACAGAGTTCAGGAAATGGGCGAAATTTCACGATCTCTCAAAGGAATAGCAAGGGACTTAAATGTACCTGTAATAGCTTGCTCACAGTTAAGCCGTGCAATAGAGCAAAGGCCCGATCACAGACCATTATTATCCGATTTAAGAGAAAGTGGAAGCATAGAACAAGACGCTGATATCGTGTCTTTTATTCATAGAGAAGACAGGTATATAGACGAAGAAACCTGGGAAAAGAAAAACCCGGGACAACCTTACCCTGAAAACATAGCAGAAATAATAATTGCTAAACATCGTAATGGTAGAACTGGAAATATCAAATTATTTTTCCAAGAAAACTTGGTCAAATTTGAAAATCTAGCTTACTATCAACAAAATTAGAGGAATTTAATGCGATCAGAAGGATTCTCTGACAAAACTAAATATTTAGGGCTTCCAGTGACAATTTTCAGTGAAATTATTGAAAAAATAGAAAATATTACTGATTTTAAAATTTTATTAAGATTAATTTATTTAACTCAAACTAAAAAAGGCAAGTTTCAATTTTGTACAATTGATGAACTATTAGCCGACAGAATTCTGATGAGAACATTACAAAAAA
>MDSW01001354.1_pt1 | contig 12123 bp, 9 predicted proteins | sample 811171 | NCBI WGS metagenome assembly MDSW01 (sample SAMN05326641, study PRJNA326480) | marine metagenome | isolation source: seawater | place: Atlantic Ocean: North West | collected 2012
CGCCGCCGCCCCGACGCCCAGAAGCGAGCCCGACATGGAGCCGATATTGGCCCAGCTCCCCGTCAGGCCGCGTTTCTTCAGGGGCGCAGTCTCGACAAGATATGTGGCCGAGGACGAGAACTCCCCGCCGACCGACAGGCCCTGCAGCAGCCGCACCAGAACCAGAAGCGCCGGCGCCAGAACGCCGACCTGCGCATAGGTCGGCAATATGCCCAGAAACAGCGTCGGCATCGCCATCATCACGACCGAGATCTGCATCGTGCGCGCGCGCCCGTAGCGGTCGCCGAACCAGCCGAACACCGCTGCGCCAAGCGGGCGCATCAGGAAGCCGGCCGCGAAAATCCCGTAAGTCGCGATCAGGCCCGCGGTCGGATCGTTGGACGGAAAGAAGACCGGGGCGATGACGCCTGCAAGATAGCCGTAGAGCGCGAAGTCGTACCATTCGACCACGTTGCCGATGAAACCGGCCATGATCCGATGCCGAAGCTCTGCCGGTTTTGCTGTGCTTCCGTCCGGTGCCATGGTCGGGCCTCGCGATTTTCTTTTTATCTTCGCGACATAGGTAGCCTTTTCTTCGGGCTGGACGCAAATCGCGACGCCTGAAACCCAAATCGCAGGGACAGCTCCGCGCCCGGCGGTCTCACGGCATCTGCGCTACGGTGGTCAGATCGAGGTCCAAAGCCGCGACCAATCCTTCTGGCGTGAATTCGCGCGAGAAGCTGCCGCCGAGCGAGGTCGACACGGTGAGTCGGCAAAGCGACGTGCCGAACCCTTTGCTTTCACTCTTGCCGGATCCCGCTTCGGTGACGCCGGGCTCTTTCCATGCAAGTCGGAAGCGCCCGTCCTCGATCACGGCGTTTATTTCGACGCCATGACCTTCCCGCGAGAGCCCCCCATATTTCACCGAATTCGTCGCAAGCTCAAAGAGCACAAGCGTCAGCGGCGTGATCGCAGCAGGGCGCACCTGAATATCCGGAAGCGAGGTCTGAACGCTCACCCCTTCGCTGAAGGGTTTCAGGATCGTGCTCACGAGATAGGAGAGCGGCATGCCATCGGGTTGTTCGCCCGAGGGGTCGTTCACCGTCATCGAGTTGAGCGACGCGATGGCGTGAAGGCGGCTGCGCATCTCTCTACTGAGTTGCTCCGCGCTGTCTGCCTGCCGCGCGGCGACGGCAATCAGGGACGCGGCCACGGCGAAGGCGTTGCCGACCCGGTGGCGCATCTCGGACAGGAGCAGTCTCTGCTGCTCCGCCAGTTGATGCTGCAAGGTGATGTCGCGCGCGATCTTCGACGCGCCGACGACTTGGCCATCGGCATCTCGCACGGGCGAGACGGTCAGAGACACCGGAACGGGGCTGCCATCCTTGCGCTGGCGGATCGTCTCGTAATTGGCGATCCGTTCGCCGCGCCGCAGACGGGCGATGAAATCGACCTCCTCATCCATCCGGTCGTCGGGAAAGATGATCGTGATCGGCTGACCGATGGCTTCTTTGGCAGTGTAGCCGAACAGGTTTTCCGCGCCGCGATTCCAGCTCAGGATGATGCTGTTGAGGTCCTTGGTGACAATCGCATCTTCCGAGCCTTCCACAATCGCAGCCAAATGCTGTTGGATGCTTTCTGGTGAGTCCATGACAGGTCTGGCCTCCGTGCTCCTCGGGGGACACACATACTAAAAGGTGCATATCAAGTATAGCCCATCGCGGTCGGGGCGGGAGCGCGCGCGATGACTTTGAAAAATCACATCATTTCGCAGGGGGCAGCGGCGGCGCACTCACGGTCGTTCCAGAACGAAATCCGGAACGATGCCGCAGGAGGCGATGGCCGCCTGCGCGTCTTCGCCGCCGAAGAAACCGTATCCCGCGATCAGGGCAGAGCGAATTCCGGTCGCCTGTGCGCCGAGAATGTCGGTGTGCAGGCTGTCGCCCACCATCAGCACGCGCGCAGGATCGACCGGACCGAGACGCGCGAAGGCGATGTCGTAGATATTGGTGAAAGGCTTGCCGTAGAACTCCGGCGCCACACCCGTCGCATCGGCGAGCCTATGCGCGAAGTGACCCGGCTCCTGCGAGAAACCGACCTCACGGGGGGCGACGATATCGGGATTGCCGACCCAGACCGGGCGCGGGTTGTCGCGGATGGACGCTTCGAGCAGGTCTTGCCGCTCTTCGGTCCAATCCGCCGCGCCGATCAGCAGGAACCCTTCGGCTGCATCATAGGCGGCACGGTCTTCGGCGAGCCATGTCACGTCGAACTGATCCAGCTCGTCATCGCCTGCCGTGTCGCTCGCCATCAGGCCCCATGCGCGGGAAGGGGCTTCGCGCAGCGCCGCGACAATGGCGGTGCGGCTGGTGACGACATCCTCGGGCGCGAAGTCATAGCCGAGCCGTGTGTATTTCCGCATCAGGCTGTAATGCGGCACGCCCGCCGCGTTCGACACGACCATCACCCGCTTGCCCTGCGCTTGCAGCGTCGCGACGCGCTCGGGCGTGCCCTCGATCGCGGTCTCGCCGATATTGAGCACGCCGAACGCATCGAGCAGGAACACGTCGAACAGATCGGCAAGCTCCGAAAGGTCGCGGGCCATCTGGCTTGTCGTGCCCGCGCCGGGGGAGGGAAGTCGGTGGCGCGCGCGCTCATAGGCTGCGAGCGCTTCCTGCGCGGTCATTGTCATCAGAGGATCGTTCCTTGCACCTTCGCCGATATCCGTTCGCTTACCACTACTGCGGCAAGGATCACCAGCAGGTTCAGGCGTGCGGCGCGCTGGCATTCCTGCCCTTGTCAGAGGCGTCACTTCGCGAGCAACACCTCCACGGCGTTCTCGCGCAGCGCCTCTTTCAGATCGGCCGGCGGTGCGCGGTCCGCCACCACCGAGGCGAGCGCGCCTAGCGTGGCGGCGCGGGTGAAGCCGTGAATGCCGAATTTCGACCCGAGGATCAGCAGCATTCCGGCCTGCGCCTGAGCGAGCATCACGCGCTTGATCGCGGCGAAGCCCGGAATGGTCTCCGACACGCCCTCGATCGAGAGCGCTGTGGCCCCGATCACCGCCCGGTCGACATGATGGCGCGACAGGAATTCGAGCGTCTCTTCGCCCACGACCGCCGATTCCGTCGGCAGGTAATTCCCCGGGGCAAGGATCACCTCCGCCCCGTCGCTTCCGCCTAGAAGCATGGCGATGGGCAGGGAATTGGTGATGACGCGGCAGGGCGTGCCTGCCATGGCGAGAAACCGGGCCATCTGCTGCGTGGTCGAGCCGGAGTCGATCATCAGCGTTTCGCCGGGCGCGACCTGCGCGGCGGCCATGTGCCCGATCCGCTCGCGTTCCTGAAACTGGTCGCGTTCGCGCTCGTCCAGCGTCGGATAGTGCCCCGGATGGGGGCGCGAGGCACCGCCATGCGCGCGGTCGATCAGCCCCTTCTCTTCGAGCGCATCGAAGTCGCGCCGGATCGTTTCTGTCGAGACGCCGAACTGCGCCGCGAGTTGCGAGATGCGCAGGTGGGGGCGCAGCTTCAACTCGAACAGGATCTGCTCGCGCCGGTCGCGTTTGCGCAGTCGCTGTCCCTCTTGTTTCACGCTCGCATCCATCGCTTTTCCCGAAGGTGAGAAACCTCACCGAACTTTAAAATTGATGTGGCCTATGCCGCATAAATTCAAGAAAAATGTTGCGAAACCCACATTTTGATGCAGTTTAACGAGGTAGAACCGCGTGTCCTTGGAGGACTTCCGAAGCCAAACGCGGGATTTGGGAGAGCTTATGATCTATTTCCTGATCAATCTCGCGGGCGCGGTGGCGCTGCTGCTCTGGGCGGTTCGTTTGATCCGCACCGGGGTCGAGCGCGCTTTCATGGCCTCGCTGCGCCAATTCCTGCGTCGCACGGCAGGCACGCGGATCAGTGCGATGGCGGCGGGGACGGGGGCGGCGATGCTGCTGCAAAGCTCGACCGCCGTCGCGATCCTGACTGCTGGTTTCGCCGCGAGCGGGACATTGGCTGCCGTGTCGGGTGTGGCGCTGGTGCTGGGCGCCGATCTGGGCTCGTCCATCGTGGCGCAGATCCTGCTCTCGCCGATCCATGTTCTCGTGCCCGCGCTCCTCGTGATCGGGGTGACGCTGTTTCTCAAATCAAAAGCCCGGCGACCGCGCCAAGCGGGGCGCATCTTCGTGGGGCTCGCGCTGGTGCTGCTCTCGCTGGGTCTGATCGGCGAGGCGACGGCGCCCCTGCGCGACAGCGAACTGGTAGACGCGGTGCTGACCCGGCTGGGCAGCGATCTCGTCTCGGCTTTCGTGCTCGGGGCTTTGTTGACATGGGCGATGCATTCCTCGATCGCGGCGGTCTTGATGTTCGTGACCTTCGCGGGCCAGGGCCTTTTGCCGGGGACGGGCGCTGCGGCGATGGTGCTGGGTGCGAACCTCGGTGGGGCGATCATCCCGGTGATGCTGACGCTGTCGGCAGATCCGATTCCACGCCGGATCATGGTCTCGAATTTCGTCCTGTGCGGGGGCGGGGCCGCGCTGGTGCTGATCGGTCTGATGGCCTTCCCGCATGCGCTCGACTTTCTGGGCGCGACGACAGCGCGGCAGGTGATCAACCTGCATCTGGTCTTCAACCTCGGCGTCGCGATCCTGTCGCTCCCGCTGATCCCTGGGGTGTTGCGCCTTGCCGAGGCGGTCGTGGTCGAGCGCAAGGACCTGTCGCCCTCCCGGATTACCGCGCTCGATGAAAAGGGGCTGGGGGACGCGGGTCATGCCCTTGGCAATGCGGCGCGCGAGTTGCTGCGCATGGGCGAGCAGGTCTTGGAGATGCTGCAGCCGGCGCTCGGTCTTTTCGTCCGTTGGGACCCGGAGGTCGCCGCCCGCATCAAGCGCAACGAGAGCGAAGTCGATCGGATGCATTACGAGATCAAGCTCTATGTCGCGCGGCTAAACGAGACGCGGCTGAGCACCGAACAATCCCGGCGCGCGATGGAGATCGCGATGGTGGCGAACCATCTCGAGGATGCGGGCGATCAGATTTCGACCAATCTTGTCGATCTCGCGCAGCGCATCCACGAACGCGGCCTGACCTTCTCGGAAGAAGGGCTGCGGGAGCTGACCGATTTCCATGACCGCGTCACTTCGAACACGCGTCTGGCCCTAAACGTTTTGATGTCGGGGGAGATCGACGATGCGCGCCAGCTCGTGGAGGAGAAAGACCGCACCCGCGCCGCCGAGGCCGAGTTGCAGGCGGCCCACCTTGCGCGGCTGCGCGCGAATAACAGCGCCTCGATCGAGACCACGAATATCCATCAGGAAACCGTGCGCGCGCTGAAGCAGATCAATACGGACGTGACCTATGTCGCCTATCCGATCCTCGAACAGGCAGGCGATCTGCGCGCGACGCGCCTGACCGGGTGAGCCGCTCGGACTCGTGCCTTCCTTGACTCAGTTTCCTTGCGCGGAAAGTCGCAACAGCTCTTCACGCAATCTAAGGGCAAGCGGAGACAGGGGCCGACGGCGCAGGCCCAGCAGGTAATAGGACGACACCCGAAATTCTTGCTGGATGCGCAGAACCGCGAAGCCCGCGTTGACGGGCTCGCGGATAAGAAGCTGCGCGACCTCTTCCGAAACGGCAGCCACGGCGTCGCTTTGCGCGAGATAGGCGATGGTGAACAGCAGCGACGGGCTGTTCACGCAGTCGCGCGGCTCGGACAGGCCAAGCGCCGCGAAGGCCTCGAAGGTCGCCTCCCGGATCGGCGCACCGCGCTGTTGCAGGATCCATTCGTAATCTCCCAGTTCGGTCATCGTGACGAAGGGCGAGCGGGCCAGCGGATGATTGGCGCGAACGAGGAACACAACCTTCTCGTCGCGCATCGGCGTGATGTCAAAAAGCTCGCTGTCGAATTCGGGCAGAACCCGGGCGAGGATGAAATCCATCTCTCCCGCCGCGAGATAGCCCAACAGATCGCGTGACGGCAGAACTTCCACGGAGATGTCGCTCTCGGGCGAGGCGCGTTTGACGGCGCGGATCGCGGGCACGAGATAGCCCACCGCAGGGCCGGTCACCGCGCCGATCCGCACGCGCCCGGCATGACCGCTGCGCAGCGCCTCGATGTCGGAGCCCATGCTCTCGAGTTCGCGCAGAACGGCCCGGGCGCGGCGCAACACCGCCAGCCCGATCTCTGTCGGCTCCATGCCCTTGGGCTGCCGGGTAAACAGCGGCGCATCGACCCGGCGCTCAACCTCGGCCAGCATCCGGGACGCGGCCGGCTGCGTCATGGCACAGCTTTCGGCGGCGAGCTGGAGTTGCCCGGACTCGGCGACCGCCCGGATCAGGCGCAACTGCGCCGGTTTCAGCATCAGGTGAGAAAGAGGCATATCACTTTCGGTATGCAGATTGCGTTGAATGTAATTTTATCATCATGCTCCCACATTGCTAGTGTTTCTCCCACGCCCGGTATCGGGCTGCGCGAGGAGGACAGACGGGTCGCGCACCGTCATAGGGAGGACACCATGAAAATCAAAACCGCCGCCGCAGTGCTGGCGATCGGCACCGCTTTGCTCGGTTCCGGGGCTTGGGCCGAAACCGTAGGCATCTCGATGCCGACCAAATCGTCGGCTCGCTGGATCTCTGACGGCAACTCGATGGTCGAACAGTTCCAGGAAGCTGGCTACGACACCGATCTGCAATATGCAGAAGACGATATTCCGAACCAACTCGCTCAGGTCGAGAACATGATCACCAAGGGCGTGGACGTGCTCGTGATCGCCGCGATCGACGGCACGACGCTGTCGAACGCTCTGGCCAACGCGAAGGCCGCCGGTATCAAGGTGATCGCCTATGACCGCCTGATCCGCGACACGCCGGATGTCGACTATTACGCGACCTTCGACAACTTCAAGGTCGGCGTGGAGCAGGCCAATTCGCTGGTGCAGGGGCTCAAGGAGCGTTTCCCCGACACCAAGCCGTGGAATGTCGAGCTGTTCGGCGGTTCGCCGGACGATAACAACGCTTATTTCTTCTATAACGGCGCGATGTCGGTACTGCAGCCGCTCATCGACTCGGGCGATATCGTGATCCCGTCCGGGCAGATGGGTATGGACACGGTCGGCACGCTGCGCTGGGACGGTGCCGTGGCGCAGTCGCGCATGGATAACCTTCTGTCGGCCAATTACACCGACAAGCAGGTGCAGGGCGTGCTCTCGCCTTACGATGGGCTGTCCATCGGCATCCTCTCCTCGCTCAAGGGCGTGGGCTACGGCTCGGGCGACATGAAGATGCCGATCGTCACCGGTCAGGACGCTGAAGTGCCGTCGGTGAAATCGATCCTCGCGGGCGAGCAGTACTCGACCATCTTCAAGGACACCCGTGAACTCGCGAAAGTCACCGTGGGCATGGTCAACGCGATGCTCAAGGGCGGCGAGCCCGAGATCAACGACACCGAGACCTATGACAACGGCGTCAAGGTGATCCCGTCCTACCTGCTCCAGCCGGTGCCGGTGGACAAGTCGAACTGGGAAAAGGTTCTGATCGGCTCCGGTTACTACACCAAGGATCAGATCGAGTAAGCCGGGCCTCCCCGACTTGCCACGCTGGCCGCCCTTCGGGGCGGCCAGTCCCCCCACTCGATTTGACGCCGGAGAGGTCGGATGACCACCCTTCTTGAAATGCGCAACATCACCAAGACCTTTCCTGGTGTGAAAGCGCTCGACGACGTCTCGATCGCGGTCCGCGACGGAGAGATCCACGCGATCTGCGGCGAGAACGGCGCGGGAAAATCGACCCTGATGAAAGTGCTCTCAGGCGTCTATCCCGCAGGCAGCTACGAGGGCGAGATCGTCTATGACGGCGCCGCTGCCGAATTCCGCGACATCCGCGATAGCGAAGATCGCGGCATCATCATCATTCATCAGGAACTGGCGCTCGTGCCGCTCCTGTCGATTGCCGAGAACATCTATCTGGGCAATGAACGCGCCCAGAGCGGTGTGATCAACTGGCAGGAAACCTTCCAGCAGACCGAGGGCCTGCTGAAGAAGGTCGGGCTGCGTGAAGCGCCCGGCACGCTGGTCGACAGCCTCGGCGTGGGCAAGCAGCAACTTGTCGAGATCGCGAAGGCGCTGTCGAAGAACGTGCGCCTCTTGATCCTCGACGAGCCGACTGCGGCGCTGTCGGAATCCGACAGTCAGGCGCTGCTGGATCTGCTGCTGGAACTGAAGGCGCAGGGCGTCACCTCGATCATCATCAGCCACAAGCTGAACGAGGTGAAGCGCGTGGCCGACAGCGTGACCGTGATCCGCGACGGCGCCACGATCTCCACGATCGACGCGCGCGGCGGTGACCTCACCGAAGACCGCATCGTGCGCGACATGGTGGGCCGCGACATGGCGCATCGGTTCCCCGACCGGACCCGTCGTGCGGGCGAGGTGCTCTTCGAGCTGAAGAACTGGAACGTGCGCCACCCCGAACATCGCGACCGCCAGATGATCCGCGACCTGTCGATGCATGTGCGCGCTGGCGAGGTGGTCGGCATCGCGGGGCTGATGGGCTCGGGCCGCACGGAACTTGCCATGAGCGTCTTCGGACGCAGCTACGGGCGCGATATTTCGGGCGAGGTGCTGATCCACGGCAAGCCCGCCGATGTCTCGACCGTCGACCGCGCCATCGCGGCGGGGCTCGCCTATGTCACCGAGGACCGCAAGAGCCTCGGGCTGATCCTCGAAGAGACGATCCAGCGCAACACCAGCCTCGCCAATCTCGGCGCGGTGGCGAAGAACGGCGTCGTCGAGGACTTCCGCGAAACTGAAGTGGCCGAGAAATACCGCCGCGACCTGAATATCCGCACGCCCTCGGTCTTCCAGAAGGTGATGAACCTCTCGGGCGGCAACCAGCAGAAGGTCGTGCTCGCGAAATGGCTCTTTACCGAGCCGGAGGTGCTGATCCTCGACGAACCGACGCGCGGCATCGATGTCGGCGCGAAATACGAAATCTACGGGATCATCAATGAACTGAGCGCGGCTGGGAAGGCCGTCATCATGATCTCTTCGGAGATGCCGGAACTTCTGGGCATGTCCGACCGGATCTACGTGATGAACGAGGGCAGCTTCGTAGGCGAGTTGAACGCCGACGAGGCCAGCCAGGAGCGCATCATGTCCTTGATCGTTAGGGAATAGGGAAAGTCATGGACCAGATCGAACAAGCGAATTCCGAGCCTTCGGGAGGCCTTGGGATCGGCGCCTATATCGCGCGCCACATCCGCGAATACGGACTGCTGTTTGCGTTGATCGCGATCATGCTGTTCTTCCAGATCGTGACGGGCGGCACGCTGCTCAAGCCGGTCAACATCACCAACCTGTTCCTGCAGAACAGCTACATCATCATCATGGCGCTGGGCATGTTGCTGGTGATCGTGGGGGGCAATATCGACCTCTCGGTCGGCTCGGTCATGGGCTTCATCGGGGCGTTCGCCGCGGTGTTGATCGTGTCGATGGACCTGCCGGTCGCGGTGGCGATCCCGGCTTGCCTCGTGATGGGCATGGCGATCGGCGCGGTGCAGGGCTATTTCGTGGCCTATTGGAAAATCCCCTCCTTCATCGTGACGCTGGCGGGGATGCTGGTGTTCCGCGGGCTGTCGCTCTGGCTGCTCGAAGGCCAATCTATCGGCCCCTTCCCGAAATCGTTTCAGGCGCTGTCGACCGGGTTCATCGCGGATCCGTTCGGCGTGGGACGTCCGAACATGCTGGCACTGGCGGTCGGTGTCGCCGCTGTGGTGCTGCTCGTGTGGCTGGGCCTGCGGGCGCGGTCCCGCGATGCGCGCTACGGGATCGAAGGTGAACCCCTTGGCCTCTTCGTGCTCCGCAATGCGATCGTCGCCGTGGCGCTTCTCTTCGTGACGTGGAAGCTCGCATGGTTCCGCGGCCTGCCGAACGTACTGCTGTCGATGGTGATCCTGACGATCATCTATGTCTTCGTGACCGAACGCACCACGCTGGGTCGCCGGGTCTATGCGGTGGGCGGCAATTCCAAGGCGGCCAAGCTGTCGGGCATCCGCACCGAGCGGCTGACCTTCCTGACCTTCGTGAACATGGGCCTTCTGGCCGCGCTCGCTGGTCTCGTCTTCGCCGCACGTCTGAATACCGCGACCCCGAAGGCGGGCTTCGCGGTGGAGCTCGACGTGATCGCGGCCGTGTTCATCGGGGGCGCCTCGATGTCGGGCGGCTCGGGCAAGATCATCGGCGCGGTTGTCGGCGCTTTCATCATGGGCGTGATGAATAACGGCATGTCGATCCTCGGGATTGGCATCGATTACCAACAGGTCATCAAGGGGCTCGTGCTGCTCGCCGCCGTCTTCTTCGATGTCTACAACAAGAACAAGGAAGCCTGAGATGTTGCTCTCGCAATTGACCCTTGCCGACGGATCGCGCGCCGTGGCCGTGCGCGACAACGGCCCCGCGCATCTGGTTCCGGGTGTCACCTCGACCCGCGATCTGGCGCTGGCCGCCATCGCCGCCGGGCACGATCTGGCTGCCGAGATCGCCGCGCGCGGGCAGGGGGACGAGGTGGACCTGGAGGCCGCCTATGCCGAGGGGCGGATGCTGGTGCCGCTCGATCATCCCGATGCCGCGCATCTGCATCTGACCGGGACGGGGCTGACCCATCTGGGCTCCGCCTCCACTCGCGATGCGATGCACACCAAGGTCACCGAGGAGATGACCGACAGCATGAAGATGTTCCGCATGGGGCTGGAGGGCGGAAAGCCCGCCGCTGGCTCGGTGGGTGTCCAGCCCGAGTGGTTCTACAAGGGCAACGGTCTGGCGGCAGTCGCGCCGGGCGCTGCGCTGACCTCGCCGAGCTTCGCGCTCGATGGCGGCGAGGAACCGGAGGTCGCGGGGCTTTACGTGATCGCGCCCGACGGACAGCCGGTCCGCGTGGGCTTCGCGCTGGGCAACGAGTTCTCCGACCACGTCACCGAGCGCGGGAACTATCTTTGGCTCGCCCATTCCAAGCTGCGCCCGGCGAGCTTCGGTCCCGAGATGCTGGTGGGCGATCTGCCCGAGAGCGTCGAGGGCACCAGCCGCATCCTGCGCGACGGCAAGACGGTCTGGGAGAAGCCCTTCATGTCGGGCGAGGCGAACATGTCCCATACGATCGCCAATCTCGAACATCACCACTTCAAATACGCGCCCTTCCGCGATCCGGGCGATGTGCATGTGCATTTCTTCGGCACCGCGACGCTCAGCTTCGCTGACGGGATCAGCGCCGCGCCGGGGGACGTGTTCGAGATCGAATGCCCACAGTTCGGTCTCGCGCTCCGCAATCCGCTCGCCCGCAACTCCGACGCGTCGGCCCCCGTGGCCGTCGCCAGCCTCTGAGGTCCGATATGGCTTTCACCCCCGCCCCTTGGCCCCGCAAACTGCGCTCGCAGGAATGGTATGGCGGCAATACGCGCGACACGATCTATCACCGCGGCTGGATGAAGAACCAAGGCTATCCGCATGACCTGTTCGACGGACGCCCGATCATCGGCATCCTCAACACATGGTCGGAGCTGACGCCCTGCAACGGCCACCTGCGCGAGCTGGCCGAGAAGGTGAAGGCGGGCATCTGGGAGGCAGGTGGCTTCCCCGTCGAAGTGCCGGTCTTCTCGGCTTCGGAGAATACCTTCCGCCCGACTGCGATGATGTTTCGCAACCTCGCAGCGCTCGCGATCGAAGAGACGATCCGCGGCCAGCCGATGGACGGTGCGGTGCTTCTGGTGGGCTGCGACAAGACCACGCCGTCGCTGATGATGGCAGCGGCGAGCTGCGATATTCCGTCCATCGTCGTAACCGGCGGGCCGATGCTGAACGGCTATTTCCGCGGCGAGCGCGTGGGCTCGGGCACGCATCTGTGGAAGTTCTCCGAGGCTGTTAAGGCGGGCGAGATGACGCAGGAGGAATTTCTCGAGGCCGAGGCCTCGATGTCCCGTTCCTCGGGCACCTGCAACACGATGGGCACGGCTTCGACGATGGCGAGCATGGCCGAGGCGCTCGGCATGGCGCTGTCGGGCAACGCCGCGATCCCGGCGGTGGACAGTCGCCGCCGCGTCATGGCGCAGCTTTCGGGCCGGCGCATCGTGCAGATGGTGAAGGACGATCTGAAACCCTCCGACATC
>MDSW01019050.1_pt1 | contig 12123 bp, 12 predicted proteins | sample 811171 | NCBI WGS metagenome assembly MDSW01 (sample SAMN05326641, study PRJNA326480) | marine metagenome | isolation source: seawater | place: Atlantic Ocean: North West | collected 2012
AAACATATGATTAACTTTAGATTAATTAAGTTAATTATCAATGGAAATAGCAATTTTAGGATTGGGATGTTTTTGGGGGCCAGAAATTAAGTTTAGCAAACTTAATGGTATTATCAAAACTGAAGTAGGTTACTGTGGAGGACATAGTGCTAAAACTAACTATAAAGAAGTGTGTTCAGGTACAACAAATCATGCAGAGGTTGTTAAGTTAGAATTTGATCCAAAAGTTATATCTTATGAAAAAATTCTTGAATTTTTTTTTGAATTTCATGATCCAACAACTCTAAATTCTCAAGGACCTGATTTTGGAACACAATATAGAAGTGAAATATTTTATTTAAATGATAATCAAAAAAATGCTGCTGAAGAAATTATTAAAAAAGAAAATACTAAACTATCTGGAAAAATTGTTACTAAAATTTCTTTAGTAAAAAATTATTGCCCTGCTGAAGAATATCATCAAAAATATTTAGAAAAAAGATAAAATGTCTATAGTAGATACAAATTGGTTAGAGAATAATCTTAATGAAGTAAAAATTATTGATTGCTCTTGGCACATGCCAGCAGAAAATAGAAATGGTGAAAATGAATATAAAAAAGAACATATTCCAAATGCTGTTTTTTTTGATTTAGATAAAAATTCAAAAAAAAATATTAATTTACCTCATATGTTACCATCTGTTGATGAGTGGAACAAAATAGTCTCAAATTTAGGCATTTCAAACAAAGATAGAATAGTTATATATGATAATTCTAATGTAATTAGTTCATGTAGATGTTGGTACAATTTTATTTATTTTGGTCATGATCCTAAACTTGTAAGCGTTCTAGATGGTGGGTTAAAAAAATGGAAAATTGAAAATAAAATGACTTCTGATAGTGCTATAAAAATTTCAAAATCAAAATATATAGGAAATGAATTAAATAATCTTGTTAAAGACAAAAAAGCAATAGATGAAAATATTTTTAAAAAGCAATTTATCATTATAGATGCACGAAGTAGAGAAAGATTTGAGGGAAAGGTACCAGATCCAAGAAAAAATGTTAGGAGTGGTTCTATACCTGGCTCTTTTTGCTTACCTTTTATAGAAGTAATTAATGAAGACCATTCATTTAAAAAAGCTTCAGATTTAAAGAAATTATTTCAAATAAGTTTAAACCATAATGATAATCCTGTTTTTTCTTGTGGTTCAGGCGTAACTGCTTGTGTTTTAGCGCTTGCATATTCTTTAGTTAACACTAAATATCTTCCTGTCATATACGATGGTTCTTGGACCGAATATGGCAAAATCTAAATTATGAAAAGATCTACTAAAATAACAAGTATAGTAATTATATTCTTCCTAATCATTGCCACCGTAATTATTGGAAGAACAATGATTGGAAATCACTTCAAAAAAAAATTTAGCAAAAGACCTCCCCCAGGAATAATAATTACTACTACACAAGAAAGAGTTTTTGAAAATGTTATCAGTACCTATGGAACTGCAAGACCAATTCAAACACAATCTTTTAAAATTGAAAAATACGAAATATTAAAACCCATTAACTATAATAAAAAAGTTAATAAAGGAGATGTGATTGCCAATCTTAAAAATAGAAAAATTTTAGCACAATTTGATGGGATTATTGGAAAAAGAGAATTTTCAGAAGATATAGAAGTCTCTAAATCATCAATCTTAATTAATCTTGAGGATACTAGTTCAATTTATTGTGATGTAGATATTCCAGAAATTTTTGTGCCATATATTAAAGAAGGATTGCCTGTAGATATAAAATTTTCAGGTTATAAAAATAAAATTTATAAAGGTATAGTTGACTCATTTGCAAGTAGAATAAGTGAAGACACAAGAGCTTTAGCTACCAGAATTAAGATGGACAATATGTCGGGCGAAATACTTCCTGGATCATTTTTAGAAATTTCAATCAAATATGATGTAAGAGACAGCTTGGGTGCGCCAGACACAAGTACGATAGTAGAAGGTGAAAATGTTTTTATCTATAAAGTTGACAAAAAAAATAAAGTTATGAAAACAAAAGTAATAATTGGTGATAGATATTTAGGTTTTGTTGAAATTTTAGATGGATTAAATGTTGGTGATAAAATTGTAGCTGAAGGAACAAAAAAAGTAAGACCAAATTTAACTATTAGACCTATAGAAAAAGGTTCCAAAAAAAATAATCAAGGAAATTCAAGTTGGGGTAAAAAAAATGACTCTAAAAAAAATGACTCTAAAAAGAGCAAATTTGATTGGCTTAAAAAATTAAATATATTTAAAAAATCTGATTCAGAAAAAAAATAAATAAATGTATATAACAGAAGTAAGTATTAAACGACCAGTAGTAGCTTGGGTCATGTCACTAATTTTAATTATATTTGGTATATTTGTTTTTTTAGAGTTACCAGTAAGAGAACTTCCAGATGGTATTCAACCTCCTGTTGTTCAAGTTCAAACAGATTATAAATCAGCTTCAGCAGAAATAGTTGATGAGGAAATAACTCAAAAACTTGAAGATGTTATTGGTGGAGCAGAAGGTATAAAAAATATAGATTCAAACTCTTTAAATGGAAGAAGTAGAATTAATATACAGTTTAATACTGATATAGATTTAGATGATGCGGCAAATGATATAAGAGAGAGAGTTGCAAGGGTTGTTGACAATTTACCAAGTGAGTCAAATCCACCACAAATATTAAAACAAGCAGCAGGTTTTACAACTACTATGTGGGTTTCACTTTCATCGCCTACTTGGGATGATTTAGAACTTGGTGATTATGCAGAAAGATATCTTGTAGATGCATTTTCAAGTGTACCAAACGTAGGTAGAATTTTAGTTGGTGGATTAAGAGAACTTAGTGTTAGAGTTTGGATAGATCCAATTAAATTAGCTGCAAATAACCTTACAATACAAGAAGTGGAAAAGGCGTTAAGAAATGAAAATATTAATCTTCCTGCTGGTACATTGGAAGCAAATAATAAAGATTTAACTTTAAACATTGATAAATCTTACTCAAATATTAACACCATAAAGCAACTTCCTTTAAGAAAGAACAAGGATAAAATAATTATTCTATCTGATGTTGCTAATGTCGAATTTGGCCCTGTTTCAGAGAAAACTTTATTTAAGGCTCAAAGAAAAAATGCTGTAAATTTAAAAACGGTTGGTATTGGAATTTATGCCAAAAGCGGTGCATCAACAGTAGAACTTTCTAAAAAAATTAAAGTTAAAATAAACGAACTAAATAAATCTTTACCAGATGGATTAAAATTAGAGATAGCTTTCAATCGAGCAACATATATTGGTGCTGCAATCGAAGAAGTTTACAAAAGTTTAATTATTGCATTTGTTTTAGTTGTTTTAATTATATATCTATTTTTAGGTAACCTTAAGGCGGTAATAGTTCCAGCAGTAGCGTTACCAGTTAGTCTTATTGGTTCATTTCTTGGATTATATATTTTTGGACTATCAATAAATATTTTTGTCTTATTAAGTTTTATTTTAGCAATTGGAATAATTACAGACGACTCTGTAATTATGACCGATGCAATTTATACGAGGATTGAGAATGGAGAAACACCACTAGTAGCTGCATACAAAGGTTCAAAACAAATTACTTTTGCTATTATTGCAACAACTTTAATTTTAATTGCAGTATTCTTGCCTCTGATATTTATAAAGGGAATTTCTGGAACTTTATTTAAAGAAACAGCAATAGCTTTATCTTTTTCAATTGTGGTATCTTCTTTTGTTGCTTTAACATTATCACCTATGCTTGGAAGTAAATTTTTAAATAAAAAAGAAAAGATTAATTTCTTTGTTAGAAAATTTAATAATGGTTTTAAATCTTTTACAAGTTTTTATATTGATTCACTTCAATATTGGATTAATAAACAAAAAACAATTTCAATATTTATAATTCTAATTATTGCTGCATCTGCATATCTTTTTAATTTTTCAAAAAAAGAACTAATTCCAATTGAAGACAGAGGTGCTTATCTAATAATTGGCTCTACAGATGAAGGAAGTTCCTTTGAATATACACAAGAAAAAGCACAAATTATTGAAGGTAGAATATTAAAACTATTACAAGCAGAAAATAGCCCTTATGAAAGATTAATAATGAGAGTACCCGGTTTTGGTAAATCAGCAACAACTTATAATACATTTATAATCATCGCTTTATTAGATGAATGGAAAAATAGAGAAAAGAACAGTCAAACAATATTGAGAGAAGCTATTGGGCAAGTAGTTTCCGTACCAGAAACTTTTGCTTTTCCTATATCTCCTCAATCAATAAGAGTTTCTAGCTATAACAAACCAGTACAAATGGTTATTTATGGATCTAGTTATGAAGAACTTGAAGAAATTCAAAAAAATGTTTTAAGAGAACTAAGAAAAAATAGAAATATGTCAAGAATAGAAAGTGATTATACAAAAAATAAACCTGAAGTTAAATTAATTACAAATAAAAATCGTGCAAATGACTTGGGTGTATCAACAGAAAATATAGGAAGAACTCTAGAAACTCTTTATGGTGGAAAAAGAGTAACAACTTTTAGTAAAGAAGGAAGAGAATACCCAATTATTTTACAACAATACTTGACTGACAGAAGAGATAAAGATGGTTTATCAAAAATATTTGTTAGATCTGAAACAACAGAAAAATTAGTTTCTGTAGCAAGTCTAGTTGAGTTTAAAGAGAAAGGTACTGCTGAAGCTCTACCAAGATATAATAGACAAAGAGCTGTTACAATTTCAGCTGCTCTTTCAGAAGATTATACACTAACTGAAGCAGTAAGTTATTTAGAAAACGTTATGAGCAGAGTAGCACCCCAAAATCAAATCACTTGGAAAGGTAAATCTGAAGAGTTAAAAGAAACAACAAATGAAATATACTTAATTTTTGCTCTTGCTTTAATTACTGCCTATTTAGTTATGGCTGCAACATTTAATTCTTTTATTCATCCATTTATAATTATTTTAACAGTTCCTCTAGCAGTTTTTGGTGGACTGGTTTTTATTTTATTTTTAAATAGTTCGGTAAATATATTCTCTCAAATAGCATTAATTATACTTATTGGTATATCTACCAAGAATAGTATTTTGATTGTAGATTATACTAATCAGATAAGAACAACTGGTGAAGGAATTCGAGATGCATTGATAAAAGCTTGCCAATTAAGAATTAGACCAATCATAATGACTTCTTTAAGCACAATGATTGCAATGCTACCACTAGTTATAGGAAATATTGGTCCAGGTGCTGGTGAAGGATCGAGATTGGCTGTTGGTTCCACTATTTTAGGAGGAATGATTATTTCAACCTTCTTCACTTTATATGTAACTCCAACAATGTATTTAGCTCTTGCAAAGAATACAAAACGTATAGACGCTGTTGATATTGAGCTAAAGAAACAATTAAACTAAAAAATAATATATTTTCTTTTAGATAAAGAATTTTTACAATCTAATAATTGTTTTTTATAAATATCTGATTGTTTTTCTACACTATTTGCTAAATTAATTACTTTTTTATTACTTTTATAATTTTTATAATTTCCCCAACCCTCATGATAAGCAATATATTGTTTAAAAGCATCTTTTTTTGAAACTTTCAAAATTTTTTCAGTTTTATTTGTATACCAACCAATAAAATCTACACTATCTTTAAACCTTGTTCTTGTTGCAAATTTATTTCCTGTTTCATTTTTATACTGTTTCCAAGTTCCTTTAATTGCCTGTGAGTAACCAAATGAACTTGATGGTCTCTTATATGGAACTACTTTAAAGAGTTTTTGTCTTGGAGGTTTTGCCAACCAATCAAAATCTGATTCCATTTTTATAATTGCGAGCTGTAGATAAATTGGAGTACCCCACTTTTGTTCAGATTTTTTTGCATGCTTATACCATAAATATCTTTCATTAAATATTGAACAACTATTTAAAGTATTTGAAGGTATTGAAGAACATCCAGAAATAAAAAATAATATTATTAAAAAATAATTAATTTTAATAAATTTCATATTTTTTTAAAAAAAAACTAATAATAATTACTATAATGACTCCTGATAAATTTCCAAATAAATCAGGAAATTCAAAACTTCTTTCTGGAATAAAGTAATGCATTACTTCAAGTGATATAGACAAAAATATTAAGTATATACTTAAGAAAATTAATTGACTTGATTTTTTATATGTTAAAAAACCAAGTGCTGAAAGAATTAAAAAAGCATATAAATGATTTGTTGAAATTATAAAATCAGGCGTTATTTGAGGCTGCAATTTACAATCGTCATACAAATAACAGCCCAACAAACTTCCGGGAAATAAATATAATGAAACTAAAATAAAATTAGATAAATAAAAAATAAAATTATATTTTGAAAAATAATTAATCATTAATAATATAGTTTTATTTATCAAATTGATCTAAAATACAACATATGAATTTTTTAATTTTAGTGAGACATGGTCAAAGTGTTTGGAATCTAGAAAAAAAATTTACAGGATGGGTTGATGTTAATTTAACAGAAAATGGAAAATCTGAAGCAAAAAAAGCGGGAGAATTAATTAAAAAAAAAAAAATTAATATTGATCTATATTATTCATCATTACAATTAAGAGCTAAATATACTTTAGCTTTAATTCAAGAAGTTTTGCAAGATTATAAAGAACCTAAAAAAGCATGGGAACTTAATGAAAGGCATTATGGTGCTCTTACAGGCTTGAATAAAGATGAGATGAAACTAAAACTTGGAGAGGAAAAAATTCATCAATTTAGGCGTTCTTGGAATTTAAGACCAGATCCATTAGATAAAAAAAGTCCTTATCATCCATTAAATATTGAAACATATAATGAAATATCAGTTGATAAAATTCCAGATACAGAATCATTAAAAGATACCTACGACAGAGTTATTCAATTTTATATAGATGAGATTCAAAGTAAAATAACTAGCAATAATATACTTATTTCTGCACATGGAAACTCTATTAGAGCTCTTTGTAAATATTTATTTAATTTAAATAATAGTGAAATTTCTAAATTAGAAATTCCAACTGGTAATCCATTACTAATAGAATTTAATAACAAAAAAATTTCTAGCTGCAAATATTTAGATAATAAAAGAGCTAAAGATCTTTTAATTTTTTAAAAGTATCAAGGTCAGTCAAATGATAAAAATTTTTTTTACTTTCAAAACCATATAATTTTTTTTTATCAATTAAATTATTCCAAATATTTAAAATTGAAAAAGTTTTAGTATTTTGATTTGTGAATAGTTTTTTACTTAAAATTTGACAACCAATATAAATAAATTTTTTATTCGAATCTTTCAAAATTAAATTATTTACAAGGTTAAAATCACCATTTAAATTTTTGTCAAAGCTTTTATTTTTATTTACCAAAAGTAGAATGCTTTCTATTTTTTTTGCAAAATACATTTTTTCCATTCTTATTATCTCATCTGAATATTCAGGTTTCCATAAAGTATCTGGATTGAAAACTAAAAAATTTTCTTCATCAAAGTGATTAATCATGTTAGATATGCCTCCTCCAGTATCTAAAATTCTCTCACCATCATCAACAATTTGAATATCTAAATTAAATTTTTTATTTTTTAAAAACTCTAAAAATTGATCTTTAAGATGAAATGTATTTATAAAAATTTTTTTAATTCCTAGTTTTTCAATTAATTTTATACATTTTTCAAGCATTGTAATATTATCTAGCTCAAGTAATGGCTTTGGAATCTTTGTAGTAATTGGACTCAATCTTTTACCAAAACCTGCACATAATATTAAAGCTGTATTTATTCTCACAATACTAACCAATAAATTTAGGAAAATTATTTTTTAATAATAAATATAAATTATTAAAAACTTTATTTTGACACATTCTATAATCAATCATTTTCCAGGCATAAGGAATTAATTTAAGATATTTTTTTTTATTATCTCTAACCGCTAAACGCATAAAAATTCCTATAATTTTTAAATTTCGTAGAACTGATAAAATTTCAAAATCTGTTTTAAATTTATTCCCCACAATTCTTTTATTTGTTTTTAAATAATAACTAAAAATTTTATCTTTTAATTGATAAGAAGTTTTTAATCTTACATCATCAATTAATGAAGACAAATCATAAGCTTTATTACCTATTAAAGCATCTTGACTATCGATAACGCCTGTCTTGTTATTAAAATATATTAAATTTGATACATGAAAATCTCTATGAACAAAAGTTTCATTTTTATAATTTAATTTTGATAATAAAAATTTAACTTCTTTTTTAAATTGATAGTTAAATTTATTACATTTTTTTTTAGAAATTTTTTTTGGTATATACCAATCACAAAAAAGTTTAGTTTCTTGAAATAAAATTTTATTGCTATACTTTCCAATTCTATATATTTTATTTTTAAAATTTTTTATTTTCTTATCTTTAATTAACTGAATTTTATTTAAAATTTTAATTATTTTTTTAAACATTAAATATCTATTAATTTTTTTTTTTTTTAATAATTGATAAACTGTTCTCATACCTAAATCTTGAATTTCTATATAATTATTAGAATAATTTTGACTTAATAATTTTGGTGCTAAGATTTTATTTTTAATTAATATTTTATTAATTGCATCATATATCAAAAGATTTTTATTTTTATCAATATTTGTAAATATAACGATTGAGTTATTTTTTTTATTTCTATAAAATTTTCTAAAAGAAGCATCTCCTTTTATTTGTTTTAAGTCTTTTAAAGATTTCATATCATTGATAATTAACTTAAACCATTAATTATAACATATCTATTTTTCAACTCATTTTCATAAGTAAAATATAAATCTATTGTTTTGATTGATTGTTTATCAATTAATTTTGGCCATTCTATAAGAATAATTGATTTTTTATCTGACTCAAAAATATTTAAATCTTTAATTTCATACCTATCTTTTAATCTAAATAAATCATAATGTTTAATTACTATGCTGTTAATTTGATACTCATTTAACAAACTAAAAGTTGGACTAGTAATTTCAGTTAGATTTAAATTATTATTTTTTTGAAATTTGTTAATTAAATATCTAATAAAAGTAGTTTTTCCAACTCCCATTTCACCATGTAAATAAATTATTTCACCTCCTTTTAAATGATTGGCAAAACTTTCAGCTAACTCTTTTGTGGACTCTTCTTTGGAAATATCTATTTTGCTATTATTAATAGCGGTAAGCATCAGGTTTATAGGGTCCCTCTGGAGTAACACTTATATAATCAGCTTGCTCTTTTGAGAGCGGTGTTAATTTTGCTCCAACCTTATCTAAATGAAGTCTTGCAACTTTTTCATCTAAATGTTTAGGTAAAACATAAACTTTATTCTCATATTTTTCAGAATTATTCCATAGTTCTATTTGCGCTGTAACTTGATTAGTAAATGATGCACTCATAACAAAACTTGGGTGGCCAGTAGCACATCCTAAATTTACAAGTCTACCTTCTGCTAATAAAATTAATCTTTTATTATCAGGAAATGTAATTTCATGAACTTGTGGCTTTACCTCGTCCCATTTATAATTTTTCAAAGCTTCAACTTGTATTTCATTATCAAAATGTCCAATGTTACATAAAATTGACCTATCTTTCATTGCTCTCATATGATCAGCAGTTACAACATCTTTATTTCCTGTTGCTGTCACAACAATGTCCGCTTGGCTTATTGCTTCATCCATTAAAACGACCTCGTATCCTTCCATAGCTGCTTGTAGTGCACAAATAGGATCAGTTTCTGTAACCATAACTCTTGCTCCACTTTGTCTTAATGATGCAGCACTTCCTTTTCCAACATCACCAAAACCTGCTACTATTGCAACTTTGCCCGACATCATGACATCAGTTGCTCTTTTAATTCCATCTACTAAACTTTCTCTACAACCATATAAATTATCAAATTTTGATTTTGTTACTGAATCGTTTACATTAATTGCTGGAACTAATAATGTCCCTTGCTCTTCCATTTTTTTTAAAGCTAAAACACCAGTTGTTGTTTCTTCACTTAAACCTTTTATATCTTTTAATAAATCTTTGTAATCCTTATGCATTAAAGCTGTAAGATCTCCACCGTCATCTAAAATCATATTAGGCTTCCAATCTTTTTTACCTTCTATAGTTTGCCTTACACACCACCAATATTCTTCTTCAGTCTCGCCTTTCCATGCAAATACTGGAATTCCAGCTTTTGCAATTGCTGCAGCAGCATGATCCTGCGTTGAAAATATATTACATGATGACCATCTTACTTCAGCACCTAAATCAACGAGGGTTTCAATCAAAACTGCTGTTTGAATTGTCATATGTAAACACCCTAGTATTCTTGCTCCTTTTAATGGATTTTTACCCTTATATTCTTCTCTTAATGCCATAAGACCTGGCATCTCTGTTTCTGCTAAAGAAATTTCTTTTCTTCCAAATTCAGCATCTGATATATTTTTAACTTTGTAATCTTCCATCGCAAGCTTTCTAACAACTAAGAATTAATTAATCAAGTTAAGATTAAGCAGTTGGAAATTTAATTTCTATTACTGCTCCACTATTATTTACTCTATTAGATGCGATAATTTTACCCTCATGTAAATCAACCAAGTTTTTTACAATATTAAGTCCAAGACCAGAATGTTCTCCAAATTTGTCTGGCCTATTACTATAAAATCTCTTAAATATTTTAGATTTATCTTTTTCTTTAAAACCTTCACCTTCATCAATAATTTTAACTATAATATTTTTATTTGAATCCATAGATACATTTACAAAAATTCTGCTTCGTTTTTTACTAAATGATATAGAATTATCCAATAAATTTGCAATTATTTGTTCAATTCTATTTTCTATACCATTAATAAAATACTCATCTTTACCATCATTTTCATAATCTATATTAATATCCATTTTTACATTATAAATACTATTATAGTCATCAACAACAGATTGAATAATTGGCTCTATATTAATTTTTTTCATTTTTTCTTTACTAAGAGCGACCTCGTCTTTTAACATTTGAGAATAATCTGTAATTAACCTTTCAATTCTCTGAACGTCATGACTAAGAATATTTAATAATTTTAATCTTTGATCAGAATCATTCGCATCCTGTAAAATTTCTGATGCACTCTTTAAAGATGCTAATGGATTTCTTATTTCATGCACAAGATCTGTTGAAAAATTTTCAGCTTGCGTAACTCTTTTTTGAAGTTCATTGGTCATGTCATCTAATGAATTAGATAAAAGTCCCAATTCATCATTTCGATTTTTTAAATTTTCTATACTAGTTTTTACTTGATTTTTTTCTTTAATTACCTTTGTATAACTTACTAAATTTTGTATTGGTTTTATAAAATATCTACTTAATACAAAAGAAAAAATTAAAATAACAAATCCAACAGCAATCGCAGTTCTAGTAACAAAAGCTTTTCTTTCATCTGTAGCAGTTTTAATATCATTTGCGTTTTCAATTATTGCAAGATAACCAATATTTGATCCTCCTTTAGTTATATTTTTAATTGTTGTTAATTTAAATTGATTAAAATCTTCTTGAGTAAATGTATAGAACTTTCCATATTCTTCAGAATTTAAATATTTTTTTAAAATATCTTTAAAATATTCAAGTTTACTTTTATTAGTGTTTTTATCATTATTTTTAATACCTTTATCTATTTTCTTTTCACTCAAACTTTCGAATTCAACTTCATTAAGTCGTGTAGAAAAAGATCTAGGATCAAGATCTAATGTATCTGTATCGCCAATTATATTTAGCTCATTATCAAAAAAAATAACTCTATCTAAATTTTGAAATATAAATCTTGTAGAAAATAAAAATTTTCTAATATCATCAACAACAAATTTTACATCTAACCTAATAAGAGTTTCAATTGTATTATCAATTGTATTTATGTGATTTATTGATTTTTTTTTTATTAAATTTGGTTGTACATTATTTAAATATACAGTTGTAAATAATCCAATAATTGTAAAAATTATAAAATTTATGAATAAAAATTTTTTTAATATAGATAGACTTTTTAAGTATTTACTAAACATTAGCTAACATTCCATCTATATCCACTACCAT
>MDSW01148360.1_pt1 | contig 12120 bp, 13 predicted proteins | sample 811171 | NCBI WGS metagenome assembly MDSW01 (sample SAMN05326641, study PRJNA326480) | marine metagenome | isolation source: seawater | place: Atlantic Ocean: North West | collected 2012
GCAGCGGTTGAAGAAATCCCAGAAGCACTCGACAGCGATTGGATGCAACCCATCCTCGAGCGAGAATTCAAGTTCACCCTGGCAGATCGGGATGCTCAAGATGTCGATGAGCTTGAGCGAGAATTCGATATGCTGGTGGCGCGAACCAAACTCAAAGAAGTTGCCGCTCATCACCATGTAAGCCCGCAATCATTGAACAAATTGGTTGCTGCAGTGCACAGCTTGATTGACGATATGGACAATCCAAGCCGAACCTACCGCAATATTACGGAAAGAACCCATCGCCTCTCTAAGGTGGCATTGTGGCTCGTGTCGGGAGCTGAAACTCAAGCTCAATTCCGGCGCTATTTCGGTAAGCACAACTCAGAAATGCCGACCAAGAGCGTCGCGCATCAAATCTATTACGAAGTGTTTCCAAAGGAGCGCAAGGGATGAGCGCCGCTCCAAGCCATACGGTTGTAGAGTCAGAATTGGCTTATGACCTCTTGCAAGACCACACCGAACTGGTATTAGCTCTACTAGAGCGCCCAATGCCCACGGGTGAGGTTATCGAGATGCTCGGGAGTGAAACTCCTTTGAAGCGTCTTCTAAAGCACGGGCTTGTTTCCCAGGAAGGCAATACCATCTACGCCGTAGCCGAAGCTTATACGCAGCTTCGCCAGGAAGGCATGGTAACATTTCTCGAACGATATATTCTGCCATCGCTTAGCGCAGGACTCTCCGTTGAGTCTGATGTTGATGCGGGTGGTATTGCTAACGTTTGGTCAGTCCCTCTTAAGCTTTCGGAAAAAGACTTAGAGACTGTCCGAGCAGATAATATTGATGATTTTTTTAATGAACTTTTGCAAGCCAGCGATTTACCTGCCCAGGGAATGCTCTCGCGATTAAGCGTGCTGGTTATCGGAACCTCGAAAGAGATCGATACCGACCTTGCAAAAGAAGATGCTATTTTAAAGCAATTGAAGTGTGCTTCCATTCAGCGCTCAATGGCCGACGAAAAGCATCTCGCGATTCTATCGCAGTTTGATTGTCTAGCGGACAGCACACGGTTTGAAGCAGCCCGAGATGTTGTGCAGAAGCTGGTCGACAAAGTGGATGTTCAAAAAGCAGCCACAGCAAGTGAAGCAAATTACCACCTGACCGTGGCCACCCATTGGCGATGTACCGCCGCCAGTGGAATGGATAACGAGGTGGAAGTGAGTCAGTTATGTTGAAGCAAAATGTAGTAAAACTTTTTCTCGTATTAAGTCTGAGCGTAGTTCTGGGATTGATCCCAGCTATGGCAACAGCTGGGGGTATTATTACCCATGGCCGTGCAACTTCAGAGAATAGTCTAGAAGAAGAAGACGATCAGCAAGCAGAGAGCGATGATGAGTTGAGAGATTCATACATTCAAAATCAGCTTTATCTCTTCGTATCGATGATCATGAATGGCCATGAAAGCTTTGCATCGGTTGATAGCGATGATGAAGATGATTCATTAGCTGCGTCACCCGACGACGACACCGAAGCCGGTGGTTGTCAGCAATTCCCAGTATCGTCTCTAAGCAGTCTCTTAGGCTTTGCTTGGCTTCTCAGAATGAGAAGAAAGCGTTAATTCTCGATTGGCTCTGAGTTCTTCAGAGCCAACTTTTCTTGATCTCTAAAACATCATGGGTCGTTCGAGGCAGCTCTTTTAGCAGCTGCGACACGGATTTCCCTTGCCCTGGCACTTGAACATCTCCTGCGATTTCAGCCAATGGCTCCAATACAAAAGCCCGGCGGTGCATCTCTGGATGAGGAATATTCAGGGAGTCAGAGACCATACTGACATCGTCAAAGAGAACAAGGTCTAAATCCATCGTCCGAGATTCCCAGCGTTTGTGGCGTACACGTCCCAAGGTATTCTCAATTGACTGCATAGCAGTCAGTAACTCCGCCGGTTCAAGAACGGTAGATACTTGGATGACCGCATTCCAATAAGGAGGCAGTTGCTCTTCAGATGGATTCTCAACCAATGCGGGAGTTTTATAGGCACTCGAGTATTTCTCAAGCTGGACATTTTGCTTAGCTAGAAGCTGAATGGCTTCCTGAAAAGACTCAAGGACGTCGCCTAAGTTTGCACCAAGAGCAATGAAGGCAATGTGTCTACTCATCGCCCATCAAAACATGGCGCATGCCATATTTCCCAGGTGTTTTTCCAATGAGCCAGTGCGCCGCTCGAACTGCGCCCGACGCGAAAATGGTTGCAGAGTTAGCTCGATGGGTCAGTTCAATACGCTCGTTCTCTCCAAAAAAGAAAACCGTGTGATCACCGCTCACATCACCGCCCCGAAGCGCTGCGTAGCCAAGTTCATCATCGGCCCGGGGATCTGTAATACCGGTTCGTCCCGATACCTCTTTAAGTTTACCACGGCCGGCTTCCACTGCTTCACCCAAAGAGCGCGCCGTTCCACTGGGAGCATCCCGCTTATGCTTATGATGAATCTCGAAAATTTCAGCGTCAAAATCTGCAAGTCGTTTGGAGGCCAACTCCACAAGCTCCATTAAAACCGTAACACCGAGGCTACAATTGGAGGTTTGGATCATAGCGATGCTTGCCGAGGCACTATCGACAATTCCCTGATCAGCCGCGGACAGTCCGGTAGAAGCCAAGAGGTAAGGAATTCGTTTTTCCACACACATTGGCAAAGTGGAGCTGCATGCCGAGGGCGCAGAAAAATCGATAACAACTTCAGCATTAGCCAAAGCTTTTTCTGGTTCTTCCGTAACAATAAAGTCGCTGATTGGAACGTCTATCTGATCGCTGAGTACACTGTACACAGTCATCTCACGCTGGGCGTTAACTGCATCGATTACCAATTTACCCATACGGCCGAGGCCGCCTACAACGCATACTCGAATAGGATCGTCTCTTCTGTTCATTCTGCTCTATCCATACACCCGTTTTAGGGCTGCTTCCAGTTGTGCTATGCCACGCCCAATAGCATCAGGTCTCACATCAAGCGTGGGTCTTAACGATACAGAACGTACCCCACTTGGTAACAAGATTAAATATTCTTTTAAACATGCCTCAATCAAGGCATCGCGCTCATCGGCGGAGGGTAAATCAAAAGCTCCGCGTAAGCCACGCGCTCGTGGATTACTTAAAGCTGAATACTTCATCACGAGTTCGGTTAAAACTGTATCCAGATACCGGCCCATAAGACCTGCGTGCCCAATGAGCTTCTCATTTTCCATGGCATCTAAGACGGCATTGCAACGATTGAGCTGACCCTGTTCCGGCAGCTTCGGCGGCTGACCAACCCATCCCATTAAGTCCTCAGCAATCAGCACACCACCAAGCTCAGCAATTCCACCAAATACAATCATATCCGGCTTCACACCCAAATGCTGACAATCCCACCAGGACCCACTGCGCCCAAAACCCGAATCTACTTCGTCCACAATCAAGAGACTCTTAGATTGCCTGCACAACTCCTGAAGAGCCTTCAAAAAGTCAGGTCTCAAGTAATGGTCTCCCAAGGAACTCTGAACAGACTCCACCACAACAGCTGCAATTCCACCTTCGGATGCATCAACCGCCTGGCTTAAGGAATCCAACACCGACTGCTCTTCCGCAGTTAAATCTGATTCGTAAGCTGACTGCGTCGCTGGCAACGAAGGACATGCTAAGTCAACGGAATGAGCCGAGCCATCACGATGGCGGTGCTCTCTATTTCCGGAAAAATGGATAACCTGAGACAATGCACCCCGTCGTGCGTAGGCAATATCCAAAGCGTAGGCCATTGCACTTTCAGCCGAGTCGACCAATTCAAGCCCAGCAAAACCTTCGGCCATCTTGCTCTTCATCATACGTCTATGAAGCTGCTCCAGCAGAGTTGGACATGTACCGGGTTGATTCGCTGGTGGTGTTTTATGGTGCTCGATAAATCCGCGATGATTGAAACCAAGTGCCCGGCCGCCGAACAATCCGGTTAAGTCGAGATAGTCGTCTCCGGTTTTACTCTCGCAAAACCATGCTCCTCTACTGCGAGGTAAATCGAGAAACATCTCAATGTTGGTGCCTGGAATTTTACATTCAATGGCATGGGCCGAAAGACCATCTAACTGAGCAGCCATACGGGCACCTAACAGCACCACCAGTCGATCACAAGGCCGATTCTAATAGACCGGAGTAGATACTTTCTGCGCCCGCCACAAAGCCCAAGCCGTAAGCAAAGCCGCCACCTGGTATGGAGCACTTTCTCCAGCAAAATCAAAGAGTAAGCCCGCACTGAGTGGTCCCACGACACGAGCTAGGGACTGCACTGACTGATAAGCTCCCATGGCCGACCCCTGCGCCGTGTCCAAGGCTAACCTGGACACAAGGCCTAAAAGCGTCGGCGCAACCAAAGCCTGCCCGGCAGCAGCCATGGCTGTGGCCAGAAGGAAAAAGGGCCAATGCCCGGCCGGCGTGAGTGGAATCAAAATCATTGCTCCCAAAACAAGAGCGATACCGGTCCGCAAGAGGCCAACGTCGGAAAAAGATTGCACCAACCGCCGCAGCAACACGCCCTGCACCAGAGCTAAAACCACTCCAATGAAAGTAAAAACCCGTCCCGCATAAAGTGTGGTCTCTAAGGGGTTCAGCTCAAAGCGCCGCTCGATAAAGAGGACGTAAGCCATCTCGAGCATTGAGAATGCAATCACTTGAACAAAAGCAATGGCTAAAACTTTCTCGAAAATGGGATGGCGGCGCATCTCACTCAAATTCTGCCAAAACCCTTTTTGAGATTGAGAAATTTTTCTTGAGCCTGTTTCGGGCAAGATTAAGATGGCGGCGACAAAATTTAAAAAAGCCAAACCCGCGGCACCCCAAAACGGAGCCGCAATTCCAAATACACTTAGCTCGCCGCCAATGATGGGACCAAGAACAAAACCGATACCTCTGGCCGCACCAATCCAACCCATTCCAACGGAACGTTCATCATCCTGAGTTAGGTCCGCAATATAAGCTGCAGCTACCGCCACATTGGAAGTGAGAAAACCTGAAAGCACGCGGGCCAACAATAGCCAAGCATAAGAATCTGCCATGGCCGCCAACGCCAATGAAATAGCATTGCCACCGATAGAGATCATCAAAATGGGCTTTCTTCCCCATTTATCGGAAAGCCTTCCCCACCAAGGAGAGACCAGCATTTGCATCAGAGAATAAGAAAGAAAGAGAATCCCAATCTGCAAACCACCTGCGCCAAAGTCTTCGGCGTAGCGTGTAAGCAGTGGTAGAATGAGACCAAATCCGATGAAGTCGACGCATACCGTAAAGAAAATAACGAGTTTGCGTGCCTTGAGGGACGCGGTCACCTAGACCCCCCGTTGCCGAGGATCCCAAATATATTTATGCATTTGGAGTTGCATACGAACCGGCAGGTTGTCTTCCATGATCCAATCAACCAAGGTCTCGGGTGAGAGTTTCTCAAAAACGGTGCTCATCAAAAGTTCGCAACGTCCCGCAAGCTCGTGCTCATCGATCACCGCTTTCGCCCAATCATAATCTTCTCGATTTTGAAGAACGAACTTAATCTCATCATGAGGCAGAAGCTTGGGAATATTGGTCCAATCGTTGGCCTCGACCTCGCCGCTGCCAGGTGCTTTCAAATCGATAATCTTAACCACCCGCGGGTCCACCGGACCGATGTCCAACGAACCACTGGTCTCGAGAAGCACCTGAAAACCTGCATCGAGAAAACGTTCCATCAACGGAATCACCGCTGGCTGCAGAAGCGGCTCTCCGCCCGTTAGCTCAACCAATTTGGGTCCCATAGCACTGACCTGCTCAAAGACTTGGTCAATGCTCATGACATCGCCATGCCTAAAGGCATGAGCTGTATCGCACCATGTGCACCGTAAGTTACAGGCCGTCGTTCGGATAAAGGTGCACGGAATCCCAGCGTAAGTAGATTCACCCTGAACGGAGGCATAAATCTCATGAACCATGAGACGCTCTTCGGGTAAATTTTCCAGCGGCTTCAGCCGTTTTTCCATACTCACAGGCATAACGTGCTCGGATTCAAAGGGATTCGAGAAAAAAGATCGAGCCTCTCCTAATGGATGCGGCGTTCGTTGACAAGAGCTGAATCCAGCCCTCAGAACCGTCAGAGGGCCGATCTAGAAAGATTTCCATGACAAATAAACGATTTATTGCTCTCGCAGGAAATATTGGCTGCGGCAAAACAACCGCCGCCAAACTGATCAGCCGCCATTTTGGCTTTGAACTCTTTGATGAACCGGTCATCGATAATCGATTTTTGATTCCGTATTACTCCGATATGGCCCGGTGGTCTTTTACCCTCCAGCTTGAATTCTTGATCAAGCGGATTACACATCACGAACTGATCGACACCGTTCCAAAGAGCTGTATTCAGGATCGTACATTAATCGAAGACCCTGAGATTTTTGCTAAGTATCTTCATGGCTTAGGTCATATGACGGACGACGAACTCGAATTGTATTTCGAATATTTCGAGCGGTTAAACCGTGGTATCCGTCAGCCCGATAAAATCATTTGCTTTCAATGCAAAGACGTCAATGTACTGCTAGACCGCATTAAGACTCGGGGCCGCCAAGAAGAGCAAAGCATCAAGTCGTCTTTTCTTGAAGGACTCAATGGGTACTACACCGCCTTCCCAAGCAGCGTCCGCAGCAAACATAAAGTGGATGTTATGACCTGGGACGTGAGCAAGTGGAATATCCACGATCCCGAGCAAGCGAATGCGTTTCTAAGTGAATGCGAAGGATTCTTCGCCGCCTAAAGCGTGGTCTTGGCCGCCTTGATGGCTTTACGTGCCAGACCACTCAGAGGTGCCTCAAGGGGTAACTGATAACGCTTACCTTCGGTGGAACGTGTTCGAGGTAGTTTCTTGATTTTGTAGACAACTGCCTGAACATTCCGGTGCGTAAGAATATGGTGGACACTCGTAAGCTCGACGCTGCAATCCGCTGGTACTTTATCCATTAAAAGAGCTTGGGCTTGTTCGGGTGTTTCCCCTTCACCACTGGGTAACTCCCACAGCCCCGACCACAAACCATCGAGTCCGCGCTGCTCAAGCCAGAGTCCAGACTTATTCTCGTGCCAGCCAAAAGCGACGTAGAGCGACTTACGCTTCGCGCCAGCCTTGGGTGCAGGATACGCCTCAGGCGTACCGACCTTGTAGGCTCCGCACTGACTGGCCACACAACACGCACCACACCGAGGCGCTACAGGCTTACAAACCGTCGCACCTTGTTCCATCAACGCCTGATTGAAATCGCCGGGGTTATCGCCCACAACCAAATCTTCGGCCATGAGCCACAGCATTTTCTTGAGAGCTCTGTCTTCTTTGTCACCCGGTAGGACGAAAAAACGAGCCAAAAAACGAACCACGTTTCCGTCTACCAAAGGTGCTTCTTCGCCAAATGCAATCGAAGCGATTGCCCCAGCGGTATAGCGTCCAATACCAGGCACCTTCTCAAGCTCTTTGGCCGTGGATGGTATCAACCCACCGAGTTCTTCCATGACGTATGTTGCACCTCGATGAAGATTTCGAGCCCGTCGATAATAGCCAAGTCCGGCCCAGGCCTCACACACTTCAGCTTCGCTTGCTGCAGCCAACGCCCCAACCGAAGGAAACAAATCCAGAAACTCATGATAGCGCGGCATCACGGTTTTAACCTGGGTTTGCTGCAACATAATCTCACTGACCCAGATCGCGTAGGGGTCAGAGGTGCGTCTCCAAGGCAGATCGCGCTTGTTTGCCTGATAGAAAGACAATAATCGGGATCTAAAACCCTTTGGTATTTTTGGTTGCTCCAGCATGACTTCACACGTTCTACACCCATTTGAAAGATACGACCAGTCAACAATCGTTACTGGGCGAAGCCAATTTTTAGTCCGACTCAGTTACCAAGGTGCTTACTTTAATGGTGTCCCGCCTCAGCCAGGTTTGCCCAGTGTTACCAACGCTCTTCAAGAGCAAATAACATACAGTCTTGGACAACCGCTCAAGGCTCTCACGTTTACCGCTCGCACGGATAAAGGCGTTAATGCCAACGTCAACTACGCAACCGGCTGGATAAAAAACGGACCCAAAATTCTCCCACAGGGCCTCACTCTCTCCCCGCAAAACCCTGGTCTGGGCCCCATTGATATTTTCCCCGTACCCGAACACACATTCGCCCGAACGCTGGGTAAATCAAAAACATACTCGTATCGATTTCGAGATGAGTTCCTGGCCACGCAAAAACAGGCCATAGACTACTGGGACATTCTCCCAAAACTGGACATCTCGGCCATGCAAGAAGCTGCCTCTTGCATTGTTGGGACCCACCACTTTGATAGCTTTCAGGTTCGATCTGGCAAAGAAGAACGTAACACCGAATGCACCATTTTTTCCGCCACACTTGAACCGGTTGCCAAAGAGACACATCACGAACTTGTATTGCATATAAAAGGCAATCGATTCTTACGACGCATGGTTCGGACACTGGCCGGAACTCTGGCAGAAATAGGCTGCGGCCTGATCCCCGCTCAAGACATGGTATCCTTATTGGCGAAAAATCAATCTGCTTGGGTTGGCCCCACCGCTCCCGCTCGTGGTCTAACACTCCAAGATATTGAACTGGATGGTACTCTTCAGAATCTTATTAATTAAAGTGGTCCAGTGTCAGATCCCAATAAAAATTGTTTCACCACAGGAATCTCACACACAGATATTTCATCGACGGTTCCATCAAAAACCACATCTCCATCGTGTAGCATCACCACCCGCTCACAAATCGGAAAAAGAACAGCAAGATCATTGCTTACAATAATCGTTGGCGCATCTAAACGCTTTGACTGCTCAACGATAAGATCCAAAGTTTGCTCCGACGTTAAGGGGTCTAATCCGGCGGTGGGCTCGTCAAAAAGGCCTATACCGGGTTGAGCAATGGTGGCGCGAGCAATACCCACACGTTTGCGCATGCCACCTGAAATATCTCCCGGATATTTCTGCGCTGCATCCGAGAGTCCTACATCCTCAAGCCTCGCCATTACCCTTGTCTCAATTTCGGACTCGTCAACATTTCTTCGTCTCAGTGGGAACGCGACATTATCAAATACCGACATCGAATCGAAAAGAGCATCATTCTGAAACGCCATGCCAACATTCCGTTGCCAATCCGCAAGTCTTAAGTCATCACCATGAGAAAGCGTCATCTCACCGGCAACAACTTGGCCAGCCGCCGGCTCTATCAAGCCCGCTATCACCTTTAAAAGGACGGTCTTGCCTGACTCCGGCGGTCCTATAAGCCCACAACGTTCACCTGGGTTAAAAGTCAGCGAGATTTCCCTTAATGCTGGGCGAACTGAATCTCCCAGGCTGACTCCTTGCAGAACAATCATAACTCGAGGGCCTTTTGAGCAACGCGCGCCCACTTTGACTCGGGGTAATCTTCAATAAATTGGCGCAGCGCCTTCTGCTTTTTATCTTTAGACAACAAGAGCGCCGCCCGGTAAGCAGCATCATCGCACCACCGAGAATCAGGAGCACGGTCAACGAGATTCAAGTACTCCTCGCGCGCGTCCAATGGTTTTTTCATCGCTTCGAAAATTTGTCCCCGCATCATCATGGCTTCGTCAAAATGAACACTCTCGTAGGAACCAATAAAAAACGATGACTCTCGACGCTCGAGAAACAGCTTTAGGACGTCGAGTGCTTTGACCCATTGGCCATCCGAAAACAAAGCATCGGCCCAAGCCATTGCAACATCATCCCACCAAACACTTTGCTCAACCGTTGCCCAAATTTCTTCGAGTTGCTTGGCCGCATTTTTAAAATCTCCAAGGGCAACATAAGCATCGGCCCGTTCCAGTGCGACCACCGCTACGACCTGGCTAACATCAGAATCTGCTCTGCATCTTACAACCTCAATGCCCTGAACTTGCGCTCCCCACTTCAACCAAGCATTGAGCCGTGGCTTGGGGTCGAAGGTATTCCAATGTCCCTTTAGATAATTGATTGCCTTTAAGCCAGCTGGAGTTCCTGGGCACTGCAGCGATAGTTTCATCAAGCCCGATAGTCTCGTCTCTAAATCCTGGTGCAAATAGAATCGATAAAGGGAAAGAGCGTAAAGGTCCGCTATCTCATCAATGTCTGTGGAGTTTGCGAGCTTTTCATGGAGTGTCTTATAACAGCCACCCTGCTCATGGTGGCTCTGAAACTCACAGAGCATCAATCCGGCCCTGGAACTCTGAACCAGAGTTCCATCACGAACCCATTTATTTAACTCAGCTCGTGCCGCTTCTGGTTTGCCTGCACGCAGGTAAGCATCAACTCGAGAAAAATCTCGTGCCTCGGTGGAGCCAGTGGAAAATGTGCAAGAGGAGAGACTGAGAAGAAAAACGCCCAAAAAAAAGGCGCCGGGCATCATTTGACCGGCGCCTCTTCGATTAAATTGCAGGAGAAGCCTCAAGCAAATCGGCATAGAGTGGGTACTGAGCTGTAAGTTCTTTAACCTTAGCTTTGACCGCCGCGAGGTGTTCATCATTTTCTGGGTCAGTCAATGCTTCACCAATAAGCGCACCAATTTGTGCCATCGCTTCTTCCTTCATACCACGCGTCGTCACAGCTGGTGTACCAACGCGAATACCGCTCGTTACAAACGGCTTCTCCGGATCGAAAGGAATCTTATTTTTGTTCACAGTGATTCCAGCTTTGTCCAAAGCTTTCTCCGCGACCTTACCGGTCATGGACTTAGGACGAAGGTCTACCAACATCACGTGGTTGTCGGTTCCACCAGAAACAATTCGAAAGCCTTGAGCAACCAATGCCTCACCAAGTGCCTTAGCATTTTTGCAAATCTGCTCTTGGTAAGTCTTATATTCTGGCTTCATGGCTTCGAGAAAACCAACGGCCTTGGCCGCAATCACGTGCATCAATGGCCCGCCTTGAATACGTGGGCAGACAGCACTGTTGAGCTGCTTTGCATATTCTTCTTTGGCTAAAATGATTCCGCCACGTGGGCCACGCAGAGTCTTGTGCGTGGTACTGGTTACATAATCCGCGTATGGAACAGGGCTTGGATGTACACCCGCGGCTACCAAACCAGCAATATGCGCCATATCGACCATGAACTTTGCATCAACTTCTTTGGCGATAGCTGAAAATTTCTCAAAATCGAGTGTACGCGAATAAGCACTTGCACCCGCAATAATCATTTTGGGTTTGTGCTCAAGCGCAAGAGAGCGAATCTCATCGTAATCGAGCTGCTCAGTTTCTTTGTCCACACCATAAGGAATGAAGTTATAAAGACGACCGGAAAAGTTCACAGGGGAACCGTGGGTCAGGTGACCACCGGCATCTAAATCCATAGCTAGAACCGTATCTCCTGGCTTAAGCGCCGACATAAATACGGCCATATTGGCCTGGGAACCGGAGTGCGGCTGTACATTTGCGTACTCGGCACCAAAGAGTTCACGTGCTCGATCTTCCGCCAATCGCTCTGCCACGTCGACTTCTTCACATCCACCGTAATAGCGACGTCCCGGCATTCCTTCGGCATACTTATTGGTAAGAACTGTTCCCGCCGTTTCCATAATGGCACGGCTCACAAAGTTCTCACTGGCAATGAGTTCAATGCCTTCAGCCTGCCGCAGTAATTCCTTACGGACAGACTTATAAATTTCAGGATCAGCTTCCATTAGATGAGCAAGCGGGTTCATCATGACTCCAATTCAGTAACAAGATCGATGCGGCGTTGGTGACGCCCACCTTCAAAGTCCGTATTCACGAACGCGTCTACAATATCCAGCGAGGTACCAGAACCAAGCACCCGTTCTCCCAAACACAAAACATTTGCGTTGTTGTGAGCACGGGTCATGCGCCCCATATAAGCATTGAAACAAAGTGCGGCACGAATGCCATTGACCTTATTTGCCGCCATCGACATTCCAATTCCCGACCCGCATACAAGGATGCCAAGCTCGGCCTTGGTTTCTGTCACCGCAGTGGTAACAGCCTTTGCAAAGTGAGGGTAATCAACTGAATCAGAATTGTGCGTTCCACAATCCTCCACCTCGTGACCTGCGCTTTTCAAATGGTCAACAATTTGGTTCTTCAGGATATATCCACCATGATCGGC
>MDSW01102606.1_pt1 | contig 12119 bp, 9 predicted proteins | sample 811171 | NCBI WGS metagenome assembly MDSW01 (sample SAMN05326641, study PRJNA326480) | marine metagenome | isolation source: seawater | place: Atlantic Ocean: North West | collected 2012
ACAAGCAGAAGCAGTGGCTGATATCATCAACGCTCGAACAAATCTTGCCTTAAGCGCCGCTAATGAACAGCTTGCTGGAAAACTATCAGAACGTATTAATCAACTTCGCGATGACACAATGCATGTTCTCGCACATGTCGAGGCACATATCGATTTCCCCGACGAAGATATCGAACCAGACACAATGGACGGATTGATTAAACGCCTTAAGAAAACTAAATCATTCATTGATCAATTACTATCAACAGCTAACGACGGCAAACTAATTCGAAGAGGCATTCGAATAGCAATCATAGGCAAACCAAACGCAGGCAAATCCAGCCTCTTGAACCAACTACTTGGCCACGACCGGGCTATCGTCTCCAATATTGCCGGAACAACACGCGACACAATCTCTGAGGAAGCACAAATTCGAGATATACTAGTTGTTTTTATAGACACTGCCGGATTACAAGAGACTGATGACAAAGTTGAACAAGAAGGGGTAAAACGAAGTCACGACTCAATTAAACAAGCAGACCTTATACTTTACGTACTTGACTCATCCAAACCTTTGACACCGGATTCCAAATTGAGTTTGAAAGATTTGGCAAACCGAAAACATATTTTAGTCCTAAACAAAAATGACCTACCAGAAGCCCTTGATCCTAAGAGCATAGAAGAATTTAAAACTATATCTATTAGTTCAATTAATGGCGATGGAATAGAATCCTTAAAAGACGCTATTAAATCTTCAGTTTGGGAAGGAGGAATCAAGTCGGAAATGCTCGAAGTAATGATTAATTCTCGCCACCAGGAAGCTCTTATCCGCGCTAGAATCTCCTTGGAAGCAGCTCTCTCTCAACTTCAATCTGGTCTCACATTAGATCTTATAGCCCTTGATTTAAGAGTCACCGCGAATGCAATCGGAGAAATTGTAGGTAAAACAACAACAGAGGATTTACTCGACTCAATTTTTAGTACTTTTTGCATCGGAAAATAGTAATCATCAAGTTTCTTGAAGTGATCACTTTAGAAGCGTAATTTCCCTGCGCATTATTTAATTTAGGCATATTTAGTTTTAAACAAAATGAAGTTTACTAGTACTTTCATTATTTTATTTTTACCTTGGCTGGTACTTTCCGGAAAGTATGACCTATTGCATGTCAGCATGGGCTTACTATGCTCTGCGCTAGTAGCTTTTTGGTGCAAAGATCTCCTATTCCCTAAAGACAACATCTCGATAATTAAATTTTGCAAAAGACTTATGCGTTTTATTCCCTATATATGTTGGCTTTTTTGGCAAATTATCCTTTCAAATGTGCATGTCCTCAAAGTTGCTCTCTCTCCAAGCATGCACAATCTAATTTCTCCTAAGATGGTCAGTTTTGATACAGATGTAACTGAGGAAATTTCTAAGTTTGTTTTGGCTAACTCAATCACCCTAACACCAGGAACAGTAACAGTGCGCGTAGAGGGTAGAAAATTTCTTGTACACGCTCTAACTAAAAAAGCAGCCTCTGGGCTGCCAGGGGAATCGGACGAAATGGAACGCCGAATCATTAATGTTTTTGAAAAAGAAAATTGAGCACGTTTATAACCATAGCTGGCGTAGCCTTAATAGGCCTAATGTTACTTGTATTAGTACGAGTTATAAAAGGCCCGACAGTGATCGACAGGCTAGTAGCAGTAAACGTAATAGGAACTAAATCGATCGTCTTGCTTTTATTTGCAGGAATCCTTTTCGAACAACTTGATATGTTCGTTGACATTGCATTGGGATACGGGCTTCTCAATTTTATTGTATCAATTGCAGCTTCTCGCTATTACCAACATCGCAGATCTCTCGAACAGAAAGAACAAACTTCCTAATGGAATTCGCAGCTTACTTCTTTATCGTGATGGGCCTAATCTTCTTTTTAGGCACATCCATAGGTCTTTTGCGATTTCCTGATTTTTATACACGTATGCATGCGGCAGGAAAAGGAGACACCCTTTCAACTGTCTTAATCTTACTTGGCTGTATTTTTGCTGTTTTTTTCCAAGGACACTTAACTTTACTCTTAAGCCTTAAGATCCTTCTCATTATAATCTTTGTTTTTATCGGCAGTCCAACTGCAACACATGCCATGATGGATTCCGGAGAGAGAGCGGGTGCCAAACCCTGGAAAAAGAAAGGAGAAAACAAGTAATGGCCGAGTTGCCCATATGGCAATACGACACACTATTTCTAATCTTAGTTCTACTTTTTGGTATTACTGCGTTAGCAATGCAAAACTTAATGGCCGCTGCAATTGTATTCGGTGCTTACAGTTTCTTGATGTGCTTAATCTGGACTACAATGGGAGCTGTGGATGTAGCTTTCACAGAAGCTGCCGTTGGAGCAGGTGTTAGTACTGTTTTTATATTTGCTACAATTTATAACACTGGAGTATGCTCTAAACCTAAAAATCCTCGGTTAGCATTTAAGTTATTTGCAGGATTAATTTGCTTTGTAACAGGAGCTTTCTTACTTAGCGCTTTATCTGATTTCCCAAACTGGGGAGATCCTTATTCTCCAGTGAATTCTACTATTTCACCATATTACATTGAGAACACTATTAGAGATACCCACGTTCCTAATATAGTTACTACAGTCTTGGCCGATTATCGCGGATTCGACACCCTACTTGAAACAGCAGTAGTATTTATTGCCTGTATCGCTATATACTCAATCCTCCGTGTTGATGCTGCAAAATCAAAAGTAGTAGAACCTGATATCGTAACTTCTCCCCCAGCTTATGATCCAACCGACAGCCTGATTATCCGACAGGCAAGCAGAATCATGGTGCCTTTTATGCAGATTTTCGCCTTGTATGTTATTGCCCATGGTCATTACAGCCCAGGCGGAGGGTTTCAAGGGGGGGTAATTCTTGGAGCTAGTATTATCCTTCTTTGTATATCATTCGACCTGAAATATGTTCTTCGACAATGGACAGAAAAGAAAATCATGATCTTAACTTCTTTAGGCGTATTAATTTTTGCCACAGTAGGCTTGGCTTGCGTAATAATGGGCGGAGAATATTTAAATTATGAAGTTCTCGATCCTATCCTGCCTGGAGATAAAGCCTACGCACGTTCGCACGCAATTCTACTAGTTGAAATTGGTGTTGGAATTACAGTCATGTTCAGCATGATTGGTATTTATATTAATTTAGCCTCAAACGGCAGATTCGATCGAGGGTTATAGTAATGGAAGAATTTATAGATAAATTTAACTATGTCTTAGTTGTCATTCTAATGATGACAGGACTTTGGTCGATGTTGGCTCAAAATAATCTAATTAAAAAATGTATCGGAATGGCTATTTTTCAAACCGGAATTATTTTGTTTTTCATCTCTATAGGAGCCAAAAACAATGCTCTTATTCCAATTCTTACTGAGACAGCAAACCACACCTACAATGATCCAAATGTTAATGAGGTAACTAATCCTCTTACTCAAATCCTAATGCTCACTGCAATTGTTGTTGGAGTTGCAACGCTAGGAGTTGGCTTGGCATTAGCTCAGAAAGTTCACCAACAAAATGACTCGTTTGATGAAGATGAAATACTCAACAACCAAACTAAATGATCGAGCACTTACCCATTTTAATTATATTGGGACCTCTTTTAGGAGCGGTATTTGCTTCGTTAACAAGTTGGTATCGGCCAAAACTGTCATTCCCCGTTGTAATATTCGGTTTAGCTATATCATCGCTATCTGCAATTTTAATAGTCTTCAAACTAGCTTTCAGTGAATTAGATGTCATTCATTACCAACTTGGAGGATGGGGAACTCCAGAAAAAGATGAATATGGTATAGTCGGCATACAAATAAGTGTTGATTATCTTAATGGCCTCATCTTAGCAACTGTCTCGACTATCGGACTACTTACAGCTGTTTTTTCTACTCGAAGTGTTGAACGAGAATTAACAGGTCAACAACGATACTTTTTTTCACTTTTTTCTCTTCTTGTATCAGGTCTTCTGGGCATCTCAATCACCGGAGATATCTTCAACTTGTACGTCTTTATGGAGATAGCTGCATTATCAAGTTATGCTTTAATCGCATATGGTAAAGGGCGTTCTTATATGGCATCCTTTAACTATCTTATGATGGGGACAATGGGCGCCTGTTTATATCTACTTGGAGTTGGATTCGTATTTGTCAAAACAGGAACTTTAAACATCGAAAACCTCTCACAAATAATTCCTCAGACATTACAGAATTCGCAGGCTGTCTTTGTAGGTTTTGTTCTAATAATGATTGGGGCTTGGGCAAAAATGGCTTTCTTCCCATTACATGGCTGGTTACCAAATGCATATTCTTATGCCCCAACTGCCAGTGGAGCTTTATTAGCACCATTAGCAACAAAAGTTTCCGTTTATGCAATGCTTCGGATCATGATTACTGTCTATTCTATAGACTACGTCCTAAAGTCACCAAGCATCCAATCAACAGTTCTACTACTCTCAACAATCTCTATTTTAGTTGGGTCATTCTTTTCTATTACACAAAGCAATTTAAGGAAAATAGCCTGTTACTTTATAATATCCGAAATTGGTTACATGGTTGGGGGTGCTTGGCTTGCAAACGAACCGGGATTGAAGGGAGCGATATATCATGTAGTAGCTGATGCTGCTATGACCTCTGCATTTTTCATGATCATAGGTTGTATTGTCTATCGAACCGGGCAAACAGAACTTAAAAAACTAGACGGCCTATTTTATAAAATGCCATTAACATTTGTGGCATTAATAATCACTATGGCCGCATTAATTGGGGTGCCTCCAACATGTGGTTTTTTTAGCAAGTTCTATCTAATTCAAGGAGCAGTACAGGCGGGCACTTGGCATTTCGTTATTGCCCTATTGATATCAAGCTTAATTAAAGCCATCATTTTATTTCGCATTATTGAAATTGGTTATAACAAAGTGCCAAATCCTGCCAAAGAAGGAAACAAAACCATCACTCGTGAAGAGGCTCCCCTTAGCATGCTCATCCCTACATTAATAGTTACACTTAGCTTAATCCTAATTGGTCTTTTCACTGACAAATTGGTAACTAATTTTATAGCCAAAGCACTACCGGAGATCCCCTCCTTATAAACAATGGAAGAAACACTAACCACACCCTTCTGGATTGTTTTCATCTCATCGATGGCGGCAGTTCTAATCGCTTTATGTGGCCGCGCACCAAATCTCCGAGAAGCAATCATCTTTTTGGCAGCTATTTGCAAACTAGCTTTGCTCAGCACTCTTACCTCAGGGGTTTTAGATGGGAAATTATATACTTTTACTCTTATCAACCTACTTCCAAACGTCGGGTTATCATTTAAAGTTGACGGTGCAGGACTTTTATTTGCCTTTGTCTCAGTAACACTCTGGATACCTGTCACCATTTATTCCATCGGCCTGCTACGCCCAAAAAAAGACCTTTCACAAACTAGGTTTTATGCTTGTTTTTCAATAGCAATATCTTCCGCAGTCGGTGTCGCTTTTTCAGCGAATCTTCTGACGATGTTTATTTTTTACGAAATACTTTCTTTATCTACTTATCCATTGGTCACCCACAATCAAGATGATGAAGCCATCAAGGGTGGCCGAAAATATCTCACGTATTTGCTCACCACATCTGTGGGGCTAGCCTTGCCAGCAATGATTATAGTTTACCAGCATACTGGCAGTCTAGACTTCACGGGAGGCGGTGTTTTTAACGACAAGACAAGTAACACTCTTTTAACAATACTAGTCGTAATGTTCCTATTCGGATTCGCTAAAGCCGGATTAATGCCATTTCACGCTTGGCTTCCGGGTGCAATGGTAGCCCCAGCTCCTGTGAGTTCGCTTCTTCATGCAGTTGCCGTGGTTAAGGTTGGTGTGTTTTCTATAATTCGCATTACAACTGGCATATTTGGTGTAGACCTTTTGGCTAACACCCCATCACTTACAACGATCATATGTGTTATAGCAGCCATTACTCTCATTACTGCCTCACTAATCGCATTGACTCAGGACAATCTAAAGGCTCGGCTAGCTTACTCTACCATAGGTCAACTATCATACATAATACTAGGTGTAGGACTTGCCTCTGAAAGTGGCATTGCTGGAGCAATGTTACACATACCCATGCATGCAGTTGGTAAAATCACTCTGTTCCTTTGCGCTGGTGCAATATACGAGGCTTGTGGCGCAAAATACATTAGTCAAATGAACGGTATCGGACGCAAAATACCTTTCACATTTACGGCCTTTTTCCTTGGGTCGCTTTGCGTAATTGGACTGCCGCCAACAGGTGGTTTTATCAGTAAATGGCATTTACTAAATGGCACTTTGGATTCCAGTCAACAATGGACATTCGCTATTTTCCTTATCAGTTCATTTCTTAATGCGGCGTACTTTATTCCCATTGTATTTAAAGGATTCTTCTCAGCTCCGTCAGATGAAAAGGTATATAATAAAGCATCAGAACCATCTATGTTAATGGTTGCCCCGATGCTGATCACTGCTACGGGCTGCCTTTTAGTGTTTTTCTTTTCTAACTTTCTTTACCAGTTCGTGGAGCAATTTTTAAACGTGTACGCAAAGACCAACTAAAACTGAAAACATGGCAATAAAGAAAAAAGCGACACAAAAAAAAGCGGTCACTAAGAAGACAAAAGCTAAACCGAGTGTCTCGAAAGAAATAATTCCCGATGAAGATAATCCATATATAAGCCCTTCTTTCTGGAAAGCAATGTGGATAATTAGTGGTATTTCAATCATACTCGAGTTCTTCATTCATCGGCACAAACACTTTAAAGAACTCGATGCATCTGTATTGGGTAATATGAGTAATTGGTTTGGATTCTATGGAATGCTTGGTTTAATTGCATGTAGCGGATCTATTCTAATTGCCAAGGGCCTCAGTGTATTTCTAAAAGCAAAGGAGGACTTTCACGATGACACTCCTTAACAATTTACCTCCTGCATTCCTGCTGATAATTGGCGCATTGATATTGGTAATTTTACCTGCCACTGCTCGTAAGGTTGGAGCTATTACTTTAGCCCTTTTTGGATTTTATGCCATATCACAATTAAGTGAGGAAAGTAGATTCTTACCAGAATTTCTTGGATATGATCTTAGTCTTCTACGAGTAGATTCAACCAGTAAAGTTTTTGGATATATTTTCACACTGAGTGCTTTTGGAGCACTTGCCTTTTCGTGGAGCGAACGTTGCCGACTGCAAAACACTGCTGCATTGATCTATGTTGGAAGCGCATTGGGAGTGGTTTTCGCCGGAGATATGATTAGCTGGTATCTCTTCTGGGAGATGATGGCTATATCGTCAACGTTCTTAATACTTGCCCGAAATAACGAAAGGGCGCGACTCGCTGCGCAAAGGTATATTCTACTTCATCTGGCGGGAGGACTAGTATTACTGACAGGCATTCTTCTCGCAATTCACGAAACGGGATCTATTGATTTCACTAAGGAAAATATCCATCAAAATGCTACAGCTAAAAACTTCATTCTAATTGGAATTTTAATAAACGCAGCTGCTGTTCCATTTTCAAGCTGGCTGCCAGACGCTTATCCTGAGTCCACCGTTTTTGGAGGTATTATACTTAGTGCATATACAACTAAAACTGCTGTTTATACTCTTGTACGCGGGTTTCCAGGTGAAGAGATTTTAATTCCAATCGGCTGTATTATGGCAGTCTATGGTATCATATACGCCTTACTTGAAAATGACATGCGCCGAATTCTCGCATACAGCATAATTAATCAAGTAGGATTTATGGTATGTGGAGTTGGGATAGGCACTAAACTTGCAATTGCTGGCGTTGTTGCCCATGCATTTTGTGGTGTTATATACAAATCCCTACTTTGGATGTCAGCAGGTGCTGTGCTTTATCGCACCAATAAAAGTAAATGCACAGAGCTGGGAGGACTCTATAAAACAATGCCAATTACTATGGTTTTAGGCACGATCGGAGCCCTCTCCATTTCCGGAGTACCGCTAACAAGCGGCTTTATTAGTAAAACTCTAATTACTGCCGCTGCTGATCACCAAAACTATATATGGGCGTGGCTAGCTCTTGAGGTCGCTTCTGCGGGCGTAGTTCTTCATGCTGGGATAAAATTTCCGTTCTTCGTATTCTTTAATGTCGACCGCGGACTTCGCCCCAAGGAGGCCCCCCGACCTATGATTTTTGGAATGAGTCTAATGGCTTTCCTTTCCATCTACTTAGGGCTTAACCCAAGCAGCCTCTACAGCATATTACCAAACAATGAGATTTTGGCTGACCAAAAAAATTTTTACGATATATATATAAAGCACTTTGACCATGTTACCACGATGCTCCAAATGCTAATATTTTCTGGACTAACATTCTTCCTTTTTCTTCCTATGCTAAGACCAACTCCAACAATCTCAATTGATTTCGACTGGTTCTACCGAAAAGGGGCAAAAATATTTTATTATAGTGTAGACAAAGCCTTCAATAGCATCAATCGAGCAGCTGAAAAGTTAGTTATCAAAACATTTCTACCAGCCTTAGTGCAGTTTATTATAACTGCTCCTGTATCAATTACGAAAATACTACTTCGCCCTATTTGGCAGGAATCACTAAGCGCGGATAAAAGCACCTTGAAGAAACAAGAAAAAGATCTTACAGCAAAATTCTCTTCAGGAACTTTTCCCGTAGCTTACTCTGCAATTTTTATCTTAATTTTTATTGGTCTACTTATCTTTCTCGGCAGTTCATCCAATTAAAAAAATTATTAATGCTTACTTGTAGCATTTTGAATCTTGCACTTTTCGGCAAGCGGGTTGAAGTTTTTCATATCTGTCCCAAATATTAACACACTTATGAAAAAACTCTTTTACAAATCCATTCTTCACCCAGTCTGCATTTGCTTTTGGTTAGTATTCTTAATTTCCCCCAATAACCCGAAAGCAGAAATTACAGGCCAATGGAACTTTACTGACGGCCTAACTGCAAAAATCGGACAAGACCTCGAATGGAATTTTGATCAAGGCGAAGCAAAGTTCGGCAAAGCAAGTGAATTCAAAGTAAAAGCTATCGACGGCAAGGATCCAATGGTCATGAGCTTTCCTAACAGTAATCCGGAATCTGATTTTAATGGATTAGATGTATATCATAGTGGTGAGCCAAATGGCGGATCCGACTGGCTAGTAAACAAATACACTATTATCGCAGATCTTTACTATACTGTTAGATCCTATAACAAAATAAGAGCATTAGTTGCTCTTAATGATTTTGAGGGAGCTCAATTTTTAATTGGTACAAGCAACGGAGTCGGAAGTGGTTCATTTTCTGGAAAATTAAGGCCTAATGGTTGGTATCGCGTAGCTTTTACAGTTGATCATGTGATTGGGGAGATAAACTATTACATCAATGGAGAATTTGTTGGAACAGAGGTAATTGATAAAGCACAAGACGACGATGGGAAATATGCTATGGAAGATGTGTTTTATCTTTTTAAACATACCTCCGATTCATTCGGAGGTTTCATTAGCAGCCTTCAATACAGAGACGAAGTATTGCCTGGATCGATTATTGAAGAACTAGGCAATCCAAGCGCAGAGGGCATTCCCTCAAAACCACCCGTTAAGCCTTATATTGTTTCTGTTTTTCCAAAGCCCACACCTTTCAGGCGTCCGATTCCCACTGACATCCTTCCAAGCACAATAATTAAATGCAGTCTTAAAGACGGCCAAGACAAGATCAATGATAACTCTATTAAAATGTGGCTTAACGATAAGCCGCTCAATGTCGCAGTCGAAAGAACAGATGATCTTGTAACTATATCAGCTCAACCAGAGTTGTTACTTGAACCATTGGGTAAATATGAAGCGCTCGTAAAATTTGATGATAATATTGGAATGAATCACACTAAGAAATGGAGATTTACAGTAACAGACTTCCAAAAACTACCGCCCTCAACAGCTCTACCCATCGACTCAGGAAGTAGCCCCGGATTCCTCGTGCGCACTATCCAATCTCCGATGGAGACAACTATTCAGCATGACTTTAAAAGAGCTATATACCAACTTGAAGGTTTGCTTAAAGATAATGAAGGAAACATGGTGGAAAACGTCGCGATACCAAGTGAAACCGACAAAGAATTTGATTTATATGAAGTTATTGATTTCCAAAAAGATGGATCGATATTTGGGCACTTTGATTTCGATGACTTCTTTCCAGGCATCCCGGGAGAGGAAGAACAAGACACAAATTTTAGCACTGAAATACTAACATATCTTGCTCTTAAACCAGGCACTCATAGGCTTGGGATTACAACTCATGTGGCAAAACCTGACCAGAACGATGAGGACAAATTCAAGGTGTTCACTGCTGCTAATTCTAGAGACAGATTCGCACAGGAAGTCGGCGAATTCCAATTAAACTTAATCGGTTACCGTGAAGGAGCCAATGACTGTTCATTTGATTTCACAGTTGAAAAAGAAGGTCTCTATCCATTTCGCATTGTATACTGGAATAAGTCTGGAAACGCCGCTTTAGAATTTTACTCAATTGACATAAACACTGAAGAGAAGATCCTGATAAACGACATCGAAAACGGAAAGTCGATTAAATCCTTCACTCGTACAGATAAAAATCGTTTGCCTTATGTTGCTGTCGCTGGCCCAGCTCCTAATTCTTCTGGCAATAGCAAAGAGACCCCAATCTCTATAATACTAGCAGACGATGAAACCACAATAGACACTGATTCCGTGAAACTATATGTTAACAATCGTCGTTCTAAACCAACCATTTCAAAAACTGGCAAACATACATTTGTTAACTTTCAACCTGAACACAAAAGCCTCAGCGAATTAGAATACGATGTGAAAATAAAATTTGAAGACTCTCAGGGTAACTTAATTCAAAGAGAGTGGAGCTTTAGTGTTGATGCTCGCGATGAAATAAAAATCACAGGTTATTGGAATTTTAGTAATGAATTGAAAGCCACAATTGGTAATAATTTAAAATATCTCGATGGAGAGAAAGGAGCCACAGCTAGTGCCACTGAATTTGGAATTACTTCAGATTTTGAAATACCTGATATTAATGGCAAAAAAACTTCAGTAATGAAAGTTAACCATATTGGTTCAAATGCCAATTTGGGATATTTAATGGACCATGGCATTACCCCAAATGGTGGTGGCAAAAAAGTTAACCAATACTCAATCGTTTTTGACGCACTATTCACCGGCGGAGGAAATGGATGGGCCTCTTTACTAAACATGGATGCCCTTGGAGATGGAGATGTGTTTTGGCGACGCAATGATGGAGGTCTTGGACAAGGCTCAAATGGATATGAACCTGATGATCCTGAAATCAAAATCAATACAGGCCAGTGGCACCGTATTGTCTTGGCTGTTGATCTAGCTCAGGGACTGTATGAAAAATATGTTGACGGCATTTATCACTCGAGCCAGACAAATTCCGGACTGGATAGTCGACAATCAATGGATACTACCTCTTGGCTATTTAATGATAATGATGGGGAAAACGGCGAGATCTATGTCGCAGCTATCCAGATTAGAAATGGAAAAGTCAGCCAAGATGAAGCAAGGGCTCTTGGAGCTCCATCAGCTCTAGGAATTCCAATGCCTACTCCAGTCCGAGGTTTGTGGACGTTCGAAGAAAAAGATTTTTCAGCAATTATAGGTCAATCAATATCATATATCGATGGCCCAAAAGGTGCGACATCCGGTGCAACTGATTTGGGAACCACAGAGTCATTCGAAATCGAAGGTGTTGGAGGTAAAACTTTAAATGTAATGAAAGTTGGACATGTTGGATCCAATCCTAATTTCGGATATATAATAAACCACAACATAGAAGCCAACGGCGGGGGCAAACGAGTCAATCAATACAGCTTGGCCTATGATATTTATTTTTCAGGAAAAGGTAATGGATGGGCATCAATAGCAAACCTCGACAATAATGGAGACGGAGATGTGTTTTGGAGAAAAAGTGATGGAGGCCTTGGGCAAGGCGGGGGTGGATATGAGCCAGAAGACCCTGAAAACCAAGTAACTGCTGAGCAATGGCATAGAATTATTCTCTCATTCGACCTCTCCTCAGGCTTCTATACAAAAT
>MDSW01137455.1_pt1 | contig 12119 bp, 8 predicted proteins | sample 811171 | NCBI WGS metagenome assembly MDSW01 (sample SAMN05326641, study PRJNA326480) | marine metagenome | isolation source: seawater | place: Atlantic Ocean: North West | collected 2012
AACTGGAGAAGTATGTGTTCTTAATAATGTTTTCATATTTTCTTCAATATAAAAAGTATCATGCATATCTTTTGCTGGATGGTTTTCAGGTGTATTAAGCGCTGTAAAATTATAATATTCACTTTCTACATCAGGACCTTCTTCAACACTAAAGCCAATTTCAGAAAATATAGATGAAATCTCATCAATTACTTGTGATACTGGATGTATTTTGCCTATTTTAAAATCTTTTTCTGGAAGTGTTACATCATCTTTTTCTTTATTAACTCGTGCATCTATTTCAGCATCCACTAAATTTAAAGCCTTATCATTAAATAGTTTTATTAAATCTTGTTTTGCGCTATTTATTTCTGAAGCTAATTTTTTTTTATCTTCTGGAGACAAAGATCCAAGTTTTTTAAATTCTGAATTTATTAAACCATTTTTTCCAAAAATTTCTATTCTTACAGTTTCTACTTCTTTAGAACTTTTGGCTTTAACAAGTTTATTTTTTAATTCATCTTTTAATTTTGCAAAATCCGACATTTTTACAGATTATTTCTTAACTGAATAAAAACAATAGTGAAGATTAATTTAATGCTGATTGAGCTTTTTTAACAATTGTTTTAAAGGCTTGTGGATTATCATATGCTATTTCTGCTAGAATTTTTCTATCCAGTTTTAAGCCAGATTTATTAAGTCCGTTAATAAATTTTGAATATGTCATTCCCTCAGCTCTAACACCGGCATTAATTCTTTGAATCCACAAGGATCTAAAATCTCTTTTTTTAACTCTACGATCTCTATAAGAGTATTGCATTGCTTTTTCCATTGCTTGCTTCGCAACTCTTATGCTACTTTTTCTTCTACCCCATTGGCCTTTAACGGCCTTTAAAACTTTTTTATGTTTGGCATGACTTGACACACCTCTTTTTACTCTAGCCATTTTATCCTCTTAAACTATAAGGCATATATGATTTAACAATCTTTCCATCTTGCTTTGACATTGTTGTTGTGCCTCTTAATTTTCTTATTTGTGAATTTGTTCTTTTAATCATGCCATGTCTTTTACCTGCTTGAGCCATAATTACTTTTCCTCTAGCTGATATTTTAAATCTTTTTTTTGCAGAGCTTTTTGTTTTTAGTTTTGGCATAATTAAGCGAGGTTATACAAATATTGAATAAAATTTACAACCTATATTATGGCTTATATTGGCTGGATTACCATAATCATCTGCTTCCCGTCAAACTTTGGGTTCATTTCTACTTTTCCAACAGATTTAATATCTTCTTGAATTTTGTTCATTAAATCATTTCCTAGATTAGAATGTTGTAATTCTCTACCTTTAAAACGAATAGTGAATTTAACTTTATCACCTTTTGAAAGAAATTTTTGAGCATTTTTCAATTTAAAATTATAATCATGCTGCTCAGTAACTGGCCTTAATTTAATCTCTTTTAATAAAACAATTTTTTGTTTTTTTTTTGCCTTGTTAGCTTTTTTTTGTGCATCATATTTAAATTTACCCATATCGATAATCTTACAAACTGGTGGTTTGGCATTTGGTGCTATTTCAATTAAATCTAAACCTTCTTCCTTGGCCATTGAAATTGCTTCATTAGTATTTACTATTCCTAAATTTTCTCCACTACTATTGATCACCTGAACCTCTGGAGAACTAATTCTATTATTAGACCTTGGCCCTTTTGGCTTGGTTCTTTTTTGAAAATAATTTTTTTTAAATTCTACCACTTAAAATGAAGGTGCTTTATTTAAAGCTGAAATTTCTTTTAGAAAGTTTTTTAATTTCATAGTTTCTTGTTTTTTAGAATCCAATCTTCTAATAGTTATGGTATTAGAGTCAACTTCTTTTTTTCCACATATAAGTAATAATGGAACTTTTGACAAAGAATGTTCTCTAATTTTATAATTTAAATTATGATTTTTTAAGTCTGTTTGACAATTAACACCAATTTTTTTAATTTCATCATATACTTTTTTTGCATAATCATTAAATTCATCTGAAATTGGAATAATCATAGCTTGTAAAGGTGTTAACCAAAAAGGAAGCTTACCGGCATAATGTTCAATTAATATTCCAATAAATCTTTCTAAAGATCCAAATAATGCTCTATGAAGCATTACTGGGACTTTTTTTGTACCATCCTTATCAACAAATAAAGCCCCTAATCTATTTGGTAAATTTAAATCTACTTGTAAAGTACCGCACTGCCAATCTCTTCCTATCGCATCTCTTAAAACAAATTCAATTTTTGGCCCATAAAATGCTCCCTCACCTTTATTTATAGTATATTCTAATTTTGATGCTTTAACTGCTTCTAGTAGTGCTGCTTCAGATTTGTCCCAAACTTTATCATCTCCAACCCGCAATTCTGGTCTATCTGAATATTTTAAAATTACATTCTCAAAACCTAGGTCCTTATAAATATCTAAAATTAAATTTGTAACTAAAAGACATTCATCTGTAATTTGTTCTTCGGTACAAAATATATGAGCATCATCCTGGGTAAAAGCTCTAACTCTTAATAAACCGTGTAAAGCTCCTGATGGTTCATAACGATGCACTTTACCAAATTCTGATATTCTTAAGGGAAGATCTCTATAACTTTTCAATCCTTGATTAAAAACTTGAACATGTCCTGGACAATTCATTGGTTTTATAGCAAAAACCTTTTCATCTGGAGTTTGAGAAGTGTACATGTGTGCCCCAAACTTTTCCCAATGGCCAGATTTTTCCCAAATTGATCTATCTAAAATTTCTGGTGTATTAACTTCTTTATACCCTGCATTATCTTGTCTGTTTCTCATATATAAAACTAGCTTTTGAAAAAGACACCAGCCTTTTTCATGCCAAAATACCGATCCTGGACTTTCTTCCCTAAAATGAAATAAATCCATTTCTTTTCCTAGTTTTCTATGATCTCTTTTTTCTGCTTCCTCAATTCTTTTAAGATAATCCTCTAAATCTTTTTTACTAGCCCAACTAGTTCCATAAATTCTTTGTAACATTTCATTGTCAGAATTTCCTCTCCAATAAGCGCCTGATACTTTAGTTAATTTAAAAAACTTTCCTATTTTTCCAGTTGATGATAGGTGAGGACCTCTGCATAAATCATGCCATTTACCATGAAAATAAATTGAAACTTCTTCGCCTGAAGGAATATCTTTAATTATTTCAGCTTTATAAAATTCTCCTTTCTTTTTAAAATGAGATATTGCCTTATCTCTATCCCATACCTCCCTTTTAGTTAAAACATTTCTATCAACGATTTCTCTCATCTTTTCTTCAATCTTTTTTAAATCTTCTTCGGTAAATGTCTCCTTTCTTGCAAAATCATAGTAAAAACCATTTTCAATTACTGGGCCTATTGTAACTTGAGTGCCTGGAAAAAGTTCTTGGACTGCCATAGCAAGAACATGAGCGGTATCATGTCTAATAACTTCTAATCCCTCATTATTTTTTGCAGTAAATATTTTAATAGATGAATCTTTTTTTATTGAATAGCTTAAATCTTTAAGTTCGCCATTAACACTAATAACCATTGCTTGTTTTGCCAGTGAACTACTTATCTTTTCTGCTATCTCATTTCCAGTAATACTATTTTTAAAAGTAATATCTTTACCATCTGGTAATTTAATTATTGGCATTTAATTAATTAACTTCTTATATTCTGAATAAGTAGAAAAACACATTTTTTCTATATTAAATTTTTTTATTACATTTTTTCTACCCTCATTACCCATAGATTTCAATGTACTTTCGTCTAAATTCAGTATTTCTATAATTTTTTTAGACAAAGATTCTGGATTTCCGGAATCAAATAAAACACCAGTTTTATTATTAATTATTGTTTCTTTAGAACCTCCAATATTGCTAGCTAAAATTGGCTTTTGCATTGATTGTGCCTCAACTGATACTCTTCCAAATGCTTCTGGTTCAATTGAAGCTGATACGACCATGTCCGAAATTTTATATGCTAAAGGCATATTTTTACAATGATCAATAAATTTTACCTGATTAATAAGTCTATATTGTTCCACTAGTCGCAATAATTTTTTTTTGTAAACATCTCTTCCTTGGTCACTACCTAATATTAGTGCATAAAAGGCTTCATGTCCTAATTCTTTATTCACAATATTTAAGGACTCTATAAACATTTCTTGACCTTTCCAAGAAGTTAGTCTCCCGGGAAGTAATATTATTTTTTTTCCAACTTGAAGATTCCATTTTTTTCTCAACTTATCTTCTTCAAATTCTATTGTAGTTGATGGATCATAATAATCTGTATTAATGCCTCTAAAAATAACTAAAAACTTTTTTCTTAAATCTAAATATTTTGAATAATTTTCATTAATATGGGAAAAAATAAAATTTGATCCAGCAATAACAAGATCGGATCTTACCATTACAGAATTATAAAATTTTTTTAATGAATTTGTAAAATTATAAGTACCGTGGAAAGTAGTAACAAATTTTCTCCTAGTTATTTTTGCAGCTATTAAACAAGACCAGGCTGGAGCTCTACTTCTTGCATGAACTATTGAAATATTAAAAAATAAAATAACAAAAACTAAAATTATTGAATTTAAAAACATTAAAATTGGATTTTTACTATGAACTGGTAACCTTATTATTTTTACTTTTTTTCTATCAACAAATTTTAGTAATTCTCCACCACTGGTTACTATAAAAGAAGAACAATTATTTTCTGGTAGGTAATGTGCTAAATCATAACAGCCTGTTTCAGCCCCTCCATAACCCAATTTAGGTATTACCTGTAAAACTTTTAATTTTGATGACATATGGTAAAGTTATATATTATCAGATTAGTTGTATAAACTTTAGATGAAAAAATACCAATTTATTAAAATAACCAAAACTAAAAAACTTAGATATATAGGGAATTATTTCAAAAAAAACCTCTATATAATATTTCTTCCTGGTTTTGCTTCAGATATAGAGGGAGAAAAACCTAAAGTATTTAAAAAATACGCGATCAAAAATAAACTTGGCTTTTTAGCCATGGAATATTCAGGTTATGGAAAATCTTCAGGTGAATTTAAAAAGGGTAATATAAGTATTTGGAGTAATGACGCAAAATTATGTATTAAAAAAATTGTTAAAAAAAATAATTTTATAATAATAGGATCAAGCATGGGTGCTTGGTTATCATTAATTTTATTTAAATATTTTAGAAAACAAATAAAAGGATTTATTGGAATTGGATCTGCACCAGAATTTACAAACCGATTAATGTGGAAAAAATTTAATAAAAAAATAAAAAATGAAATTATTAAAAAAGGCGAAAGCCTAATTAAAAATGGTGCATATGAATATTTAATAACACATCAATTAATTAAAGATGGTAGAAAAAATAATAATAAAGTTTTAAATAAAAAAATTAATACAAAAATCAATGTAACTATGATTCATGGAAGCAAAGATGAAACTGTTCCGGTTAAATATTCTAGAAATATTTTAAAACTTTTTCCTAATTCAAATAAAAAATTAAAGATTATAAAAAATGGTGATCATAGCTTATCCTCAAAAAAAAATCTTAAAATATTAATAAAAGAATTAAACTTGATTGTTTCTAATATAATTTAAGCCTTCTGTATAACTTGGATATTTTAAACTATAATTAAAAAAAGTTTTCATTTTTTTATTACTTACTTTTTTAGAATCTTTATAAAAATTTTTAAGCATTTCATTTTCAATATTCTTAATTTCTATACTATTCGGTTTTGCCATGTTTAAAAGCTTAGCGCCATATAATGTTACATCTTGAGAAGATGCTGGTTTATCATCAGAAATATTATAAATTTCACCTGGCTTAAACTTTGTCAAAGAAGTAAAAAGTACATTTGATATATCTTCAATATGAATTCTTGAAAAATAATGATTTTTTTTATTAATTATTTTTGCATTGCCCAACTTTAAATTAATTAATACATTTCTTTCATTTGAATAAATACCCGACAATCTAAAAATTTGTATTGGTAAGTTTTTTTTTATGTAAGAAGATATCCAAAGCTTTTCCGCAATGAGTCTGTCAATACCATTTTTATAAGATGGGTTTGTATTACTATTTTCGTTTACCCAATTACCTTTATGGTCTCCATAAACACTAGTTGCTGATAAATATGTTATCCATTTAGCTTGACTATTTTCAATTGTATGTGAAAAATTTTTAAAAACCATATCACTTCCGTTTTTTGGAGGAACGGATATTAAAATATAGTCTGATTTTTGTACCTTTAAATTTATTTCTGGATCAAAAATATCACCATCAAATTTAAAACTGGTATAATTAATTTGTTTAAAATTTTTTTTTTGAGTTTCGCTTCTAGAAGTAGTTGAAAGATTAATTTTAAAATTTTCTGAGTAAAGTTTTTCAATAAAGTTTTTTGCAACTTGACCAAATCCAAAACAAAAAATATTAATATTTTTCACTTTAAACTACCTTTTTGATAATTGATTTAGTAATTGGATTATCTAGCTTATCTATCATTTCTTTAGGACAAACTTGAAGAAAATTATTTATTTCAGTTTTAAAATTATCAATAATATATTTTGATAAAGTTGAATTAGTTTCATTAAAATGTTCTATTATCAAATTTTTTAAATAATTAATCCAATGTGAGGTTTCTATCTTTTGCCAAATAACACTCTCTGCATTTACTCTTTTTTCAAACTCATTGTTTAAATCATAAATAAAAGCCATTCCACCCGTCATGCCAGCTGCAAAATTATCTCCAACTTTACCGAGAATAACAACTGTTCCACCTGTCATATATTCACATCCATTAGAGTCACAACCTTCAACAACTGAAATAGCTCCTGAATTTCTAATTGCAAATCTTTCTCCTGCTTGGCCAGATGCAAAAAGTTTTCCTGAGGTTGCACCATACAAAACTGTATTTCCAATAATTGTATTTTTGCTAGATATTAAATTACTTTCATCTGGTAATTTTATTATAATTGATGCTCCGGACAATCCTTTACCAACATAATCATTAGCATCACCTTTAAGTATAAGTTTTAAACCTTTAATTCCAAATGCTCCAAATGATTGTCCAGCTGAACCTTTGAATTTTAAAGTTAAAAATTCTTTATCTAATTTATTATAACCAAAATTTTCATGTAAAAAATAGGATATTCTTGTTCCAACAGCTCTATTAGTATTTTTTATTATATATTCTTTTTCTATTACTTCATTATTTTTAATACTATCTTTAATTTCAGGTAATATTTTTTGATCTAAAGTGTCTGGAACTCCATTAATATTTTTTATCTCGCAATATCTTTTATTTTCTCCAGGATCAGCCTGTATAAAAAGTGGATGTAAGTCTAAATCATCTAAATTTGGTGAGCCAGTGCTTACTTGTCTAAGCAAATCTGTTCTCCCAATAATTTCATTTAATGTTTTAAATCCTAATTCAGCTAATATTTCTCGGACTTCTTGGGCAATAAAAGTAAACAAATTTACCACTTTTTCGGGGGTTCCAGTAAACTTTTCTCTTAACTTTTCATCTTGTGTACAAACTCCAACTGGACATGTATTAGAATGACATTGTCTAACCATAATACAACCAATTGCTACAAGAGCTGTAGTTGCTACTCCATACTCTTCAGCTCCCATCATTGCTGCAATTACAACATCTCGTCCAGTTTTGATTCCCCCATCTGTTCTTAGAGTAACCTTATGTCTTAAATTATTTAAAGTTAAAACTTGATTAACCTCTGTTAATCCCATTTCCCAAGGTATTCCTACATACTTTACACTAGTTTGTGGAGTTGCTCCTGTGCCGCCATTGTGGCCTGATATCAAAATTATGTCTGCCTTAGCTTTAGCTACTCCAGCTGCAATGGTTCCTATTCCAGATGAAGCAACTAGTTTAACTCCAATTCTAGCTTTTGGATTTACTTGTTTTAAATCATAAATCAATTGAGCCAAATCTTCGATAGAATAAATATCATGATGAGGTGGTGGTGATATTAAAGTAACGCCTGGAGTAGAATGTCTAAGTTTTGCAATCTCATCTGTGACTTTAAATCCTGGCAATTGACCTCCTTCACCTGGTTTTGCGCCTTGTGCAATCTTAATTTCTATTTCATTACAGTTGTTTAAATAATTTATAGTTACACCAAATCTAGCTGAGGCTATTTGTTTTACTCTTGAATTAGCGCTATCTTTATTTTCCATAATAACAAATCTTTTTTCATCTTCTCCTCCTTCTCCACTACATGATGCACCTTTAATTCTATTCATGCCAATTGCCAAAGTTTCATGTGCTTCTTTTGACAATGCTCCATGAGACATACTGCCACTTCCAAATCTTTTTAAAATTTCTGAGACAGGCTCAACTTCTGAAACATTTAATGGAGTCCTTAAATATCTTTTTCTAAAATCTATTAAATCTCTTAAATTTATAGGAGGTAAATTATAAATTCCTTTTGTATATTTTTTATATGCATTTAACGAATTGCTAGATACTGCACTTTGTAATAAATGTATTAAATTTCCCTGATATTGATGAGTTTCACCATTTTTTCTATATCTATAAATACCACCAATAGGTAATACGTTTTCGTGAGTATTAAAAGCTTCCTTATGAATTTCTTTAATTTTTTTTTCGATTCCATTTAATCCAATACCTGATATTTTTGAAGTTACTCCTTGAAAATATTCAGAGACAATTGTTCGACTCAATCCTACAGCCTCAAAATTACATCCTCCTCTATAAGAACTCAAAACTGATATTCCCATTTTCGACATTATTTTAAGAAGACCAAGATTTACAGATTTAATATATCGTTTAACACACTCATCATATCCAAGATTTCCAAATAATTTTTTTTCATATCTTTGATATATGCTATCTAAGGATAAATATGGATTAACTGTTGTTGCACCAACACCTAAAAGTGTAGAGTAAGAATGCGTATCTAAAGCTTCTCCTGTTTGGGCATTTATCGAAACATACCCTCTCAATTTCTTTTTAATTAAATGATTATTAATTGCTCCTACACATAAAAGCATTGGAATTGCTATCTTTTCTTCTGATATTTCTTTATCCGATAAAACCAATTGCGTAACACCTTGTCTCACAGCAATTTCTGCTTCTTTTAAAATTTTATCTATAGACTCTTTAAGTGATTTTTCATGAGTAAAGGTACAATCAATAATTTTAGAATTATTATCAAAAAAATTTATAAATTTATCAAATTGTGAATTTGATAAAATTGGCGTTTCCAGAACATGTATATTATCTTTAGTTAAATTATCAAAATCTAATATATTTCCTAAATTACCAAATCTTGTTTTTAAGCTCATTACTTTATTTTCTCTCAAAGAGTCTATTGGGGGATTTGTAACTTGACTAAAGTTTTGTCTAAAAAAATGATATAATGGCCTGTAACGATCTGATAAAACTGCTAAAGGAGTATCATCCCCCATAGAACCAACTGCCTCTTTGCCAATTTCTGCCATAGGATGAAGAATTAATTCTAAGTCCTCTATACTTATTCCAAATGCATGCTGCCTTTTTCTCAATGCAGATCCGGAAAATATATTTCTTTCTTTATTAATTATTATTTTTTTATCAAGATCAACTATTTGTTTACTAAAATGCTTAAATTCTTTAGCTAAGTAATTTTTTATCTCATTATTGTTAAAGACTTTTCCTTTATTTATTCTTATTCCTATAATTTCACCAGGACCCAATCTTCCCTTGCTAATAATTTTTTTTTCATCAAGCTCTATCATTCCTGTTTCTGAACCAGCAAAAAGTAATTTATCTTTAGTTACAGTGTATCTTAAAGGGCGCAATCCATTTCTATCATTAGCAACTATAGCCCATTCATTATCTGTCGCTGCAATTGCTGCAGGACCATCCCAAGGTTCCATTGTGCTGTTTAAAAAGTTAAATAATCTTTGATGGTCTTTAGATAAAATTTTACTTTTTTTTGACCATGCATCTGGAATCAACATTAGTTTTGCCAATGGTGCAGATTGTCCAGAAATATTTAATAATTCAAAAACATTATCTAAAGCAGCAGAATCAGATGCTCCTGGTTGTATTACTGGTTTTAAATTTTCTATATCATCAAATAAAGGACTGGCCATTTCGTCCTCATGAACTTTCATCCAATTACAATTTCCCTTAAAAGTATTTATTTCTCCATTATGAGCAATTGCTCTAAATGGTTGTGCTAAATCCCAACTAGGAAAGGTATTAGTCGAAAATCTTTGATGAAATATTGCGTACCTAGAAATAAATCTATCGTCTTGTAAATCAATATAAAAATCTGATAATGCTTCAGCTAAAAACATTCCTTTATAAATTATTGATTTTGAACTTAAAGAACAAATATAAAAGCCTTCAAGATTACTTTTTATAATTTCTTTTTCAATTTTTCTTCTAATCTCATAGAGTCTACGTTCTAAAGCTTTATCAATTAAACTATTATCATTACATTTAAATAATATTTGTGTAATTTCTGGTCTATTATTATTCGCTTTTTCTCCTAAAACCTTTGTATTAATTGGAACCTGTCTCCAACCGTAAATTTTAAAATTATTTTGAGTAAGTTCCTTTTCAAAAATAATTTTACAACTTTCTTGAGCATTAAAATTATTTCTTGGTAAAAAAACCATACCTATGCATATTTTAGAGCTATCATGTTTGTGACCCTTTGTTTCTATCTTTTCAGCAAAAAAATCAAAGGGGATCTCAATGTGTATTCCTGCGCCATCTCCTGTTTTGCCATCAGCATCAACAGCGCCTCTGTGCCATACGGCCTTTAAAGCTTCAATCCCATATTCAACAATTTTTCTTGATTTTTTACCTTCGGTAGACGCAACCAATCCAACCCCACACGAATCGTGCTCCATAGCTTTAGAATAAATATGATTTTCTTTTAATATTTTTAAATTTTTTTTATATCTTTTCATTACGCAACCATTGCTTTTTTAAATCTATTTTTTTCTAAAAATTTTTTTATTGATAATGCGGCATCTCTACCATCTTTAATTGCCCAAACTACTAATGATGCACCTCTAATAATATCACCAGCTGCAAAAACTCCGGGTATATTAGTTTCCATAGTATCAAAATCAGTTTTTAAAGTTCCCCATCTTGTAATTTGTAATTCTTTACAGTTAAATAATGTTGGTAAATTTTCTGGATCAAAACCAAGTGCTTTGATAATTATATCTGCTTTAAGTTGAAATTCGGAGTTTATTTGAACTTCAGGTTTTCTTCTTCCGCTGTCATCTGGTTCACCTAACTTAATCTTGTCAACAATTAAACTTTCAACTTTGTTTTTACCTAAAAATTTTTTGGGGCTAGATAGCCAGACAAATTCTACTCCCTCTTCTTCAGCATTAGCAACTTCTCTCAAAGATCCAGGCATATTTAATTTATCTCTTCTATATAAACATTTAACTGATTTTGCATTTTGTCTTACTGATGTTCTAACACAATCCATTGCAGTATCACCTCCACCAATTACAACAACATCTTTACCTTGGGTATTTAATGTTCCATTATCAAATAGCTCTACTTTGTCTCCTAAACTTTTTCTATTTGATGCTGTTAAAAATTTCATTGCAGGAAAAATATTTTTTAGCTCATTCCCTGGTATTTCTATCTCTCTTGCTTTATAAACGCCTGTGGCAATTAAGATTGCATCATGTTTTTCTCTAAGTTTATCTAAACTACAGTCTTTGCCAATTTCAAAATTTTGAATAAATTTTATACCACTCTTCTTTAATAAATTAATTCTTCTTTCTATTACAAACTTCTCCAATTTAAAATTTGGAATTCCATATATTAATAAGCCCCCAGCTCTATCATACCTATCATAGACAAATATTTTATAACCTAGTTTACGGAGTTCTTCAGCAGCAGCTAATCCTGCTGGACCAGCCCCAATAATTCCTATACTTTGTTTTTTTTCATCCTTAATTTTAATAGGATTGATCCATCCTTCTTCCCATGCTTTATCTGTAATATATTTTTCTACAGATCCTATAGTTACAGTTCCATGACCAGATTGTTCAATTACACAATTTCCTTCACACAATCTATCTTGTGGACATATTCTTCCACA
>MDSW01038312.1_pt1 | contig 12118 bp, 9 predicted proteins | sample 811171 | NCBI WGS metagenome assembly MDSW01 (sample SAMN05326641, study PRJNA326480) | marine metagenome | isolation source: seawater | place: Atlantic Ocean: North West | collected 2012
CAAATATAATAAAAAGAAAAAAATTTTTTATTATTTTTTTTTAATAATTATTTTTTTATTATTAATTGAATTGATTAGTTTTTCTATTATTAAATTTAAAGTTGGAAAAAATTATTTACAGATATTTTATGGAGTAAAAGAATTTTCAACAGATAACTTAAAAATTTATTTGAAGCATAAAGACCCATTATTAGGTTGGCCAATAAAGCATAAAAATAACAAATTATATAAACAATATAATTCCATAGGGTCAAGAATTTCTCCAGCAAATAAATTAATTAATAATAAAACGTCCATTTCGGTTTATGGAGACTCTTTTACATTCTCCAGTGACGTAGAACATAATTATGCTTGGGCAAATTTATTAGCAAAAAAATTGAATTTGAAAGTTTTAAATTATGGAGTTCCTGGATATGGTGTTGATCAAGCAGTATTGAAATTTATTAATAATGTAAATGATAAATCTAAATTAGTAATTTTAGGTATCTATCCTGATGATATAGAAAGAAATCTATCTCAAAATTACTCTATCATTGCTGATAATGAATTGGATATTTTTAGTTTTAAACCCAAATTTAAAATAAATCAAAATGATGAAATAGAATTAATTCAAATGCCAATCAACTCTTTAAAAGATGCAAATAATTTCATTGAAAATTATGATGAGTTTTTAAAGAATGATGAAATTATTCATAAATTTAATAAAAAACTTATTAAACCTTATTTTCCTTATACTTTAACAATAATCAAATCTTTGCAAAATTTTTTAGAAAAAAAAAGAGGATATATATCTAAAATAGGATTATTGCCTGATACATTGCCATTCTGGATTAGAAACCCAGAAAGCCTCAAATTAAACTCAAAAATAGTAAATTTATTTTTAAAAAATTGCGAAGAAAAAAATTTAAATTGTAAAATTATGATAATTCCAGATTATACATCCTTAAGTTATTATCAAAGTTCAGGAAAAAATATTAATAAGAAAATTTATGAAAATTATAATTGGTCAAAACATGTTTGGGATTCTACAACTTGGCTTGCTTCGAAAATGAGAAAACCAAGTTTATGCTATTACTTGGGTAATAGTAGAGATTGCAATGGTCATTATAATATTGAGGGAAACGCAATAATTTCAAATTTTTTATATAAAAAAATTATGGATAATAAATTTTTATATAAAAATAATTAATTTTTCCTAAAATACATGAATAAAGAAAAATAACTTATCAAAAATAAAATAATTATCAAAAAACTAGATAAGCCTAAAGTATAAGCAATAATTGGGGTTAAAATAAGAAATGAATTAATCATTAAGGAACTTTGTGGAGAAATCTTTCTACAAAGAATATGGTGAAAATGATTATTATCAGCTTTCATTGGATTTTTCTTATTGAATATTCTGACTATAAATAATCTTGCCATATCAATACCAGGCAGCATCATTAAAATAAATATTTCATCAGAATAAATATTTAAATTTTTGTTATTATTATAAATAATTATTAGAGAAAAAATAAATGAAACAAACAAACTTCCATTATCTCCGAGGAAAATTTTATTTTTCAAATTGAAAAAAATAAAAAATATTGATGTAATAATTATAGCAATAGAAAAATTAAAATATAAGTTTTTAAAAACTAAATAACTAAATAGAATAATTATATATATTCCTATCTGTCCATTAATTCCATCATACATATTAAAAGCATTTATAAAAAGAAAGAAACATAGCACTGTAAAAAAAATTGAAAATTTTTTTGTATCAATTTCTGTTTCATAAAAAGAAAAAGATAAATTATTTATTATTAAAGATTTTTCAAAAATTATTGAAAAAAAGAAAATAGAAATAAACAAAATAGTTTTTAACTTTGCATTTATATTAAATTTATCATCAAGTATTCCCGTTAAAAATATAAAAAAAGCAGAAAAAAAAATTACTAGATATGATAAATCAATAAAGTTTTTAAAGTAGATTTTATCAAAAATTAAATAAACACAAAAATTTAAAAAAAAAACTATTCCACCAATCTGTGGAACTTTATTTTTGTGCATTTTTCTTTTAAAATCCGGATTATCATAAATTTTTAAGAAATTACTTATTCTTTCAAGATTAATGAAGAAAGTTATATTTATTAAAATAATAATTGAATAAAAAATTAGATCCATCTAACTTTTATTTAAATAAAAACTAATTTGCTTTTTGTTTATCTTTCCAATTGGTTCATCATTTAAAACAAAAATTGAATGATCTCTTATCTTGTCTCTATTATAAAGCCAGTTTCTCTTGAAATTATTTTTTAAAAAATTTGCATTAGAGGTTCTACCATCGACCAAAATTATTGCACCAGGGGTCAAAAAATGCTCAATTTTTAATATATCAGAGTTCATAGGCATAAAATCATCCTGATTTAATTTAATTCCACTAATTGCTCCATCTATATACTTATGATCTGGTGCGTCTAAGTAAATAAAATCTGGATTTATTTTAGGTAATTTCAAATACTCGTTACAAATTTGTCCATTCCAAGTAGTAACTTTATTTTGACTGTACAAAAAATGTGTCGACTGACCTCCATGATTAATTCTTTTTTTGCTAATATTTATATATTTTTTTAAGTTATCTACAGAATGAACTTCGAAAGGATTGTTAAACCTTAAATCTTGTATTTTTTTATAATACCTTCTTTTATTTTCTAATATTGCTTCTGTCATTACTAAAGTTGACCATCCGGTGCCAAATTCTAAACATGTAATTCTTTTATATTTTCTAATGATATAATATAATTTATATAAATCATCTAACATAGGTGGATAGGGATTTATTATTTTTTCAAGTTTTGGTTTATTATGATGTGAAAATTGTTTTAACAGCAAAGGATTTTTTTTTTTGTTGTAGATATAACTTTTACTTACTTCATCAAGTTTATTTTTATTAAAAAAATTTATTAATTCTTTTTCAGATTTTTTTGGAATTTTAAATAGTTTCATATTTTTATTATAAAAGCTGTTGGTTGACTTGAATATCTTACTGATTGGATTTTGATTTTTTTCTTTTTAAAAAACTCATCTACTGCATCACTTTCACCCCATCCAGATTTTCCATATTCATCGAGAATTATAATACCTCCTCTGCTTACCCTATTATATAAATTTTTTAAAACTGTTTTAGTTCCTGAATAAGTATCAAAATCAATATTTATTAAAGAAATTCTCAATCCTTTATTTTTTTCTAAAAAGTTTTTTACCGTATTTTTAATTTCACCTTTAACTAATACACAATTATCAAACCCATTTTTTTTTGTCAAAGAAAGTAACTTTTTATGATCTATACCTTTGAAATTTGCTTCTTTGATATATTTTTTTGCAGAATTTTTTTCAAAATTTTTTAATTGTGATGAAAATTTTGAAAATGTATCAAATCCTATAACTCTTTTTTTTTCCCCTGGAGCATATATTTTTAATAGTTTTAACCAATACATTAATCCTACGCCCTTGAAGACACCACATTCAATAATATCTCCTGGAACATTTAAAGATTTTTTAAAAAGTTCATATCTAACCAAAAGTTTTCTAATTCTGTCAATATCTTGGCTTAACAGCATGCTGTTATACCATTTCCATATATTTTTTTCCTTAATCATAAAATTACTTTATTTTATAATAAATAGATTTAGCAAATTTATACAATTTACTGTTCCTATTATTTGTTAAAAAAAATCTTTGAACCATACTTTTTGATTTATCCAAAAATTTATAATATATAAATTCTCTTCCAGATTTTTTTTTATAATAGTTTGCATATTTAATAAGTTCTTTATCATTAAAAACCCTACCATTATCTGAATATTTTGTTAATTTTTGATTAAATTCGTAATCGTATAAAGAGCTCATATTGTGTAAAGTAGTTTTCATAAAATTTCCTATTAATAAATCATCAAAAATTTCATATTGAATTGCACTCATTAAACTATTTTTTGGCAAACTAAAAGTAATTCCTTTATTGGTATCTTTATAAAAATCAATAAAATTATCCTTATTTCCTACTCTAAAATTAATAAATTTTAAAAATTTAAATAAATCTTTCTTTTTGTAAAAATATTTTCTTATTTTATCAAGGTCTTTTTTTTCAAGTATATCTGAATAGTTATCACCAAAGTCCTCTGGCTTTTTTATTTTTACATTAATTTTTTCTACATCTATCGGATAGCTTTTATTATTATGATCACATTCGACTACAGAAAAAGGTTTAATATATAATAATCTTGTATCTAGGCCTTTTTCGTAAGCATGAGTTGGCGTAGTAAATTCTTGAGCCCAAATTGAATCTGATCTTTGGTATTGATGATGAGAACTAAAAGGAATAACACCTTTTAGGGAAAGAGATTTAGCCAACATTGAGAGATGTCCTCCTACATCTTGATTATTTTTTGCAGGTGGTACAACAAAATTTCCTTTCTCGTCATAAAAATTTATCATATCAGCATCTCCATAACTTGCTAAAGCTAGTAAGAATGAATTTTTAAACGATTTAGCTATTTTCCTAATGTATTTATTGCAATAAATTGTGTCAGCGTCATTTAAATTTACAAACAATGTATTATTAACTTTAACTAATAATATTGAGTCTTGATTGGGTGTAGTAATGCTTAGGATTGATATATTCTTTGACAGCTCTATCCACTTTTTATCTGGTATTATTGTTAAATTATAATTTTCTTTCGTTAAGTCATCAAAAATTCTCGATCCATAATGATCTGAAATTAATATTTTTTTATGTAAAAAGTTTTTTATACTTTGGGGATTTAAATGATCAGGATGACCGTGGGATAACCATATAAACTCACTTTTTAAAATATCATCTTGATAATTTTTAGGAATTGTATGGCTTCCAATCCAACTTCCAAAATAAGCTGAATCTTTTTCTCCAAACCAAGGATCCGTTGATAAAATAGGTTTGGATCCTTCATAACAAATCATTGTTGCATTTCCAACAGTTGCTACAGAATTCATAAAATTTTAATTACAAATAAATTTTTTTTAATTCCAAAAATATTATTTTTAGTTTCATAAATAACTACATCGTCACTATTCTTATAATCTTTTATTATATATTTTTTATTTCTAAATATATTAGATTTCTTTATCATTCCTTTTTCATCATAAAACGATGTGAAATTATTTAATGCATGTTGACCTATATATCCAGGATTTGTTTCATGAATTATATTTTTATCATTTAAATAATTAACAATATTAGAAATAGATTTATGATTATTATAATAATTTATAAATATAACTATATTTAAAAATAAATATGAAATTATAGATAATATTTGAAATAAAAATATATTTTTTAACTTAAAAAAAACTAAATAAAATATTGGCAATAATACTAAAATATATCTTTGAGCTGAATGAGTAAACGACATAAAAAAAATAAAAAACAAAATTAATGAAATTAAAAGATAAGTTTTTTTTGAATTTATTTTTTTTTGATTTTTTGAAAAAATAAAAAAGATACATACAAAAAATAAAAAATTATTAAAAATAATAATTAATTCATAAATTTCTTGATTTATATACTCTGATAAAAAGCCAAAATTCATCTCGGTTAAAAAAATATTATATTTTCTTGAAATTACTAAAGAAATTAAAAAAACGAAAAAATAAAATATAAAATTATATTTTTTTTTATTTAAACAAAAATTATCAATAATTTTAATAAAAAATGGATAAGCAGCAAAAAATAAGAAACCTATGTATGTAAAAAAACTAATTATAAAGTTATTTAATTTTGGTTTAAAAACTTTAGAATAATTGTCAGGAGTTAAATAAAATCCATAATTGAAGTAATTAATTATAAAATAGGTAAGAATTATAGATAAAAATATTGAAAACAAAAATAAAGTCTCTTTAAATGTTATTTTTTTTTCAAAATAAAAAAAATGGAATATTATCAATAATAAAATAGCATTAAATGGTTTAACAATAACTCCAATGGAAAATAAAATTATATAAAATAATTTTAAATAAGAATTTCTTGTAAAAATAATTTTTGAAATAGTATATAGACATATCGCTGATGAAAAAGGATTGGGTATTCCTCTAAATGTATAATTCCAAATTAAAGGATTTAAAATTACGATCAATAATAAAATCTTAAAGTTGACCTTTGGTCTAAAATATACGTAAAGTATTTTTAAAGCTTCTGCATAAAAAAAAATACTTATTATAGATAGTAATTTACCGATATGAGATGTTTCTAAAAAAGGAAATAAAAATTTGATTAATGCAATTAAATAGGAAAAGCCAAGCGTATTAGCGTTATATTCAAAAAATATTTTAGAATTATTTTTTTCAAATGTTAAAATAAAATCAGCTCCTTTGAAGAAGATATATTCATCATTAACTGGTTGAAAATTTATTGTTAGTAAATGAATTAAAATAGATAAGAGAAGAAATATTATATAAAAACTTCTATTTTTTTTTAAATTTAAATTATTTTGAAATATTTTCATTTTTTTTTTTACTCTTTGACTAAAACAATAAAGTAATAAACCAAATGGGAAATAATAAAATATTGATAACCAATTATTAAAAAAATTACCACTAGGTGCTATTGGCCATAAATTCATAAAGCAAGCACCAAGAAGAAATATTGATAGATCCTTCATATGTGGGTATTTAAATTTTATTTTATCTTTTTTAATTTTTATAGAAAAATACAAAATCATAAAAATAAAGGAACTTAAGAAAACATAACCCAATAATCCCAATTCAGATAGAATTTGAATATGGGTATTATGCGGATGTGTTGAGCAAGCCTGATTAAAGTTATTAAGTTTTATATGTCCAAATGATCGATTTCCATGATCAAAGTAAATTTTGTCAATTCGAGCCTGATTTTCAAGATCGTAATAATGATAAATACCATGAGTAATTCCTTCTACAATTTTAAATTGAGACCAATCATTTACATCCAAATGTTCTTCCCATTCATAAAAAAGATAAACACGAAATTTTGGCTCTTTACAACTCACTCTAAAGCTTTTTGGTCCCGCACCAATTAAAGGATATTCTTTAAATATTTTCCATGCAGCAAGATAATGTCTATGGTGATGGACACTAAAAATATAAATTTTTTTTGTTTGAATGCTTGGATATGAAAAATCTTTATCATCTACTATATTTTTTTCTTCTAAAGTCTTTTGATTAATAAAATTGAACTGGATTAGTGGTTCTATTAAAAATCTATTTCTTATATTTTCAGATAGAAACAATAAAAAAAATATAGGAATTATAGAAATTAAAATAAATTTAAATACTAATTTTGTTTCCCAAAAAATAAATATAAATAATAAAAAAGATAAAAATAAAAGTATTGATGTTCTTTCTCCTGATAAAAGAATTAAGGATATTCCAATTCCAGTAAAAAATAATAAAATTAAATCATTATATTTTTTAAATTTTTTTAAATAAAAAATTAATGAACCTAATAATATTGGTAACAACCTTACTGTAAACGAACCTAAAACTAACTCATCTTTAAATAGAGAAGAAACTCTATTTGCATGAGAATTATCATAATTTAAGATATTTCTTTTAAAAAAAAATTCTGAAAGTCCATCAATTAACAAAATTATAAATATAAAACCAATTATAATTGATAAATATTTAAAAAAAAAATTTGGATTTTTTATTATCAAAATAAAACAAAAAGAAAAAAGAAAAAATCTAAAATAAAAAATAGAATTTAAATTTAGATTTACATATTCACTTAATACAGTGCTTATATTAATTAAAACATAAAATGCAAAAAAAAATAAGAAAAAATAAGTTAATTGTTTGTCTAATAAAATTTTTTTTACTTGAAAAAGTAAATAAATTGCAAATAAACTTACAAGAGCATCACTTAATAAAGGTCCTGTAACAATTAAAAATGGAAGAGATAAAAGTAAATATTGTAAAGAAAAAAAAGTACTTAAGTTATTATTTTTCATTTAAAAATTTCAATATTTTTTCAAAACATTTAATATTATTGAACTTACATTTTTAACATTATATTCTGGAATAAGTTTTGTTTTATGTTTTTTATAAAGGAAAAAATCTAAAGCTTTTTTAATTTTAAAGTAATTATTATGAACTAATTTAGCCGACCCTGAAATAATTGTCTCTGGTCTTTCAGTTTTTTCTCTAATAACTAAACATGGAATTTTAAATATTGCAGCCTCTTCTTGTACTGTTCCACTATCTGTAAAAATACACTTAGAGTTTTTTTCTAAATAAGTAAAATCAAAAAAACCTAATGGTTTAATTAAAACTATATTTTCATTTAGTTTAGTTTTAGTTTTATTAAGTTTTATTGATGTTCTTGGGTGTATTGGCCAAATTATCTTAAATTTATAATCTTTGGTAACCGAATTTAGTATTTTGATAAAACTTTCTAATTTTTTAGGATTATCTACATTTTCTTCACGATGCAGTGTAATTAAAAAATAATTTTTTTTTTTAATTTTAACTTATTTAGAATTTTTGAGTTATTAATTTTTTTTTTATTTTTAATTATAATTTCATTAATCGGATTACCAGTGACAATAATATTTCTAACACTTATCCCCTCTTTTATTAAATTTGATGCACTGCCTCTAGTGTAGGGCAACAATATATGACTCGAATGGTCAATTATTCTTCTATTTACCTCTTCTGGGCTTTTTTTATTATATGATCTGTTGCCAGCTTCCATGTGATAAATTTTAACACCTGATCTTCTTGCAACAATAGCTCCTAAACTACTATTGGTATCTCCAAGTACTAAAAACTTATCAGGTTTTTCTTTTAAAATTATTTTTTCCAATTTATATGAAATTTTTGACAATTGGTTTCCAAATGATCCTGTTGCTTTCAAATAATAATCTGGTTTTCTTAAATTAAAATTGTTAAAAAATATTTTGTCTAGTTCGAAGTTAAAATTTTGTCCTGTATGAACAATTTTCTGATCATAATTTTTATCAATTTTTTTTATAATTTCTGAAAGTCTGATTATCTCAGGTCTTGTGCCAAGTATCGTAAGAATTTTCATTAAATTTGTGAAATCATTTTTTCTATAGTTGGTATCCCTTTAAAGTCAGTTTTTTTCCAGACTAAATTATTAAGTCTTTTATTATTTGTTTCTAAGGTTCGATTAACAGAAACTTTGCTTAGAAATTTTTTAATTTTTAAATTTTTATTATATTTTTTATTTAATAATTTTAGTAATTTATATTTTGAGACTTTATTTTTTGGAGTTACATGAAACATGTTAGGTAAATTTATTTTAAAATTTATTATAGCTTCAACAATTTTTGCAAAAGCGTTTGTTGTTATCCCATTCCATTCATGATTGGAAAATCCATTTACTTTTGTTCCACTTTTATTTGAAATAAACCAACTTATTAATGATTTATAATTTTTGATTTCCTCACCAATTATTGAGCATCTTATATTAAAAAAATTTTTTGAATATATTTCTCCTAGACTTTTAGTTTTGCCATATACATCTTCACAGTCATGCTTGGAATTTTCATTATATCTTTTTGATTTTCCTGAAAAAACACAATCGGTTGCAATTTGATATATTTTTATATTGGTATTTTTTGTTAATTCAAATAAAGTATTTGGCAATATAGAATTAAGCTTGATAGCTTTTTTAATATTTTCTGAGTTATCATCTTTAATATAAGGTTTTATTAAACCCACACAATTTATTATAATATCGTGTTTTGAAATAATATTTTTTAATCTTTTTTTTTTACATTTTAGCAAGTCTAATTTTATAACATTTAAATTTTTTCCAATTTTTTTTTTTAAAACTTGAGATGAATTGAGATTTGACACAGTAACTGTAAGATTTTTTTTTTTGTAAAGAAGATTGGTCATTTGCCACCCTAGCATGCCAGAACCCCCTAAAATCAATATTTTTTCAGTCATATTAAATTCTCCAAAAATTTTTGGGAAATCTATAATCATCCTTTAAGCTTTTTTCCAACAACGTAGTTGAAAGAACTAGTAATTTCATATTTTTAGTTAAAGATTTTGATCCATTTGCAAAACCAGGGGGAATATAAACAGTACTTGGAACCTTGCTGTCTAAAATCCAAGAAAATACTTTACTTTTTTTTGAAGGTTTTTTAAAATTTTTTATCTTAACAGCAGATATTTTGGCTCTCCCATTAATACAAAGAATATATTTTGCTTCAATTTTGTGTCCATGCCATGCTCTAACAAAACTTTTTTTTTTATTTTGGACAAAATAAAATCTCTTTATTTTTTTTAAAATTAATTTATTGTTATAAGAAACGCTTCCTCTTGCATCAATAGAAATTCCTCCTTTAAAATATTTAGGTGTCATTTTAAAACTCCAGTTTTGACTTAAATAATTCTAAATACTTCTGATTCGTGTATCTTGGATCGTTAATATTTGTAATTCTTTTTTCTAAAATAAGTTTTTTTATTTCAGATACACCATCTTCAACTTTATAAATAGGTCTAAATTTAAAATCTTTTCTTAATTTAGTTCCATCGGCTTGGTAATTTCTAGCATCTTGAAATTTTATATCAATTTTTTCTATACTAACATCTTCAAAATTTTTTTTAATTTTTTCTGCTAAATCTAATATTTTTATATTTTCTAAATGAAGATTATAAACTCCCTGGTTTTTAGAAAAAAGCGACTCCTCAATAATTCTAGCTGCATCCTTTACATGCAAAAGCGGTCTAAATTGTCTTCCTCCAAAAACAGTTAATTTTTTTTCAGTAATTGCTTTTGCTGTGAGTATATTCACAACCAAATCCATACGAATTCTTGAGTATGAGTCTCCAACACCAAATAAAGTTCCTAATCTAAAAATTAATGCATCTTTTTTTATTAATATTTTTTCAGCTTCAAGTTTCGTTGATGCATAAACTGATAGAGGATCAGTTGATGAATCTTCGTTTAATAAATCATCCTGAGCTCCATATACTGAACATGTAGAAAAAAATATAATTTTTCCGTCAAAATTATTTGCTAAATATTCAACTGTATCTAAATTGATTTGTTTAGTTATAAGTGGATTTATACTGCAAGCCCCATCACCAACTAGTGCGGCCATCCAAACAACTTTGTCTGCCCAATCTAAATATTTTTTTAAAATTTTATAATTTCTTATATCACCGTAAACAAATTTTACACTTTTTTGATATAAACTTTCATAAAGTAATGCGTCGTAAACAATAATTTCATTGCTAGAATCCTGCATTAATAAGTCGGTAACTGCTCCACCTACATAGCCAGCACCTCCAACTACTAAAATTTTCATATTTTAATTTTCGAAATTAATTTTCTGTATAAGTAAATTAAAATGATAATAAAGCAAATGCTTAATACAAGTTTGTAACTATTTGAAGGTATATATCCAAAATGCCACAATCTATATGCAAATATTTGAGAAACAAAAGCACTAAAGATCATGTTGTTAGAAGCCTTGAAACTTATAAATTCTAGAAAAGAACAAAATAGACATATTATAGATAAACAAAAAAATAAAAATAAATAAGATCCTGAATAAAATAAAAATGCAATAATACCCATTAGACTGATTGAGTTTATATTACAATTTTCTATTTTAAAATTATTAGTTTTACAATCTTTCATGGTTCTATTTTCATTTTTAAATTTATCGTAGAAAGAATTTTCTCCTCTTTCATACTTTTCATTTAAAGCAGAATAAAATAATTTAAAACTTAATAAATCACTACTTGAAACAGCCATTATACCTTCAACTCCAATTAATCGACTAATAAATATTTTCAAAACTCTCTCGGATGAGCTAATTAAAATATTTTTTTCTGTTACAATTTTATTATCACTGATTATTTCTATTTTACTTTCTTTAATATTTTTAACAACAAACTCGTTTCTTTCTTTGCTTACTACAATTACTGAAATTAGAAAAAAAATTAATATTAAAATAAAAAAAAAATAAATATTTTTTATACTAAATTTTTTATCTAAATTGTTTAACTTATAAATTCCAAAAAGATTTGATATGGGATTAAAGATAAAATTTCTACTTAATATAGAATAACTATTTAAAAAAGA
>MDSW01076548.1_pt1 | contig 12116 bp, 8 predicted proteins | sample 811171 | NCBI WGS metagenome assembly MDSW01 (sample SAMN05326641, study PRJNA326480) | marine metagenome | isolation source: seawater | place: Atlantic Ocean: North West | collected 2012
AGCAACGCGCTTTCGGAGCAGGCTCATTTTGAGAAAATATTACTCGGTGAAGTTTTGCTCAAATTAAGTCTGGTCGACCAAATGAAGCTTGATGAGGCGCTGGCCGAGCAAATACGAGAAGTAAGCCAAACCGGCTTGGTTCATCGCCGCATGCTTGGTGAAGTTCTCACCGACCTTCGAATTATCAGCGAGGAGCAATTAAGCTTCGCCTTGGATGAGCAACGACGACTGCGGCGTCTCAACTTGGGTGAAATTCTCGTGGAACTTGGCATGCTGAGCATTCGAGAACTGGACCACCTGATTGAGGGCCAGATGCGGGCCTTAACTGTCTCGGTAGCCTAGATAAAACGTCCAAAGACAACTCATCTGGTGATATCTGCAATCTATCCTGGTCCCTGACTCAACAAAATCTCAAAACAGAGGTCTTTCGCACCCCTGCAGGTGGCCTCTAAGCTCTTAATAAAACGTGGCTTTTTTGGTCAAAGAAGCAAAGTCCAACAATCGATCTCAAGGCTTAGCCCTACCCCTCCAAAAGCTTGGCAAACGCATCTTCCCGGTATAGCTTTGACGAACCGCGTCAGGAACAAATATGACGCGAATAAGACGCAAAAGGTGGCTCACATGTCTTACGATGTTCACGAAAAATATCCTCACCTCCTTGCTCCATTGGACTTGGGCTTCACAACTCTCAAAAATCGGACACTCATGGGCTCCATGCATACCGGGCTTGAAGAAGAGCGTGGTGGCTTTGTTAAACTTGCCGCTTATTTTGCGGCACGTGCCCGTGGTGGAGTTGGTCTCATTGTCACCGGCGGTGTCGCGCCAAGCCGTGAGGGCTGGCTTAAACCATTTTCATCAAAACTCACCAACAAACGCGAGGCCAAACAGCACGTCGTAGTAACGGATGCAGTCCACGAAGCAGGCGGTAAGATTGTTCTTCAAATCTTGCACTCCGGCCGTTACGGCTACCATCCACTCAACGTGGCTCCTTCTGCCATCAAAGCGCCCATCGGCTGGTTCAAGCCGCGCGCGCTCTCACGTCGCAAAATAGAAAAAACCATTGCCGACTTTGTAAATTGTGCAGAGATGGCAAAATTGGCGGGCTATGATGGCGTAGAGATTATGGGCTCCGAGGGCTACCTCATTAACCAGTTCATCGTGAAACACACCAATAAGCGAACCGATGAATGGGGTGGCAGTTACGAGAACCGCATTCGCTTCCCTCTCGAAATTGTCAAACGTACCCGCGAGGCCGTAGGTAAAGACTTTATCATTGTCTATCGCCTCTCCATGCTAGACCTCGTGGACGACGGAAGCTCCTGGGAAGAAGTCGTTCAGCTGGCCAAAGCCATTGAAGAAGCCGGCGCCACCATCATCAATACCGGTATTGGCTGGCACGAAGCACGCGTTCCGACCATTGCTACATCCGTACCCAGAGCTGCATTCACTTGGGTTACAGAGAAGCTCAAGGGCAGTGTCACCATTCCACTGGTCACATCCAACCGAATCAATATGCCTCATGTTGCCGAAGACGTCTTGGCAAACGGGCATGCTGATATGGTTTCTATGGCGAGACCTTTTCTCGCAGATCCCGACTTGGTCAACAAAGCTCGAGACGGCCGAGAAGATGAAATCAATACATGTATTGGCTGTAACCAAGCCTGCTTGGACCACGCTTTTAAGAACTTAAGAGCCACATGTTTGGTCAACCCACAGGCCTGCTTTGAAACAGAACTACAATACCTCCCAACGAAATCTCCAAAACGCATTGCCGTGGTAGGCGCGGGACCTGCCGGGTTAGCCTGTGCAACCGTAGCCGCTGAACGTGGTCACAACGTCACTCTCTTTGACGCCGATTCTGAAATTGGTGGCCAGTTTAACATGGCCAAAAAGATACCCGGCAAAGAAGAGTTTTACGAAACCATTCGATACTTCAAGAAACGGATAGAAGTGACCGGCGTCAACCTGGAGCTTGATTCAAGACAATCGGCGCAATCACTGATGGACCAAAATTTCGATGAGATTATTTTAGCAACCGGCGTGTCCCCCAGAATTACCAGCATTCCGGGCGAAGGCCATCCCAAAGTACTAAATTACATCGAAGTCCTCAGAGACGAAAAAGAAGTGGGGAAAAAGGTCGCCATCATCGGTGCTGGCGGCATCGGTTTTGATGTAGCTGAATATTTAACCCATGAAGGTGAATCTACAGCCCTGAACATTCAAAGCTATCTCAAAGAATGGGGCATCGATCCCCAAAACGAAGTACGAGGCGGCATTGAAGGCATCCAAGCACAGCCCCACCCTGCTGCGCGAGAAGTTTTTCTCATGCAACGCAGTGACGGAAAACTGGGCGGAAAACTGGGCAAAACCACAGGCTGGATTCACCGAGCGACGTTAAAGAACAAAAATGTCAAAATGCTTGGCGCCGTTGAGTACCTGAAAATTGACGATGCTGGTTTTCATATTCGTGTAGACGGTGAACAAGAGGTCCTGGACGTGGACAACGTCATTATTTGCGCAGGTCAAGTTCCTAAGCGAGACCTCCAAGACACGCTGGTCCAAAGTGGAGCCAATGTGCACCTTATCGGTGGCGCCGATGTAGCAGCGGAGCTTGATGCAAAGCGAGCCATCAATCAGGGTTCTCGGCTGGCCGCAAAGCTCTAAGGTTTCCTCGACACTTTGCCACCATCCGTTGGCAAAAATAAGCTGAATGGTCTAAAGTCATTCGGCCCCGCGGGGCTCTATGATTTACCCAATGACTTCGAGGACCTCATGAAAAACCTTGTTTGGCTGGCATTCTTGCTTTTAATGGCTTGTTCTGGTGATGACTCAACTGACCCGACCGATACATCTGATGCGACAGACGTAAGCTCATCGGCAGATGCTGCTGATCCGAGTGACTCTACCGATGATGCAGATGCCAGTGACGAAGCCGATCCAAGCGACTCTACGGATGACGCAGACGCCAGCGACCAAGTCGACCCGACCGATGATACAGACCCCACCGATGCAAGTGACGCCGCCGATCCTACAGATAGCAGTGACCCGGCTACAGACGATATGGATCCGAGCGAAGGTACGGTTCCAAGCGATGACCCATCGGACCCTCAGGGCGAACCTACTATTTCAATGGTCAATGCCTTTCCAAACCTCGACTTCACCCGTCCCTTGCTTGCTCGCCAAGCACCCGGCAACCCAGATCGTTGGTACGTGGTTGAACAACGCGGGCGAATTTTTTACTTTGAGAACAACGAGTCCGTTTCAACCAAAAACGAGTTTCTGAATATCTCTTCCCGCGTTCGCGGCTACAACGATGCCGGCGGTGGGTACAAAGAAGAGCAAGGCCTTCTCGGTTTTGCTTTCGACCCTAACTTTGAAACCAATGGATTTTTCTACGTCAACTACACTGGTGACGGTACCAACGGGACAACTTTCGTCTCGCGTTTCTCGTCCAACCCTGAAGGTACAGTAGGTGATGATACTTCTGAAGAAATTCTAATGGAAATTGACCAACCCTACAGTAATCATAACGGTGGTCACATAGAGTTTGGCCCAGACGGACATCTCTACATTGGCATGGGCGATGGTGGTTCAGGTGGTGATCCCTTTAACCATGGGCAAGATACGAACACCCTACTCGGCACGATTTTAAGAATTGATATAAGCAGTGGCTCTTCCTACAGCATCCCCGCGGATAACCCTTTTGTAGGTGGCAGCGGCGCTGATGAAATCTACGCCTACGGACTGCGCAACCCATGGCGTTTTCACTTTGACCGCGAAGACGGAACCCTATGGGCCGGCGATGTTGGCCAAGACGAATACGAGGAAATTGATATCATCACAAACGGTGGTAACTACGGCTGGAAAGTTCGCGAAGGTGCTCACTGCTACGAATCATTCAACTGCGACTCCGAAGGTATGATTGACCCGGTAGCAGAGTACAGCCACTCCGTTGGTTACTCGGTGACCGGAGGTTATGTGTACCGCGGGGAACAACTCACCAGTTTAGTTGGTAAGTATCTTTACGGTGACTATGGTTCGGGACATATCTGGACGTTGACGCCTAACGAAGACGCAACCAGCTATACATCTGAAAGATTGCTATCAAATACAGGTAAAACCATTGCCAGCTTCGCAGAAGACTTAAACGGTGAGATGTACATCATTTCTCTGTACACCGGTGAAGTCTTAAAGCTCATCGAGACCATGGAATAGGCCAACTAAGCCGGCTCTATTAGAACCTCGATCCGATGGGCCGGCAGAGTCTTTATTCCACGAAAAACCTCTTCTCAAGAGTTCATAAGCCGCTTGCAAAGCAGTGCCCGTGCCACTAAGAGTCGTCTCTTGCGCGCACCGCAGGGTGTGCAGGAGGCAGATCCATGAAATTTTTACATCCCGAGCGAGATAACCTACTCGAGCTTTCGTTAGACGACGTCTTCATCGTCCCCACATATTTCGACGGCACATCACGCATGAACGTCAATCTTGTGCCGAGGGATTTTGCAGGCAGCTCAAATCCCGTAGTAGCCGCCAACATGAACGCTGTGACCGGAAAACGCATGGCAGAAACCATGGCCCGTTACGGTGGGATTGGCGTTCTCCCTCAAGATATGGATTTGACAACCGTTGAGCGCATCGTACGACATATCAAACAGGCAAATCCCATCTATGACACACCTCTAACGGTTACCGGCGACGCGACCTTACGAGATGTCCAAGGTATTATTCTCAAACGCGCCCACGATATGGTTGTGGTGGTGGATGCCAACGAAAACCCAATGGGCATCATCACCCACGCTGACCTTCGCGAAAAGGACCAGTACACACCGGCATCAGAACTGATGCAGACCCGTCTGGTAACCGTCAAGGCTGGTATCTCAAATCGAGACGCATTCATTGAAATGGAAAAAGAGCGCGTTAAAGCTGCCCCTGTGGTCAATGAAGACGGTGAAATTATCGGTGTACTGACTCGCGACGATGCCGTGCGCATGGAACTGCTTTCCCCTTCGCTCAATACCAAAGGTGAACTCATGGTAGCCGCAGCGGTTGGTATCTCTGCCCAAGCAGGTGAACAAGCTGCCAGTTTAATCGAAATGGGTGTAGACGTATTGGTGCTCGACACGGCGCACGGCTATCAGCGCAGAATGATTGAAGCACTCAAATCGGTGCGAAAAGTCGTCGGACCCGACTTCCCGTTGGTAGCGGGAAATGTGTGTACCGCTGAAGGTACACGAGCACTCATTGAAGCGGGCGCAGATATCATCAAAGTGAACGTTGGCCCCGGAGCCATGTGCACCACGCGCATGCAAACAGGTGTTGGGCGCCCTACTTTTTCATCGGTTCGCGCCTGCGCCGCAGCAGCCAATGAACTTGGAAAACACGTATGGGCCGATGGCGGCGTTCGTCACGGAAGGGATGTTGCTCTTTACCTGGCCGCCGGAGCAAGCCGGGTCATGGTCGGAACAACTCTCGCGGGAACTTACGAAAGCCCCGGAGATATCAAAGAAGATAAGGACGGTTTTCTCTACAAAGAGAACTATGGAATGGCGAGCGCCCGTGCTGTTAAATTTCGCACCACCGGTATTGACCCCTTTGACCAAGCTAAAAAGAGCTTTTTCCAAGAGGGGATTTCCACATCCAGAATTTATTTACGACCTGGCCTAGAAAATGTGGGTGCGATCTTGGTCAACTTCATCACCGGTGTCCAATCGGCCTTTACTTATATTGGTGTTGATAACATTGAAGATTTCCACAAATCCGCCGTAATTGGGGTACAAACTGCCTCGGGATTTGGTGAAGGCACTCCTCACGGGCGGGTTCGCCGCTAAGTCCTTAAATCACCTACACATTGTGGGCAAGTGAGCATCCCTATATCCTGAAGAGGCGAAATGGGGTGCCCAAAAAGTGACGACTAAACGAGAGGTGTTGTGTATCGACTCCGGATTAGGTTCTGGAATGGGCCGCCTCGCTCACCTTCACGACCACATCAAATCTCTGAACTTTCATATGATGGCGACGTCCAACACCCAGTGGCTCGCTGCTTACCTCGAACATACCGATCCCTTCGCTGCGGTCATAGTGGATGGTAACGTACTCGACGAAGAAGAAAGCAATGCGCTTCTTTCCCAAGTACGAGGTTCCCAACCCGATGTTCCTATTTGTTGGCTAAGAGCCACTTCTCCCCTAATGAAACACTACCGACCAGACTTGCCGGATAAATCTTTAGAACTTGAAGGAACGCCCGAAGAACAAATCAAGACAATCAATGACGCACTGAAAAAGCGCTTTTTTCCTCGTATTGTCGCCTATGCCATGGAGTTCAGTACCCGGCTCTCTATCAAACAGTCCTTTCACCTTCATTTCGAAGAGCGCCCGTCTTACTTGAGATCCAGTCACGAACCCCTGGCCGAGATCAGCGGGATGATTTCATTTTACGGACACGAAACAATTGGCTCGGTTGTGGTAAGTGGGGACAAACAGATTATGGCTGCATGCTGTGAGCACATGCTTCCCGCAGCGCCAAATTCAGCCTCGACCCAAGCCCAAGATATTGCCGGCGATATGTGCAATGCCATTGTAGGTCGGCTAAAAGGCTTTTTGGAACAAAACGGTACGCGTATTCAAAGCACCTGGCCCATTACAACCACAGGCTACCCAACCAGCTTGGCTTTCGGCACCGGCCGAATCTCTCTGGTTCAGAACCTCTCAAGTGATAAGGGTGCTTTATTTGTCGAACTTTATCTGGATTCGTTCGACGCTTTGGCTATGCGCCGAAATCTTCGTTCACGAAGCGTCAATACGGGCGAACTCAAGTTCTTCTAGTGCATCAAGTTTCAGGCAGTTCGTATTCTTGATTCGTCAATCTCAACTCAAGACTTTCTCGCGCAGCGAAAATCTCAAAATTGGACCCGTGCATCTTTGCCCGAGCTCTAGCCTGATCAACGATTCCATCTATTTCAGAATCGGAATGGTCAGGGTCGTGGTGAAAAAGCGCTAATCGCTTCACCTCTGCCTGGACTGCCAAGTCTACAGAAGTCGTAAACCGTGGGTGTCCCCAGCCGACTTTATCTACATACTCTTGGTCAGAATATTGTGAATCGAGAATAACTAAATCTGCACCTTTAAAGAACGCAATGTAGTCTTCGGGTAAAATACGCAGTGCGGACGGATCTTCCGCCGCTCGCTCTTCGGGACCAAACTTACCCGAATTCAAAAACAGGTCCAGTTCGCAATCTGTCGCGTAAATAGCGGACATGCCATCGTAGGTAAATTTGAAAGCGTAGCAACCTCCAGGATGAGGCTGTTTGAGCACAGAAACGTTAACGCCCTTAATATCAGTACCGCTGGCCCGAAGTGGCTTTGAAACGATATCAGCACCCAACTCTGAAAAGTCTACCGGGAAGTAATCGCTCTTCATTTGCCCTGAAAGCAAGGCGTGGGACTTATTGTCCGTATTTTCAACACCATAGACGTTGATGGTTTTACCTTTACGGTAGACTGCTTCGAAAAAGGGAAAGCCCTGGATATGGTCCCAATGCGAATGGCTAAAGAACATATGAAACTCTGACTCTACATTCTCACGCCTCTGCAATTCGTCACCCAGCTCGCGGATTCCCGTACCGGCATCACATATGAACAAATGATTATTGATTCGAAATTCAACACAAGACGTATTTCCACCGTAGACACGAGTTCTATGTCCAGGAGTGGGAATGGAACCCCGAACCCCCCAAAACTTTACAAAGAAGCTCATACCACCGCCTCGTGATAAACCAGTACTAGATTCCCAATTTGCAACTGGTCACCTTCGCACAAATTAACACTGTGAACACGTACCCCATTTAAAAAGACACCATTGGTACTGTTCAGATCTCGAAATGAATAGCCTTGCTCTAACCGCACAACCTCTAAATGTTGCCGGGACATCTGGTCACACTCGAATACCAAATCCGAAGAAGACGACCGACCCAGGACATATTGATCCGCAGTCAATCGAATCATGCGTGGCGCCCCAACTCCACTCAACTGCTCAAACGCAGGAGTTCCGTGGTTAATCTTCGCGCGTCCCATAACCGCCGACTGACCGTGAACGGTCTTTTTCGTGTGTTCATCTCTTAGATGTCCATTGGACATTGAATATCCCTCAATCGAATGTACCAGCTAGAACCAAACTATAAGCGATATCAGTAAGTTTCTTCAAACCCTGACGAAAGTTTGCCAAGAAAACACATCTCGCTCGATTTCTCATTATTTCGGAAATCTTATTTCTGATAAAGATTTAAAGATCCAAAGGACTTAAGTCAGCCTCAAACCCGTCGATGTTCCAAAGGACTCGAGATTATCTAAACGGAAAAAATGAAAAGCTTATGAAAACTAGCAGCTTAAATATAAAAATCGCCTCAAAACTGTGTTTTCTCGTCGGGGTCAGCTTCCTCATAGTCAGCTGCAGTGCCCCGCGTCTCTTTCAGTTTCAAGATATCAGCTTCTTCACAAGTTCGAGTAGCCAGGCTCAGCTTGGCAACCTTGGGATTATGACCGCGGAAAATGGCTTTGGGTTTCAAAGAGTCGCATTCCTATCGGACTGTCAAAATCACTCCCTGCCCGTATCCATCGACGCTACCATTCACGGCATTTTGCCACTCCAAAATGCGTTCGGTCCCGGAACCCGTGCCAAACAACTCAGCGTAATATTAGGTGTGCCAAAGGAATCGCTTGCAAAAGCATCGGTTTTTCTCTTCGCCATCAATCCCTTGGATGCCCAACAAAGTGCCGAGACTTGGCCTTCTGGCTGTAAAACACTGGTGGGCCGAGATTCCGAACAAACCCGGATCATTATTTCGGTGGCTGCCCTGGTTCCGCATCATGTTCTTAGTCCAAAGATGGCCTCAAATCGGCTGACCGCTCAAATCTCTCCCCGCGGCCATATTTCACTCACAGTTCATGCAAAGAAAAAACGCGAGATCAATGTGGCGCCGCAATCAATCTTTGCATGGCGTTCGGGTCACTTCTGCTGGCCTTCTGACCAAAGCAATTCCCCCATTGTCCGGAGCGATGATCCTGGGTTTGATTCCTGTCCCGAAGGCTACGACACCATTGTGCCGGAAGGGTCGCCTTGGGCTGTTCCCAACCAAGACAATGTAGACAGTGAAACCGAGACTGACGTTCAGCCCGAGCCAGAGGAAGAAGCCCCTTCGAGCGAACCGGTTCCCGGCGAAACAGGTGCTTCAGCTCAAACCACACCATCTCTTTGAGGTGCATGGGGTCACTTTGATTTCGGTGAGACGCACCGGGTCACTCTTATATAAGTAGACTGAGATCAACTGGGTCATTCGTGATTTGATGCCCTATTTATGGGCTCCTGCATGATCCCATTGAGTCAAATGAGGTCAATTAAGGCAATTCAACTGAGGATCACTGGGTAAAATTGATGGCTCCGTTACAAACTAGTTCAATGTTTACAGGGAGCAGTTGAGGTTAATAAGGTCAATTAAGGCCTGAATCCTAAGCAGTTTGAGAATGGCATGGGTTGCTTTATCACTCAGCGACTCCAGGCATACATGGCTTGAAAGCGTCGAATATGGCTCAAATTGGGACAAAGTTGACGATCGAATACGATCCAAAATAGATTTAAACGTTGGACCTCATACGACTCACGACTCTTCCTTAGATCACTAATTTCCTATAAATCTCGATCTATTAGGGAAGTACAGACGATCTCTCCGTGAGTCCAACTAGGTCACTTGATGTGTTTTCGAGGATCCAGGTTCTTGTCTGCGTTGAGAAACATATGGGACAAATAAGATAGAGGGGGGTGAGTCTGTTTGGGTTTCATTTGCGCGAGTTTCCGAAACCTTCAAACTCATTCCAATATAACCGGCGTGGCCGCGATTTGAGTTGAACTGGGTCAATCTATGCGTGATTGCATCCATTCTGTATCAGCTTATCGCGTAAGTGCCGGTAATCACGAGTCTATCGTGAATGAGGTGTTTATCGCTCTTTTTGAAGAGTCAAAAACTTGAGGTGGTTCTGTGTCTAGCGTGAGTCAAATGAGGTCAATCAGTGAGTGGGTCAGGGTCAACAATCCCCTAAGGCCCCATTATCACTGGACTTTTATTTTTCATGAATTGAAGAGATGCTCACAAACAATGAGTCGTTTGGGGTCAACCACTGAGTCGTACTGGAGAAAGCATTGAGCTATTCAAGGTCATCCACTGAGGTCAACCAGGTACCATTTGGGGATCTAAGCTATCGGAATTGCTGCACTATTCATGTTCTAAATATTATTAAACGATCTAAATATCTTAAACTCTCCGCCCAAGGGCTCAACACCAAGAGAGAAAATTTTTATCCCAAAGGATTTTCATGACGGCTGCCAAACGAAAAAAAGACCAAGCGGAATTTGAACTGATTCAAAACATTGAAGGCGTTGCGTTCGATGAGATGAACCTGGTGGAGCTTCCCTTTGCATTGCTGACCGACGCAAAAGAAGCCAGATCCAAGCCCGTGATTGAAGTTCCGTTGGCGCCAGATGGCTCTGAGGCTTTGGTCTCAAACGCTAGAAGCTCGCTTCCCACGGCGTTGGCAGAGCGCGTGGTGTTAGGATTACTTTGGCTAACGCAGCAGCAGAATGGTTTTAAAACTCACGTTGTCCGGTTTCCGCTGCGAATTTTGGTTGAGCAGTACATGTATCCGGGCCGTTTCAGTAAAAACCGTGCGAGTGGTGCCTTTATGAAGCGGGTTGAAGAAGAGATTAACCGGGTGGCGGATACTCGTATTCACTCAAACCGTTGGTACGACAAAAAGCTGCAGCGAACCACGCAGATGAACGCGGCAATCATCGATTACATTCAAGTCATCCATGAGGGCGGGAGAAATAGCGCACGGGTTGTTGAGTTGCGCTGGGGTGATCAGCTCTTTAACAGCGTCAAAGCTAAATATACCAAAGCTCTGGATATCCGCACTTTGCTAAAAATCCAACGACCGTTGGATCTTAGATTTTACCGTTGGTTGGACCGTCAATTGGCTACCAAGCGCGTCCAGGCTGTGGAGTCTTGTCAAAACTTTGCAAAGTATAAATTGCTCATGCGTGGACAAAAAATTGACCGAGGTGGACGTACAGCATCGAGCTATATTGTCGGTAAGCTTAGAGAATCATTAGAGAAGTTGAATGATATTGGGTTCGGTGTGCGGATGACAGTTAAGCAAGACCAGTCTGACTTTAGATTGGTTTTTGAAAAGCTGGAAGGCAGCGATAACGAATCGGTTTCAATTGATGAAACAGCTGAAATTGTCCGCGAGTTTCAGAGATACGCGCATGATTTACCGGCAAATGCGAAGCCCCGAAAAATCTCTGAGAGTGACCGAAACGAGGCCGCTCGGTGGCTGGAAGACTATGAGAAGGAACTCGCAATTTGGCTTGTTAAACGCTGTGTGAAGCTTCACAAGCGCACACGGCAAGGTGAGCAGACCCTCTTTAGGTTTAAGGCATTATCGTTTTATGAAGCCAAGGCTCTTGCGGATTGGGAACGTGAGGAAGCGAAAAAGAAAAAGCGTGACATCGAAACGAACCAAGGACTTGCTGACAACGTCGAAGATGCTTGGGAGAGCTATCGATTCGAGCAAGTAACGAAAGCCCGCGATGGGTTATCCGCTAAGAAATTAGCTAGCTTAGAATTGGAAGCAGCTCGAGAGGTTGAAGATGAGATCAGTAAAGCGCAGTTCAAGACTCCAAAGAGTGCCTTGAAGGCCATCATTCAAACGCGAGTGGAAGAAAAATTGATGGCCGATGCGGGTTGTATGGACGAAGAGACGTTTTTCAATCAGTGGCGTGGCTAGAAACCCCTACCCTTTTTACTCAGAGATATGGCAGTTGTTTCGGAATTATTTTTTATGATTTCGGAAATAGCAAATAAGTGAGAGCCGACCTCGTCAAAATGCACGCTTTGTTGGGCGCCGCTGTGGCTCTTCGTGGGCTTGTTTATGGGTTAATGATTTCCGGTTATTGGCGTGGCTCGACTGAACCGATGCACCTTTGAGTTGCCTTTGCTTATTTCGGATTTCCGAAAAGCTAGTAGAGCTTGGTTTAATGCGCTTTTGCGGCTCCCGCCCTACATTGG
>MDSW01095109.1_pt1 | contig 12116 bp, 10 predicted proteins | sample 811171 | NCBI WGS metagenome assembly MDSW01 (sample SAMN05326641, study PRJNA326480) | marine metagenome | isolation source: seawater | place: Atlantic Ocean: North West | collected 2012
ATCTGGAGTCACGAATCGTAGGAGCAGCAACGACAGCAACTTTGTTCCAGCCGACATCATGAAAGTCACCACCCTCAAGTCGAAACTTAAAAGACTCGAGAACATCATTTAGATGGAATTCAGCCACCTTGGCCTCGCCGCCCAGACGGATCAACTCACTTTTTTCCGCGCTCTGCCATTTCAATTCCAACGTCAAATCGGGTGGTAGCGGACCATGTAGATTGACTACTTGAATTAAGTAGTCTCCACCTTCCGCCACCTGCTTACGGTAATCGACGACCCTCAACTCAAATTGTCTTGGCCAGTGTACACCATTCCATGGCATAACGAGTCGTTGTGTCGCTGTGGCTGCCTGTTGAGGACTGGAAACAATAACTATCAAAACCAACAAGAGAATACTTGTTACGCTTAGGATAGGACGCATGAGCACGCGAAGGCGAAAGCATTGCTGCAACTCCAGCAGTGTCAGCTCTCGATAAACCTGGTCAGCCAATCCATTAAGAAACTGACGCTGGATCACTGTCAATTCTTCGATTCTGCTATGTAAATCACAAACCGTCGACAGTCGCTGTTGTAATTGAGGAAATATTTGTTCCAACCGCCTCGCCACATCGACAGGTCCTGGCTTAAACCGTTCAGCCGGTACAATAATCTTGGTCATTGCCAAAGTCAGGATAGTTAGGAACAAACCCGACTGAAACCAGACAAGCAAATTTGAACGCGATTGTAGAAGGTAATCCACCGTTGCCAGGATTCCTGCGCCGACCAAAATCAAGATGGAGAACCAACATAGGGCGCGCAAAAAGACCAGCCGTCGTGAGCGTGCCGCAAGACGATCAACAACTTCACGAACTAATGACAGTTCCGGAGAATCGAGTGTTTCGTGTGTCATACTTTTAATTATACCACCGCCGTCGCAATCCCCATTCAGCGGTTATCAGCAACACAAACAGAAAGACGAGCCAGTTCGCATTCCACAACAATTGCCGATTTAGTTCCCTGATCACAACACGTTGCTCCTGAGGGATTTCATCACGTAGCAAATTCCATTGATTCAATGTATAGAATCGGCCACCGGACGTTGTTACAAGGTTTGCTAAAGCATCGATATCTGCAGAAGAGTCCATTTGTTCTTTAGCTTCACTTTCCACATCTAACCGCAGACTCGTGGGGGTCGAATTAACGTCGACGGGGCTTACGAGTCGAATGGTGTAGTGTCCAACACGCAGGTCGTGAAGACTCGCATGAAATCGACCTTGATGAATTCCGCTCCGAGCCAATCGAACAATGGTACTCTTGCCTGTCGATTCGGCTAACTCGACGACGACACTATCTTCAGTCGGTGCATTTAAGGGATTGAGAAAGCGAACCTGAACATCCACACTATCTCCAAAAAAAATCTGCTGCGAATCCAGCGAAAGTTCAACTCCGGTGCGTCCCACTCCTACACTTGAGCCTGCCAGATAATTGATTAGCTGGATCCAATATCCGGCATGTGGATCATCCAATTCTCCTACCTGCCGCCAACGCCAGGTACTATCAAATCCTTGAAATATTATCCGTCCAGACCCTGAAAAATGTTGGGTAATCAGAGGTAGACGAGCTTGAGAGTCAGTGTCAGCATAGACCAAAACCTGAGCACCCGTTTGCAAAATAGGGGACTGAGTCAGCCAGAACGGGCCGGGGAGATTTCTCCAAATCTGATTTTTCGTTTCTGAAGAATCTGAGACGGTAGTCAAAGCTGTCCGCTCCCCTAACTGAGAAAGCAACAAGGATGCAGGTTGTTTTAACAATGTCATAGTTTCATAATTTGCGACATCTGCTGGAAACAATTCAGCGATCGACTGACCGTTATATTCCCCGGGCAATGACCTCTCTCCGGCAACAAAAACAAGCCCTCCGCCCCGTTGCTGCACAAAATCCACCAGCAGTGCTTGCGACTCCAACGTTAGCAACTTCACTGGTACATCACCAATAACAATGACATCAAATCCGAACAACCAATCGCGGTCTTCTCTGATACCGGTAAACAATCGATTATCTTCCAATGCTAACTGAGGGTCCGCTGTCCCCAACACAACAGAAACATCAAACCGAGGCTGTCCCGATACATTCGTTGCTCGGCTCAAGAGATCTTCTAGTGCTCGGAATTCAAATCTAGGAAATTGCTCGACAATTAGCACCTTAATTGCATCGGCATGGACAACGAAACGAAATTCATGGTGGTCAAGATGTCGTTGATGCCGACTACTACTTTCTTGATGGTCGCTGTCTCCAGCAAATTCAACACGCAATGTCTGTTCCCCAGCGGATCGAGCTATATGTCTGATGGAAAGTGATGTCTGATTCTGCCCTGCCTTAAACGATGCGAGAACTTCCTGCTGGTCCTGATCGCTAATCACTCGAAACGGAAAATCCTGAGCCACTTTTGTATTTCCATGACGTACAACATCTACTTCAAACACAACTGGCTGGTCCAAAAGTACTCTCTCAGGCCCGGACGGATTCATCAATTGGATTGTTTTCTGCTGAGTAACACTTGCAATTTGCGGTATGAAAACCGGAACAGATCGTTGGCGAGCCAATTCGGCCGCTCGGCTCAATGACACGCCAACGTTGGATTGCCCGTCAGTAAGATAAACAATCGCGGCAATGGACTTACCGCGGTGGCGTTGCAGAACGTCGACGATTGCTTGTCCTAAGGCAGACCCTTCAGACGAATCTAATGACGAGGGGGTAACTGGGTGACGCAAGCCCTGTGCTTGACGCCGAATCCCTTCCCCAACCTCGTAAATTACAACATCGTAATTCTCCTGAATCCCATGCAACTCTCCCGCCATAGCCTCTTCTGTCGACTCGACCTCCGTAGACGTTGTTCCGAGAAAAGCGTTGGCCAACATAATTCGTGGTATCGAAACTGTTGCATCATCGTTTGCCGACTGCGATTCCCATTGATCTCCAAGATTATCTGCTAACCAAGCTTGCGTTAAGCGGCTCAAATCAGCAACAGCAAACTCATCTTCGACTTGCATACTTAGCGACGAGTCCACAAGCACAATCAATTCAGATTTACCGGTTTGCTCTTCATGCGAAGCCCACCCCGGCAACATGCCTATAAGTACAACCATGGCGGTCATTCTCAATCCCGCCAACCAAATTCGTTGGTAAACTCGTAAATCACGGTTCCTCAACACAAGCCACAGATTGAGTAAAAAAACAACGGCAATCCCAATCAACAGGAGTGGTTCCAATGGCCATTGGAACTGCAGTCGAGTCTGAGTTTGCCCCCATAACAATTCAATCAAAGAGAAGTCGGTCATCGGCGACGTCCTCCTCGAAGATTACTGGAGTGTTGTCTTGTCAACCAAAACGTCTCCAACGTCATTAGCAACAAGGTCAGGCACAGCATTTCCCGGAACAAGCCTCTTTGCTCACTGGTCGATGCCAACCCGGAACCCCCCAGCGAATTCTCGATACCAGAAACCACCTCATCAATTACTCCAACCTCTAATAAGTCGTGATCACTTTCAGTCACGGCAAGATTACCTACGACTAAAGAAGAATTCACTACCTGCCCTGCCGAGCGATAATTGACATAGTACACTCCCGGTTTTTTAAATTCGCGATGCCACCAATACGCATAAACCTCCCCTGAATCAGGATCTCGGGAGAATTCCATAAAGTATTCCTGAGTTTCACCATCCGGTCCCTGAACGGAAATAGTAACCGGACCATTGTTCATCGATATACGGCGTTCCGGGAATTCACCAATATTGACGTTGGCAGTACGGATTCGTTGCTCTAAGACATACCTCATTGATTCGTGAATTAAAGGTAGGAAACTGGGCCAGGCTCCCAAATCACTCCAGCGTTGTTCGTCTGTCTCGATGGCAAGAGACGTACTAAAAGTAAGAACATGCCCTTTCCCAATGGGGCTGCATACTAAAAGAGGGGCACCGTTTGACAGCTCCAAAACCGTTTCCGACTCGTGGTTCTCTATGACCTCTATCTCAACATACTTATATATTGGCAACGCACTAATGCCGTTATTAGGGTGACTGCGAAACAATAGACCAATGTCGTGCCCTGTGACATGAATACTCGACTCGGTATCTTCAGTAGGTTCATTGGCGATAAAGTTTCCCCACTGGAGACCTGCCTCCAATCCATTTTGTGAACCCCCATAAAACGAATTATAGGATTCAAGATCCAATGCCTGCCCTGGAGCAACGATGAGAGTCCCACCTTGATTTACAAAACTCCGTAGACGCCGGATATTGAATGCTGAAATCACATCTAACTCACACAATGCGATCACATCGTAATCCTCGAGGTGATATTGTTCAAATTCAACTTCGTTGATAGTTAGTGTAAAAACTGGCCAGTCAGGCAAATCGGTGGGCGCAAAAGCCAGTGAGACTGCCGCTGAAGCATCCTCGGCACCGTCGACACACAACACTCGAAGGCGAGCAGGACTATCAAATGCGAGCCATCTTGAGTTATCTAGAGCCAAAGAATCATCATCAAGCCGAGCTTCAATATGATGACTTCCGGTATCCAGATTCTTCAAAGGAAGCTCCACCGAAGCTGTCTCTCCAGCTCCGATTTCTGTTTCGGTTCTAAGAACGAACTCATCATCCAGGAACCAGGAGATACCGACCGTGTTACTGGTTTGATGGTAATAGCAGGCAAGCTCAGCAACCACTGTAACGTCAGCAGCAAAGGCACCCTGATCATACTGAATGGCCAACCCAGTAATAGCTGAGTTTGCCATCGGTTCCACTCGGCAGTCAACAACATTGAGTGTTCCCAAATCTGACAAAGTTGACCTAGATGACACTGTGGGATCCTCTGATCCGATGATCGTTTCCCAAACATTTCGCTCCATGTCGGTAAAGACAACAAGATGCGCGTTGAGCAAATTAGGGTCCTGCTCGCGATAACGTTTGATTAATTCGGCACTAAGTTCTAAAACGTCTTGAAGGTTGCCCCCCGCAGATTGCACTGTAATTTCATTAATCGCCGCGGCAACCTGTTGGAAATCATTGCCGGGAATCTCAACGATCCACTGTTCAAATTCACCGATCGTCAGCACAGAAACAACATCTCCGTTCGGTAGTTCTCGAACATAATCAATCGCCTTTTGCTTGGCTTCTGCTAATGCTGACTTACCGGACTTTTGGTCAATCGTTGCCATGGAATAGGTACTATCAATAATCACAATGTGATGAGTCCCAGTTGATTCATCGCCCACTATTGGCCTTCGCACACCGGTACTCGGAGCACTAATGGCGAATAGAAATAGCGCCAACACTGCAACTCGCAGTAGCACCAATAACAGATTTTGAAGCTTGGCTTTCTGAGATTCTTCCTGCCAGGCCTGTAAGACAAATTGCATGGCGGCCCAAGATTTGGGTTGAAAGTGACGTCGCCGCCATAGATGAAGACCCAGTGGTATTAAGAGTACAAAACTCCACCACAACCTTTCCGGCGTATCAAAAACCAAGGCAATCATTCGGACATCCCTCGCGTCTGCATTCTCTGAAAGTATGCCAGAAGAGCCGCCTGTAGATTCACATCGGAAACCATGAGTTCATAATCTGCTCCCAAATTTCGAACACGTTTTTCAAGTCCCTGACAAAACTCGGCAACCAATGCTCGATACTTACGGTTGATAACGCCGGCATCCACCCTTGCCACGCGTTCACCCTCAAGTCCATTGAGCTGCAAATCCCCTGTGAAAGGAAATTCCAGTTCATCGCGATCGAGCACCTGTAACAATGTGACATCATGTCCTTCTACCCGGAGACGTTCGATACCCTGATACAACGATGATAGGTCCGTTAGAAAATCGCTCAGTATGTAAACGACACTTCGCTGTGGCAGACGTTCAGCTGTTTCACGAAGCAAATTGCCAAACGCATTATTCTCGGGAGACGAATTTGAATCGTCACCGCACTGATCCTGCAGAAGGACAGTCAATCGATCAAGCTGGTCCGGATGCGAGGAGGCTGGTAACCATGCGTCAATCGAGTCAGTCCCCGTCCCCGCCCCAGCTGCATCGCCGTTACGTAAGACAAGCCAACATAACGCAAGAGCGATACATTCAGCATATTGCTGTTTACTCAACCCATCCTGAGGGCCGTAGTGCATACTGGCAGACGAATCCACGATCATACAACAGTGCAAATTCGTTTCTTCGACAAACTGCTTGAGATAAAGTTTATCTGTTCGACCATACACTTTCCAATCCACATGGCGCAAATCGTCACCGGGAACATATTCACGATGTTCGGCAAACTCAACGCTTACACCTCGAAAGGGACTTCGGTGACTTCCCGCCAGCAATCCTTCGACAATCTGGCGAGACCTCAGAGAAAGGCCGTCAAGAGCTGCGAGCGTTTTCGGATCTAAGGAGTTTGGAAGATTGGGCACGCTGATCCCCGGTCATCGTGGTAGGGTTATCGATTTCTGCCAAGCCTGTTGACTGCAGTTCCTGAATTATATGATCAATAATCTGATCGGCTGTAACCTGACTGGCTGCTGCAGCATAGTGAAGGCGAATTCGATGACGCAAAACGCTATGGGCAACAGCAATCACATCTTCATAATCGACCGAAAGTTTGCCCTTCAGGAGCGCGCGAGCTTTAGCACCCAGTACCAAAAATTGACTACTTCTGGGACCTGCGCCCCAGGCAACATGTTCGCGCACATAGTCTGACGCGTCAGAATCAGGCCGCGAGTACCGGGCCAGTTTGATCGCAAATTGAGTAACATGACCGGCCACAGGCATTTCCCGGACTAATTGAATCGCACGCTCAATATCGGATGCCGCGATTACCTGCTCTGCTGATTCCTGTTCCAAACCTGTCGTTCGCTGAACGATGGCCAACTCTTCCTCTTCGGTCGGGTAGTCAATCAGTAGCTGAAACATAAATCGATCCAACTGAGCTTCCGGCAAAGGATAGGTCCCTTCCTGTTCAATTGGATTTTGAGTAGCCAGCACGAAAAACGGGCTCGCCAATTGGCGGCTCCGCCCACCAACAGTAACCTGACGCTCCTGCATACCTTCCAGCAGTGCTGCCTGTGTTTTAGGAGGAGTACGATTGATCTCGTCAGCAAGTAAAACATTCGTAAAAAGTGGCCCCTGCTTAAATTCAAGCTCTCGCTGACCGGTTTCCACACTTTCCTGAATGATCTCTGTCCCGGTAATATCCGTTGGCATAAGATCCGGCGTAAACTGGATTCGCCCAAAAGACAGATTCATCGTATTCGCTAATGTCTGCACCATTAACGTTTTTGCCAGCCCCGGAACACCAACCAGCAAACAATGCCCCTGGCATAGCATCGCTATCAACATTTGCTCAATCACATCTGTCTGCCCGACAATTTCTCTGGCAACCTGTTCACGTACACCCTGACACAATTGTTGGACGTCGCCTACTGCCTGTTCGATGTCTGTTCCCATCGGCCTATTTCTCTTCTGTCTTCACCATTGGCGCTGCTTCAACTGCAGTTATCATCTTACCATCAAAGAATACGGCTAGACGATCACTCATCTGTATCTGTGTGGCAAAGGGAATAGCCGGCAACGAAACTTGAACCATTGCCTCGCCCGATCGTTCATCCCAACTTACCACCGTCAGTTCGCGGTTCCCGTTAACGCGATAGACCGTCCCGCCAGACTGGCAGACCCCAAAAGGCCCATCAGAATCTGGCTCTGTAATTGCAATCGGAGTCCGTGATACATGCTCGACGGATCTCAAATACCAAAGTCGATCTCCACAAAGTAATACTCTCCCCCGAGGTGTCACAAGGACTTCAGCCCAACCCAAGTCATTTTCGCTATAGTAATCCGTTAACAATCCGGTTCGCAGATCAAGCGAGAACACATTTGCCGAGTCAGCAGGTGCTATCACCACTGCCATCTCATTCCGATCAAATCCAGCGGTTGAACGACGAACCGTGCGAGTTTCCAGTTCAGCCGATGCAAGTGTGTGATAACTTCGGGGGTAAGTACAAACCCAATGCAACTGCCCTGATAGATCCACCGCCGCTACCATGCCCGTGTTTGTTGTAAAAATCGCCTTTGTTCCAATGACCTCCAACCCCCCGGAGGTCAAATCTGTAATAGTACGATTGGCAATAGGCCGAGCAGATCCTACATAACACTTCCAGTTCAGCCTTCCTCCATCCAAATCGTAACTCGCCAGATAGTGTCGGCACTGAAACGCCTGATTCTCGCGTATTCCAATCAACAATTGTTCCCCTACAATTTTCGGAGGTGTTGCAAACACCTGATAGGAGTCTTTACGAGGTTGTGGTAATGTCAGGGGAAAACCATCAAGCATCCGTCCCTGCTCAGCCAGATCTAAAACGACGACTGAATTACCCTGTATACTTCCGACATCAACGCTTTGGTGATGCGTCAAAGCAGGATCTCCCTGTCGAGCTGCGAGCAAATCTCCAGCTACTTCGACCACCGGTGTACTGTTTCCCCAGTAGGGTATCTCAAAATCAAACCAATCAGCCGTCTCCTGCTGTTGATTACGGACTAACCAAAAAGCTTCATCTTGTTCACCAAAAAGCGGCTTTCCAGTTTCAAGATTTAAAGCCAGTATTCCGTTCAGGGTGTTGGCAAACAAACGCTCACCGACCACCATAAACCGAACATTCAGCTTTTGTTCCAGCCCCTTGCCATCAAGTAAGGAAGAGACATCACGTTGCCAAACCACACCTTTGCCAAATGCTCGCTCTCCGGAATTTCTTTGCCCGGCGGTTTGGGCAACTTGAACCTGAGGCAAAAATCCAGCTGCTGGATCAGTGCCTCCGAAATGTTGTTGAAAAAAACCATTCAGCAAGTCCTGCAAGCTTCCATGAAGGCCACCAAGTGAATAAAAAGATTTAGAGTCCATACTTTGAAGAGACTTCATTCTCTTTAGAGCAGCTACTTCGCGACCTTCAAGGATATCAAGAATCACGTAACGTACCCCCACTTTCAATTGATCAGGCGACTTTGCGTCAGAAACAAACTGCCATTTTCCGGTGTACGTACTATTGCCCTCTACGATTGGTGCCGTCGAATGTTGAGCCAAAATAGCGCGTGCGGCACTCAAATCACCATGAAGTATTAATGAATCACATATCGCCAGATTCCAATTCGTCTTGATTGTGTGTTGAGCAAAAAAACTGGTGTATTTCAAAGAGGCGATAATTCCACTGCGTATTGCTTTTGCCTGCTTCTCAAGTTCCTGAGGCCCAAGATCATGCGTTAACAATTCAGAGTTAATGAAATACCAAGCTTTTGCAAATTGAGGGATGCTATGAAAACTACGAAAAGGAATATCCGGATCATCCGGCAATGGCACAAGAACATCTGTGTGTTCATAAAGCAACTGGCTGATTCGATCCTCGGCCCGATTAGACAACCCTAATTCCAAGGCCTGATTAGCCTGCTCGATTAGTTGATACCCTTCCGGTGATAACAAGTTTAGACGCTGATCCTCCAGACCTGCCGGATTTATCACCGGCGAAAGAGGCGTCTGTGCGGGCAAATCCTGGCAGATCCAAGACAGGATCAAAGCGACGAAAACAACGTATCGCCGAAAGCTGTTCGTTAATCCACCTTGAGCCATTTCGAATCCCGCCATGCTATTGTCTAGTGGCATAGCCTTCAACCATACGTCCTACATAAAAAACGCATACGCCGAAAATCATTGCGACTAACAACCCATCCACTCCAAAGCCAAAAACATCCTGGCCTGTACGTTCCAATTCACTCTCATTCGTGTCCGGATCGTCAAAAATCAACTGCAGAACGATAGCTGCTGGAAGAATGACAAGTCCGACAATTTGCATTAGTTTGCCAAGTAATCTGACCAAGATGCCTTCTCCCAAGAAATGTTGTCAAATTTGACGAGTTGATATAGTGAATTACCCCTAGATGGATTTATCCTATTTTAGGTAGAGGCCAACCAAATCACCAACACTTACAACAAAAGATAGGTATGCGATTCTTCAAAATTATTCTTCAAAGCCTGAGATTGAAATGCTGCTTATGCGGGCAGGGAAAGATGTTTCGTAAATGGCTAATCATGAATGAAGATTGTCCACAATGTGGATGCCACTTCGAACGCGAAGAAGGGTTTTTCCTCGGAAGTATCTACGTCAACTACACTTTCACGGCACTCACCATGACCGCCTTCTACATGCTGGCATATTTCTTAGAATGGGCTGAAAATCAGACACTCTTAATCTGGGCGTTGATCTATGTCATCCTGGTCCCGGCAATCATCCATCCGTTTGCCAGAAGTTTATGGGCTGGATTCGATCAGATGTGGGACCCACGCGAAAAAACGGATTAAATTCCTTCCGGTGAGTCCGATTGCTCTGCGATATTATCCAGCGGAGCATCTATCATTGAATCCTTGGAAATATTTTTCTTATTCTTTCGAATAAGCAAATAGAAGTACGTGCCGATCCCAGTCAAAATACTGAACGGCATCGCCATCATAAACATGATGCTCCAAAAATAACCCTGAATTAACTCAGGATTATTTTCAGACAAACTGTCTTTACATGTAGGACAAGCTTGAACAGAATCAGCCACTAGAATCGCAAGTAGCAAAGCCAAAGCCGTCGTTAGTCGGATTGCAAATGGGAAACGAGTCATGATTACACTATCTTAACTGGGAATGGGAAGTTGGTACAGTAACCAGTAAACCACCACGCCGGTCACCGAAACGTAGAGCCAGATCGGAAATGTCACTTTCGCCCATTTAAGGTGCTTGACGCGGTTATCTTTCAATCCATGTCTGATCGTCACAATGGCTCCCACCGGGACAAAAATAGCCAGAATAATGTGACTGATCAGTATGACAAAATAGGTGAGCCTTAGCCATGACGGATGCTGCTCCGGAAACGGCGTTCCACCTCCTTTTTGGTAGTGATAAATCAAATAGCAAACTAAGAAGATGGAAGATACCGCAAAGCAAGCCAACATCGTCCACTTGTGAGCCACTTCTTTTTTTTGTTTGATGAGTACAAAACCAACCACCAACAAAATTGTAGCTAAGGCATTTAAGGATGCGTTTACAGCTGGAAAATCCATGACTACTATTCCGTCTCTTTAATCTTCTCCGGGGCTTCCGGCGACTCAGAACTATCTGAGATATCCGACGAATCTTCCGATTCCTCTTCGATGTTTTGCTCTTGATTCGTGAATTGAGCAATCTGTTCTTCCAATTGCATGCGTTTTTTCGCCCACTCTTCAGGCTCATTCTCTTCTGTCAGCAGCGTCACCAAATCCTGATTCATCGAACTGAGTTCCTCTTTATCAATCCAATTATAGGTTCCACGTACATTCCCCCACTTGTCGACGAGGGCAAAAGAATCGGTGTGAGTGCGAGGGCCTACCGAAACGCGAAAGAATTCTGAGCCAATTCGGTTGATAAAACCTCCATCGCCCGATAGGAACTTCCAATTTGCATGATCGGTCGTAAATTTCTGCGAGTACTCGTGTAAACGGCGTGGAGTATCATTTTCTGCATCGCACGTAATACTGATAAACTTTACGCCTTTACGTGCCCAGGCTTCATGCAAGGACTGTTTAGTGCGATTCTGCTGAACACAAGTTGCCGGACAGGATGCAAAAAAGAAACTGGCAATCCAAACTTTACCCTCCAGACTCTTCGAACTGAAAGCTTCTCCCTGTTGATCTACCAATTCAAATTCAGTAACCCAAGGTTCCCCAATTCCTGTCTGATAATCAGTCGGGGAAACCTTTGGTTGCCACTCCGGGTCGACCACTACCTCCCCCTGTCCAGTCTGGTGATTCGCATTTGTTAAAAGCTTGACTAGCAACAGCCCACCGGCTACCACCATCATCAACGCAATGAAGAATCCTGCTGATTTACTCATTTCAAGTCGCTCGCAATTGGACGTTTACAAACTTTAATTGCCAATGCATAAAACAAAGCCGTGGCTACCACTATTACCAATATACTTATACTCTGAGATGGCTCCCAGAAGGCTTCTTCTGACAACCTGACTCCGTAAAGAAGATTCCTGACCAACGACACAACGTGCGTCAATGGGTTGACCTTCATCATCCAGTG
>MDSW01095309.1_pt1 | contig 12115 bp, 13 predicted proteins | sample 811171 | NCBI WGS metagenome assembly MDSW01 (sample SAMN05326641, study PRJNA326480) | marine metagenome | isolation source: seawater | place: Atlantic Ocean: North West | collected 2012
TTAAATGAATGAAGTTCAAAGATCTAAAATAATATTAAAAATTCTAAATAGAATTTATCCAAAAACGCTAATTCCCTTAAAACATAGAAATAAATTTACTCTTTTAACTTCTGTACTTTTATCTGCACAATGTACAGATTTAAATGTTAATAATGTAACCAAAGATATTTACTCAAAATATAACAAACCTGAACATTTTGTAAAATTGGGAAGAAAAAGAATAGAAAAATTAATAAAAAGGATTGGTATCTTTAGAGTTAAAGCTAAAAGTATTTATTTGATGTCTAAACAGTTACTAGAGAAACATGGAGGCAAAGTACCAAAAACTTTTGAGGAACTTGAAAAACTACCTGGTGTAGGTCATAAAACTGCAAGTGTAGTTATGTCTCAAGGTTTTGGATTTCCAGCATTTGCAGTGGATACCCACATTCATCGACTTGCTCAAAGATGGGGTTTAACAAATGGTAAAAACGTTGTTCAAACAGAAAAAGATTTAAAAAGAATTTTTCCCAAAAAAACTTGGAGCAAACTTCATCTTCAAATAATTTATTATGGAAGAGAATATTGTCAGGCCAGAAGCTGCTATGGTTTAACTTGTAAAATTTGTAAGACTTGCTATCCTAACCGTAAAAATCCAATTATTATAAAAAAAGCTTAATATGAAAATCTTAGGAATAGGAAATGCAATAGTTGATGTGATTTGCAAAATTGAAGATGATTATTTAGCAAAAAATAATTTAACAAAGAGTACCATGAAACTTGTAGATGAAATAGAATTTAAAAAATTACTATCCAGTCTTAAAATTGAAGAAACAATTTCTGGTGGTTCTGTTGCAAACTCTATTGTGGGATTATCACAACTTGGAAATAAAGTTGGATTTATTGGAAAAATTAACGATGATAATTTAGGAATTAAATATGAGGATGGTTTAAAAAAAGAAAATGTAAATTATATTTATTCAAAAAAAAAAGAGAATTTACCAACTGGGACTTGTTTAATATTAATCACACCAGATTCAGAGAGAACTATGTGTACATTTCTTGGTACTGCTGGGAAAATTAATGAAAAAGATGTGAATGTGGAGTCTATTAAAAGTAGTGAATTAATTTTTTTAGAGGGATATTTATGGGATGAAGGTGATCCCAAAAAAGCTTTTGATAAAGCAATAGAAAATTCAAACAAAGTTGCTATGTCTTTATCTGATCAATTTTGTGTTGAAAGACATAAAACTCATTTTTTAGATTTAGTTAAAAATAAATTAGATATAATATTTGCTAATGAGCAAGAGATTACATCTTTAATAGAAGCAAAGAATTTTGAAGATGTCATAGAATTTGGAAAACAAATTCAAAAAACTACTATCATTACTCGGGGTGAGAAAGGAAGTATTGCCATAACTAAAGGTGAAGTAATAGAATGTAATGCTCAGAAAAATTTAAAGATTATTGATTTGACTGGAGCTGGAGATTTATTTGCAGCTGGTTTTTTACATGGGCATATTAATAATTTAAATACAATAGAAAGTCTTGAAAAAGGAACAGAAATGTCATCAAAAATTATTCAAAAAATAGGTGCTAGACTTAGTCAGTAATAATATTTTTTTTTCTTTTAAAACTTCCCTTACCTTTTTTAGCTTTTATAATTTTTGATCTGAATTTGGGGCTTCTTAAATCTTTAGCTATCAAATTTTTTTTTTTCATTCAATTATGTAACCATCTTCATGGCTTAAAATAAAATTTTTATCATTAAAAACATCTAAAATTTTTTTTCTTAGCCTATATATATGTGTTTCTACTGTATGTGTTTCAACTTCATTAAGATATCCCCAAACTTCAGATAAGAGGGTCTTTATATTCTGAGGTGTTTTTTTATCATATAAAAATAAAATAGTGTTTATTTCTTTTTCTGTAAGTTTTAGCTTTTTTTTATCTTTATTAATTTCTCTAGAGTTTAAATCTAAAATATATTTTTTTAAAAAAACTTTTGATTGATAATTATACCTAAGCTTAATTAATTTAATATTTATTTTTTCTATAAAACTATAAATATCAACTGGCATATCAGAAATTTCGAATATTTGTTTTTTTTCTAAATTAAGACTTTTATTTAAATAATTACTATTTTTTTTAAATAAAAATATAGATTTTTTTATATCTATCTTTTTTATTTCAATTTTTGTTAAAATTTCTTTTTCATCTAAATAATTAAAAATATCAAATGACAAATGATTCTTAATTTCAATTAAAATATCGTATAATGCTTTACAACCAACTATATGTATTTCTTGTTTAATCATATAAAGATTAATTTATGCTAATAAAGTTAAAAAATAAAGATACGTTAATCATTGATGACTTTAAATTTAAATGTAGTATTGGAAAAAACGGCATTACTTCAAAAAAAATAGAGGGAGATAATTGTACACCTCGGGGTAAATTTAAAATCGGCACTTTATATTATAGAGCAGATAAAGTGGAAAAACCTATAACTAACATTAATATAAAAAAAATTAATAGACATATGGGTTGGTGTAATATGTCAGGAAATAAACATTATAATAAACAAATTAATTTAAATAAAAATGTTAAATGTGAAAAACTCTATAGAGCTGATTATAAATATGATTATTTAATTGTAATTGAATATAATACAAAAATAGTGAAAGCTAATAAAGGTAGTGCAATATTCATACACCTAACAAAAAACTATCAAAAAACAGCTGGGTGCATAACTATAAATAAAAAAGATTTTTTAATTATGCTAAAAATTATTAATAAAAATTCTAATATTATTATTTAGTTCTTTCCCCAAATATTTTAGATCCAATACGTAAAAATGTAGATTTATACTCGCAAGCTTTTAAATAGTCATTTGACATACCCATACTTAATTCTGCAAATTTTAATTTATCATTTAAATCTTTTGTTTTAGAGAAATAAATTGATGTATCGTTATTTGGTGGTAAACACATTAGTCCAATAATTTTTAAGTTAAAATCTTTAATGCACTTTTCATAAAATAATTCTAAATTTTCAAGTGATATACCACTTTTTTGTAATTCATTACCAATGTTTACTTGAATAAAAATTTTTAAATTTTTTTTAAATTTGATTTGTTGTTCTGCTATTTTTTCTGCTAGTTTTATATTATCAAGTGAGTGTATATAATCAAATAAAGGTATTACATATTTTACTTTATTTGTTTGCAACTTACCAATCATATGCAAATTTATATCGGTAAAGTCTTTTTTTATATCAGTCCATTTTTCAATGGCCTCTTGTACTTTATTTTCTCCAAAATCCTTATGACCATGGTTAATTAAGGGTAATATTTCGCTCATTGAAAAAGTTTTTGAAACTGCAATAATTTTAGGATTATAATCTTTGTAATTTAATTCAATAATTTTAGTTTGAATTTCTTTTTGAATAGATATTAATTGATTAATATTATTATGCATAAAATATTACCTAAATATTATTATTTTATAGATAGATTCAACAAAGATTATATCAAAAATTTAAGTAAAAATATCGCTATAATCTTTAGAAAATATAATAAGAAAGTAGATATAGATGAAATTAATAAAATAAAAAATTATTGTAAACTGTCTGGTAGAAAATTTTTTCTTTCAAATAACATAAGATTAGCACTAAAACTAAATCTAGATGGTGTCTATTTACCATCCTTTAACAAAAATATTAGAATTAATTCTTATTCAAAAAAAACTAATTTTCTAGTACTTGGTTCAGCACATAACTTAAAAGATATAAGAATTAAAGAGCAACAAAATATTGATCTTATTTTTTTAGCTTCATTATTTAATAAAAAAAAAACTTACTTGGGATTAAATAAATTTAAAATTTTAAAATCTAAAACTAAGATTAAAGTTATTGCCTTGGGGGGCATTAAAAAACATAACTTAAATAAACTAAAATTACTTAATATTTATGGATTTGCTGCAATATCTTTTTTCAATAGCAAAAAAAAAGGCCCCTAAAAAGGGGCCTTTAAATTTTTAATTCTAAATTAAACTAGAATGCAAATGCTACAGAAACTTCTCTAACTGAGTCATCAGAACCAGCTGTTCCACCTGTAGACGTTTCTGTGTTATTAAACGCAGCAATAGTCATTGATCCCATTGTGTAAGACACAGCGAAACCAGTGTTCTCTTGATCGTCTTTAGTAGGGTTTTCAAACTCTACAACAGATTGTCCAAGTGAAGCAGATAGATTTTCATTAATCGCCATAGAAATAGCAACATGAGTTCTATCTAAATCAGCATTAGCTGCAGATTTGTCAACATTAGTTAACTGTAAACCAGCAGTAACTGAACCAGCAGTATATTTAGCAAATATTGTTGCATAGTCAGTACCATTGTGTTTATTTGAACCAGCTGAATCTCCCATACCATAACCAATTTCAACACCATCCATTAAATCAGATGAAGTGATTACTAATGATTTTGAAGATCCACTTGTACCTGCACCTTTAGACTTATTGTAAGCAGCACTTAAACCTACGCCTGCAAATGAACCTTTATATCCTAAAGTGTTTGCAGAACTCATAGTAGCTACACCGTTTGCTTGACCATCAAGGTCATCCCAAACTTCTTCACCAGCAGTTGGCATAACATCGTCATATGCAGCAATACCAGTTGATCCAGCACCATTTGAAAGTGATAACTCACCACTGTCACCCATATCAAGTTTTAAAGTTGAAGATGAGAAAACGGCATTAGTCATAAGATAACCGTACTTAATAGTCATCCCATTATCTAAATCTCCTGATCCAGCGAAATTAATTCCTTGGTTCATTGAATAAGGATTTCCAGTAACTTCTGTTTCGTCTTGTGAAACATAAGTTATTTTTGCAGTTCCAGTTACGTCTAATGCTCCAGCGAAACCAGAAGTAGCAACTAAAGATCCTGCTAAAGCAGTTAATCCTAGTTTTTTCATGTTTGTCATAATTGACTCCTTCATTATTTATAATTAATTATAATGAGTGATAATTATCAAGTTTGGGGGTATTTTATGAGGTTTTTTTTATTAAATGATGAATTTTTCTTAAACTGTTGCATAAATACATCACTTTTTCGTAAAACTCTCTAAAATAATGACTTTTCTTAAGTTTCATACTACAGGTAATGTGTTATTTAATCAAACTAAAATAAATTATGATTTTCAAAAATATCAATAAAATAAAAACTTTTTTACTTATTATAATAATTTTACCCTACTTAAATTCCTGTGGAATTTATAGAAAGGTAGATGCCAAAGAATACCCTCCAGAGCCAGAAAAAAGAATTAAAAAAAATATGGAAGAAGGTAGAGGTTTAAGATTATTCGGGAATAAAAAAAAGGGTGGTGTTTTTGATTTTGCTTCATCAAATTCATTATGGAGAGCTTCACTAGATACTATAGACTTTATGCCTCTTTTAACAGCTGATTATGGAGGTGGAATTATTGTTACAGATTGGTTTACTGGAACAGAAGATGCAAATAAAGCAATAAAAATTTCTATCCAGTTTCTTACAAATGAGATTAGAGCTGACGCCTTAAATATAAAAGTGTTTAAAAAAAATTGTGATACAAACAAGAACTGTAAAATTATCAATAGTGAAGGAGCTTTAAATAGTGAACTAAAACTAGCAATCCTTAAAAAAGCAGCTGTGTATGAAAGCGAAAAAGATACAAAAGATTTTAAGGAATACGATGTCGTAACAATTCCAGAAGCAAAAAATTAGACTAATAAAATAATTTTAGATTAATGGAAAGATATAACTTTAAAATAATAGAAAATAAATGGCAAGAATACTGGGAAGACAAAAAATTATTTAAGTCAAAAATAGATAAAAGTAAAAAAAAATTTTATTGTTTAGAGATGTTTCCATACCCATCTGGTAAAATTCATATGGGTCATGTTAGAAATTATACAATCGGTGACGTTTTATCAAGATTTAAAAAAATGCAAGGTTACAATGTTTTGCATCCTATGGGTTGGGATTCTTTTGGTATGCCAGCAGAAAATGCAGCTAGACTAAATAATTTAGATCCTAAAGATTGGACTGAAAAGAATATTTCTGTAATGAAATCACAGCTGAAGCAGCTTGGACTTTCAATTGATTGGGATAGAGAAATTTCAACATGTTCTCCGGAATATTATAAACACCAACAAATTTTTTTTCTTGAACTTTACGATAAAGGTTTAGTGTATCGTAAAGAAAATTATGTAAATTGGGATCCAGTTGATCAAACAGTCCTAGCAAATGAGCAGGTAATAGATGGAAAAGGATGGAGATCTGGTGCTATAGTTGAAAGAAAAAAATTAAACCAATGGTTTTTTAACATTTCTAAATTTTCTGAAGAACTTCTAGCAGGTCTAGATAACCTAAAAGAATGGCCAAATAAAGTAAAGATAATGCAAAAAAATTGGATTGGTAAATCTTTTGGTTGTGAAATAAATTTTAAAATAGAGGGAAATTTACCTATTGAAAAAATTAAGTGTTTTACAACTCGACCAGATACATTATTTGGCTTTTCTTTTTTAGCAGTTTCGGTTGATCATCCACTATCTAAATTTTACGAAAAAGATAAAGACTTTATAAATTTTAGAGCAGAATGTTCAAAAACTGGAACTACAGAAGAGTCAATTGCACAAGCAGAAAAAATTGGTTTTAAAACTGAATTAATGGCAATAAATCCTTTAGATCAATCAATAAAGGTTCCTGTATATTTTGCAAACTTTGTATTAATGGATTATGGATTTGGCGCAGTATTTGGTTGCCCAGCTCATGATCAAAGAGACTTAGATTTCGCAATAAAATATAAATTACAAGTTAATTCCGTTGTTAAACCTGAAGATAAAGACAATAATTTCAAGATCACAACAGATGCTTACACAGGACCAGGAATAATTTTTAACTCAAAATTTTTAGATGGTCTTAAAGTTCCCGAAGAGTCAATTATTGAAACTATTAAAATTTTAGAAGAAAAAAAATTAGGAAAAAAAAAAATTAATTTTAGATTAAAAGATTGGGGTGTATCAAGACAAAGATATTGGGGATGTCCTATTCCTATAGCCTACAACAATAAGAAAGAGATTATTAAAATACCTTTAGAAAAATTACCAATTAAACTCCCTGAAAAAATAAATCTTAATGCCAACGGTAACCCGCTAGACCATCAAGAAAAATGGAAAAAAATTATTATAAATGGTGAAGAATGTACAATTGAAACAGATACTTTGGATACATTTGTAGACTCATCTTGGTATTTTTTAAGGTTTTGTTCGTCAAAAAATGAAAATTATGGTTTTGATTTAGATGAAGTAAATTATTGGATGCCAGTTGATCAATATATTGGCGGTGTTGAGCATGCTATTCTTCATCTATTATATTCAAGATTTTTTATGCAAGCCATAAGCTATAAAAATAAAAAGTTTGATCATGTTGAACCTTTTAAAGGTCTTTTTACTCAAGGCATGGTCTGTCATGAAACTTATAAGGACTCCCAAAATAATTGGTTAAGTCCAGATGAAGTTATATCGGATGATGGTAAAAAGTTTTATATTAAAGAAAAACCAAATGAAAAAATAACAGTTGGGCCAACTGAGTCCATGTCTAAATCAAAAAAAAATACAATAGATCCTGAAGATATAATAAAAAAGTATGGTGCCGATGCAGTAAGATTATTTATTTTATCTGATAGTCCTCCAGAAAAAGATGTTCAGTGGTCAGACCAAGGTATGATTTCTTCATATAAATTTATTCAAAAATTCTGGATTTTACATAAAAAAATAATTAATAAACTTTCAAAAAATACTAATACTGAAATAGGAGAAAAAAATTCTTTGAATGAATTTACAAATATTTTAATTGAAAAAGTTACTAAAAACTTAGAAAAATTTCATTATAATGTAATTGTAGCTAATCTTTATGAAACATATAATTTTTTAATTAAAGAAATTGATAAAGATATCAATAGTGATGATTTATTAAAAAACTACAATTCAATTCTTAAAATTATGAATCCTATAATACCACATATAACTTCAGAATGCTTAAATGAGTTAAAATCAGAAAATAAAAACGAATGGCCTAATATAGATGAAAAATATATTCTTAAAAATGAAGTTAATATAGTGGTACAAATTAATGGAAGAAAAAGATCAATATTGAATACACAAAAAGATATTGATGAAAAAATGTTAATTTTAGCCGTTAAAAAAGACGGAAATGTTCAAAAATTTTTAGAAAACAACACTATTATTAGAAGTATATATGTTAAAAATAAGTTAATTAATTTAATTGTAAAATGAAAAAAAATTCAATTTTAATAACATTATTATTTTTTCTTCTAATTAGTTGTGGATATCAACCAATTCTTTTAAACAAAAAAAATAATTTTAACATCGAAAAAATAGAATTAATTAAAAAAAATAGATTAAATAAATTTATAAAAAATAATTTGAATAGTATTTCTAATAATGATGCAGAAAGAAAAATAAGTTTAAAAATTGATTCTACAAAAACAAAAATTACTACTTCAAAAGACTCAAAGGGAAACTCACAAATATTAAAAATGACTCTTTCTGTAGATGTTAGAGTCTATGAAAAAAATGAAATGAAATCAGAGAAAACATTTTTTGAGAGTTTTTCTTATTCTAATAATTTAAACAAATTTTATCTTTCAAAATATGAAAGAAATATTGAAAAAAATTTGAGAGATAAAATAATTAAAAATATAACTATATATTTAATATCTTTCTAAAATGATTATTAAATCGTTTGAATTAAACAAAATTGATCAAAAAAATATAAACTACTATCTTTTTTATGGTGAAAATGAAGGATATAAAACAGATAGTATAAATCAAGTCTTCAAAACTAAATTAATAGAAAATATTTATAGATATGAAGAAAAAGAAATATTAAATAATCCTGAAATTTTTTTTAATAGTATTTCTTCTAAATCCTTTTTTGAAAATGAAAAAATAATTATAATTTCACGTGCTGGTGATAAAATATTTGATATAATTGAGGAAATTATAGAAAAAAATCTAGATGATATAAAAATTATTATAAACTGTGGGATACTCGAAAAAAAATCAAAGTTAAGGAAACTATTTGAAAAAAATAAAAACACCATCTGTGTGGCATTTTATGCTGACACCAACCAAACATTAAACAGCTTAGTTAATATTTTTTTTAGAGAAAAAAAAATACCAATCTCACAACAATTAATTAATTTACTAGTCGAAAGATGTAGGGGAAATAGACAAAATTTGAAAAATGAATTGAATAAGATTGAGTCATTTATTAAAGATAAAAAAAGTATAAGTTTAGATAATATTATCAAATTAACAAACCTTGCAGAAAATTATAATGTATCTGAGTTAATTGATAGTTGCCTCGCAAAAAATTTTAAAAAAACAATAAATATTTTAAATGAAAATAATTTTTCTCCAGATGACTGTATATTAATTGTTAGAACTCTTTTGATGAAATCAAAGAGACTATATAAGCTTTTATTAATAGTTAAGGAAAGTAAAACTATGGAAGAAGCAATTTCATCTTTTAAACCACCAATTTTTTGGAAAGATAAAGAAATAGTTAAGCAACAAGTAAATAATTGGAGTTTAAATGGAGCAGAAAATCTAATTTTTAAAACCAGCGAACTAGAATTATTGGTTAAGAAAAATTCTTCTAATGCAATTAATATATTATCTGATTTTATTATCTCTAATTCAAATAGGGCTAGTAATTAGACTTAACTATTTCAATAAGTTTATTAAGTTGCTCAAGGTCTTTATACTCAAACAAAATAGATCCAGTATTATTTTTTTTATTTTTAATTGTAACATTTAAACCAATATTCTCTATAAGTGATAATTCTAACTCTTTTAAATTTGGATCTTTAATTTTTTTTCTAAAAATTTTTTTTGATTTAAAAATTTTAACTAGATTTTCCGCCTGACGAACTGAAAGTTTTTTTTCAACAATTTTATTAGCTAAAAAAGCGGAATTATCAAGGCCCACTAATACTTTAGCATGACCTTGTGATAATTTATCTCTTTCTATTAAATATAATACATCTTTGGGTAAACTTAATAATCTTAAACAATTTGAAACGTGGCTCCTACTTTTCCCTATAAATTTTGAAACTTTATCTTGGTCATAAGAAAAATCATCAATTAGCCTTTGATAACCCTGTGCTTCTTCTATTGGATTTAAATCATGTCTTTGTACATTTTCTACAATAGCAAACTCTAATGATTTTAAATCATCTGCCTCAATTATAGTTACAGGAACTTCATGTAAACCAGCTTTTTGAGCTGCTACCCACCTTCTCTCTCCTGCAATTATTTCATATTTTGATTTTTCATCAGTTGACCTTCTAACAATAATTGGTTGAATTATACCTCTTTCTTTAATTGAGTCTGTTAGCTCTTGTAAGTTTTTTTCCTCAAAAGATTTTCTAGGTTGATATTTATTTCTGACAATATCACTTATTGATAACTTACTAGTATTTTTTTCTGTTTTTGTATCACCAATTAAAGATGATAGACCTCTTCCTAATCCTTTCTTTATTTTTAATGTATCCATTCTATGCTGCGCTTTCTATTGTTCTCTCTTGATTTATAAATTCATCAGTAAAATTAAAATATGATTTACTACCTGGACATGTTTTGTCATAAATTAAAACTGGCATACCATGTGATGGTGCCTCAGACAATCTTACATTTCTAGGAATAACAGTAGTGTAAACTTGACTCTCAAAATAGTCTCTCGCCTCTTTCTCAACTTGTGATGAAAGTTTATTTCTTTTGTCATACATTGTTAAAAGTATCCCTCTAATTTTTAATTCTGGGTTTAGACTTACTTTTATTCTTTCAATCGTTTTCATTAATTGAGTTAACCCTTCTAACGCAAAAAACTCTGTTTGGAGTGGAACTATTAGGGAGTTAGAACTAACTAGAGCCATTACAGTGAGCAAACTGAGAGAGGGGGGGCAATCTATGATGATATAATCATAAATACCTCTAGAATCATTTAAATAAGCCTCTAATTTATCCCTTAAAATAAAGGCCCTTTTACTATCTCCAGCTGTCTCGACCTCTAAACCAGATAAATCAACGTTAGATGTTACAATGTCTAAGTTCTGATACTTTGTTTTTTTTATTATATCTGAGATTAGTTTTTCTCCATTAAGAACTCCATAGATTGTTTCGCTTGAGTCTTCAAGATTTGATAATCCCAATCCTGTAGTTGCATTGCCTTGAGGATCTAAGTCTATTACTAAAATTTTTTTTTCTTGTTGAGATAGTCCAGCTGCAAGATTTATTACTGTAGTAGTTTTTCCCACTCCACCCTTTTGATTAATTACAGAAATAATTTGCATTTAATTTAAAACCTTTTTTTTTATATTTTTAATATTTAATAAAAAAGAGTCTTCACTAGTTAAACTTTTTTTTTCTTTATATTCAAAGTCCCAATCTTTTAAACTATCATTTAAAATTTTTTTTCCATTCTTTCCCATGAATAAAATTAAGTTTTTATAACTGCTAAAATTTTTATAAACTAAATCTAAAACTATTGGCAAAGGTTTAAATGCTCTTGCCATTATAGTTCCTGACTTTAATTCTTTAGCTGTAAAAATATCCTTGCGAATAATTTCAGTATCTAATTTTAATTTCTTTGAAACTTCTTTTAAAAATAAACTTTTGTGGTAACTTTTTTCATATAAATTAAATTTCATATTTTTTTTTAAATTCTTCATTATGATCGCAATTACTATTCCTGGCATTCCTCCTCCTGTACCTATATCAGAAGTTGTATTGCAATTTAAATCAATAAAATCAATAATTTGTGCAGAATCTAGTATATGTCGATCCCTTATTACCTCATTTTTTGACGATTCTCTACTAATTACATTAATTTCCTTGTTTTTTTCCAATACCATGGCAATAAATTTTTCAAAATCTAAATATGTTTCACGTGAAATATTTAGACTCTCTAATAACGAATATTTTTTTATAATTTCTTCTTCCATTAAGCTATATGCTTAATAGACTTTCTTTTAACATGTGACAACAAAATATATACAGCTGCAAAAA
>MDSW01149747.1_pt1 | contig 12115 bp, 15 predicted proteins | sample 811171 | NCBI WGS metagenome assembly MDSW01 (sample SAMN05326641, study PRJNA326480) | marine metagenome | isolation source: seawater | place: Atlantic Ocean: North West | collected 2012
CTGAAATTGTTTCATTTGATTTTCTTTTTCAGCATCTCTGTAAAACAGGCCTGTATGAACAAAATCAGATGTTGTAAATTCTTTGTTATACACGAATGAATTTATGCCACTAGCACCACCGTTAGTATGGGTTATTACAGCATCAGCTGGTGTTGCAAATCCCATTTCATTAGGTATTTCAGAACCATCTTTTTCAGCAGATGAGTCATGATAATCAAGCTCAAAATTGAGTGAATCTGAATAATTCAACTCCAAATTAAATCCTATTGATTCATTTAAATTTTCTGTATCACCCCAAATTAGCTGATGATCATATCCCCTATCACCAACAACTAAATCTGTGTATACGCCATTAGAATTGATAGTAGCTTGCTGAGTTCCCCATCCACCTAACCAAGAACCAAACATTTGACCATTCGAACTAAACTCAACTTTGGAATAGGTGTAATCTGCGGTAGCAACTATATTCTCTGTAAATTCATATTGAATTGTCACTTGACCATTTATTCTTAAACGATCGTTATCCTTGAACTGATATGCGGATGGCTCTTGGTAAAAAGTCTTCCCATCTGCCCTTTGATTGTTGTTTGTGATACCGGCTGCATTTTTATCAACTCTTGAGTAACCTTCTATTAACGCTAAATCTTCAACAGTAATCCAATTTGATTCTCTAGTACCTGTCTCTCTGTTATTTCTATCTTGAAAAGATCCTGATACTGCATAGCCCCACTTACCTTTATTTGAGCTATGAACAAAAGCTGCTTCTAGGGGATTTTTACCTTCTTTGCTAGAGGTATCTTTAAGCATATCAACACTAAAAGATGTCAAGTTACCCGGAATAGCTAATGGCTTTGTTGTAACCATGTTGATGGTTGATCCAATTCCACCTGAAGGCAATCTGCTATTTGTTGATTTATAAACTTCTACTGCTGATACACCATGAGATGAGATATCTCCAAAATTAAAGGATCTACCTCCGCCCCATTGGCCTGGTACAGTTGGCATTTGCCTTCCATTCAAAGTTACTAGATTGAGTTCAGGACCAAATCCGCGAACAGCAACCCTCTCGCCTTCAACATTGCTGCGATCAATACCAATACCAACGACTCTAGCTAGTGACTCTGCTAAATTATTATCAGGAAACTTTCCGAAATCCTCAGCTGTAATTGCATCTACAATACCAACATTGTTTCTTTTTATTCCAATGGCTGTTTCTAAACTTCTTTTTATACCTGTTACAACAACTTCTTCTACTCCATTTTCATCAGATGTATAGGAGCTTGAAGTATCATAACCTGTCATTTGCACTGAAGTATTTTTTGTCTCTGCACTAATTGCTTCAGTTGTTTCGGATTCTTTTGTATCTATATCTGCTGGTACAATTGGATTATCTGCAAATACAATAATAGGTAGCATCAGCATGGATAGCTTAAAAAATTTCATTGTTTTATTCCCCGGTAATTATGATGAGTTAGTCGGAATTATCGCCATATTGAAGCCCTTGTCAAGAAGAGAAAATCGATAAATATATGTAAAAAAAATACGTTTTTTACTTATTAAAATTCTATTTTTTAAAAAGCAATGTCATCCTATCTGATTCACCAATTGACTCATATTTCGCTCGATCTTTTTCCTTCAATCGGTAAGATGGAGGCAAAGTCCAGACACCTTTTGGATGGTCAGCTGAATCATTAGGATTAGCATTAATCTCTGATGTGTCCACCAATACAAATCCAACTTCAAGAGCCTTCTCAATTGCTAATGATTGAGTTACGTAACCACTTTTTTTCATAAATTCAATTGATGATCCTTCTGGAGCTCTGTGTTCTACGACACCAAAATAACCTCCTGGTTTTAAAGATTTGTATGCCTCTAACATGACCTCTTGCATAGAATCGCGTCCCAACCAATTATGAAGATTTCTGAAAGTCAGCACGAGATCTTTAGTCTCAGGCTCTGCGAAAGGACTTGATGGAGGCACGTCAGCAGTAATAACTTTTACACCTTCAAATAGTGGGTTTGATTTAACTTTTTCGTCAAAGGAGTTTCTTGATCGCATAAAGTAATTTCCTGCATCCGGATTATGATGAGTTACTGATAAGCTGCCTTTTGCTTTTAAATAAGGCGCCAATATCTCAGTATACCAACCACCTCCGGCTGATAACTCCAAAACATGCATTGATGGATTAATTTGAAAAAAAGAAAGAGTTTCATAAGGGTTTCTATACTTATCTCTTTTAGTGTAAGAAGAATTTCTATTTGGATCATTAATCGCATCCATCAATGAATCTATTTGTTTTGCAGTGTAAGCTGTTTGAGTTAAACCAAAAATTGCTAAAGGTAGACATGTGATACTTAAAATATTTTTCATATAAATCTCCGATATGATTGATAATATTTATTTAGTATTAACATTTTAATAGAGTATCAAATGAAATGGTTAAATAAAATTGACAGCTTGTCCTTTATCGTCGGAAGATCTCTGTTAGGCTTATATTTCATTGGTCCAGGATTAAGCAAAGTATTTGATTATGCTTCGACGATTACATTAATGAAAATAAAGGGAGTTCCCTTCAGCTCGTTGATGTTACCTGCAACTATAGCAATTCAAATTTTTGGAGGACTGCTCTTAATTCTTGGGAGAAATTTAAGAACAGCTTCGTTTGTGCTTTTCGGATTAACAATCATAATAAATATTTTTATTCATAATTTTTGGGCACTTGCAGGAGATCCAAGTCAGGCTCACGAATTACAAAATTTTATAAAAAACTTGGCAATAGCAGCGGGATTGTTAGTTCTAGCTACGAAAGATAAAAGCTAAGAGTTTGCAAGAGGCCGATCGTTCCTAACCAGCCAAAATGTGCTAGGCGAGATATTGATTTTTTTTTGATGATTCCATACACCGAAGGCTCCAAAAGCACCACAAGCTCCAAAGGAAGGAATCCAAAATCCCAATAAACCAAGTAAGCCTAGTAAGCCCAACAATCTCATTGAACTGCCGGGTTGACTGGGATGAACTTTATTAAGGAGACCTGTTAAACCGATAAGACCAAATAATCCAATCAGCCCAAGGTAACTCATAAATTAATCTCTTGGGCGAGACTCATTGACTACAAGTTTTCTGCCTTCGACTTCAGCGTCATTTAAAGCTTGAATTGCATTTTCGCCGCCGTCTGACATTTCAACAAAACCAAATCCTCTAGAGCGATTAGTTTGACGATCAGTAATGACCTTAGCTGATGTTATGGTGCCATGCTCTGCGAAAATTTGCTCAAGAGCAGCATCATCTATACTCCAAGGGAGGTTTCCAACATAAATATTCATATTATTCCTTTTTAATGAATTTAAAAAAAGCAGTGTAACGTATTTTTAAGAATAAAACTTAATATATTAAACATTTAAAAATTCTAATGTTTTTTCGCCAAAATCAGACCACCATTCCATCCCCATTAAGTTAATTCTTTTAAGATTTGCTTCTGAAGTGTCATCCATTCTTCGATTTACAAGACCAGTGGATGAATTTACTCTAAGATAGTTGTCGCCCATTAAATCGCTAGCAATTTCGTCAAACATACTAGACTCGAGCATAATTCCTAAAATATCATGATTAAGCCAATTTAAAGCTCCCCACTTAACAGAGTTCTTGCCGTTAATTTTTCTTCTATTAATGCCAGTACCGATACTCAAAACTTTTATCTCATGATCCGGAAAAAGTTTCTTAGCCTCAGAGTACCCAAGCAAAGATGGATTATTTGCAACTATCCCTCCATCTATAAGCCAAGTTCCATCATCAATTTCGTGAGTTGAGTAGTAAATGGGAGCTGCACTGGTTGCACTTGCTGCACTGACCATTTTTATACCTGGAGAATCATAAGAGCTTAACAAACGAGGTTTTCTACTCTCAACGTCGTAAGCTAGAACTGCAACAGATTTTTTAGCCTCTCCAAGCGATTGATCCTGAAAATATTTTAAAAGTACATTTCGTTTGCCCCTTCCATCGTATTTAGGTTTTGTTTGTAGAAAAGAAGCATTTTCCCAAAATGATTTAGACATTGTTTTTGCTAAATTTTCTTTTGACCAAAATTCTTCCAGCTCAAAGCAGTCTGATCCTCGACCTGCCAAATGAAGTACATTTATCCCTCCAGCACTTGTTCCAATAAAGAAATCAAATAAATCAAAAATTTTCTTTCCGGATTCTATTTCTAGCTGCTTTAGAAAAACGACTTCAGCAATAGCTCTTACACCCCCTCCATCAAGAGATAAAATAAGTTTTGGTTTTTTTGGAGGATCAAAATATTTTAATAATCTACGCATTTGAAGGCTTAATTCTCCTCATGAAAAATTTTATTTAATAGCTTACTAAGTCGAATTGCTCCCAATGCAATTCTTTCATGAATGATATCAAAGTGATTTTCCATATATTCACTAGTAACAACTTTTAATTTATTGCCTCTGTAGCCGACAGATTCTTGCATTGCAAGATTTCTGCTTTCCTGAGCCCAAGATTCAATTTCATTTGAATGAAATACGTTCAAGAATTGATCGATCTTTTGATCAACTTTTTCTGAAAAATAATTCTTACTATGAATCAACTCCATATGTTCAATGATTTGCCCATCCCACAAACTGTGCATATTTGTCTTACGTCCATCAGCAAATTCTAATAAGTGATCATTGCCTCCTCTATCATGTGGATAACCAATATGCATAGGCTGATGAATATCTCCAATAAAATGGCCAATAAACCACAAAGCTTCTTTTTTGTTTTGTGTTGAAGTTGATGAATCTTTTAAAATTGCTATTTGTTCGTGCGTTGAAAAAAGCAGACAACCATTTTCTGGGCATTGTGCTTTATAAATATTTTGCTCAGAATCAGGTAGATTTATATAATGCCATGATCTAGTTTCTTTTCTTTCGTCAGCTTTTACCCAATCAGCCCAAAGACATGCTTCTCCAAAAGAACCAATATCTTTAATAAGTGGATCAATGATTTGAATTGTTGAAGGTGTTAATAATTCATATGCTTTATCGCAAACCATTTTATGACCAGTTTCCCACCATGCAGGTGTATTAAGAGAAAAAAAGAATCCACAAAAAAATATAAATTTTTTTACTGAATGCATAATTATTTTTTTTCAGCTATAGCGCTAGATATTGCTCGGAAAATAGCAACATGCTCATCTTTGGAACGGTCTTTTTCTTCAGGAAACTTATAATTTGAAGATGTTTTAGCTATTACTACATTGTTTGTTGGATCAATAAAAACATGTTGGTTATAAATGCCTGATGCCATATATTCATCATCTGGAAAACCAGGGATCCACCATTGATAGCCATATCCCCATGTGCTTGATGAATTAGAATTTTCCCCAGGCTTGAGATGATCTTCGTCAATGGCATGGGAAGCATCAACCCATTCAGCCGGAACAATTGATTCTCCTTCCCAAAAACCTCTATTTAAATAAAGCAATCCGAACTTAGCATAATCTCTCAACGAAGCATTTAGGCCGCCTAATGCTACTTCCATGCCTGTATTATCAATCATGTAATATGCATCATGCTCCATTCCGATTTTATGCCAAATATCCTCTTTGAGATTATCTGTAATTGACTTTCCTGTCACTTCTTCTAAAAGCATGGCAAGCATTTGAGTGTCTATGCTTACATAATGATTATATGTACCTTGTGGTTTTTCATTTTCTAAAGATTTAGCAAAATCTCTCATTGAAGTTCCAAAAGAAATAGTTCTTCCAAATCTGTTAATGTCTGAGTTATAGTCTGAATAATCTTCATTAAATTTGATCCCTGACGACATTTGAAGCAAATTCTTGACTGAAACATTGTTGTAACCTGAATTTGAAAAGTCTTTAAGATACTTTGTAATTGGATCATTGATACTTTCAATTTGACCTCTCTCAATTGCTATTCCAATTAAAGCGGAAAGAAAAGATTTTGCTACTGACCATGAAATATGCTGAGACGATCGATCATTATTATGCCAATAATTTTCATACAAAATCGTATCGTTATTTAAAACAATTAAGCCATCTGTTTCGTAATAATCTAAGGCATCTATTAAATTTCGAACTTGGCCATCAAAAAAATATGTCTGTGGCAATTCAAACTCTTGTGTATTAAACGCAAATGATTCCTTGGATGCGGGAATCACTGGACCAATTTGAAAAACTTTATCCATGTTAATAAAGTTATATGCAATTTTGTCTTGTTCATACAAATTTATCATTTTGTAGACCCTTAAAAGCTTTGGAGCATAAATGAGCGCGGCTATGAAGCTAATTAAAGCAACCAAAAATAATATTTTGTTTAACATAGTATTTTTTATTGAAACATAGCTTTATCAAAGGCCTGAAGGTATTCGGTTGAGATTTCTTCTAATTGTCGCTTATAACCTTTGTGAGTAAAAATATAAAAATCACTATTTTCTATGCCTTTAAATATAGCTTGAGCGGCTTCTAAAGGAGATATTGGATAAGTGTTTTGTGCGTCTTCAGCTGCAACCTCAAGCATCGCTTTTGGATCAACATCTTTCTTTTCTACTTTTTTTTCAACATCTTTTTTTTGCGAGCTCCCAAATGTGCTGTTAACAATATTTGTTGTAACCTCTCCTGGGCATACAATGCTAGTACCAACATTTGAGCCAGCCAATTCTGCTCTCAAGGATGTCATAAGACCTCTAATCCCAAATTTAGAAGCTGAATAAAGTCCTAACATTGGATAAGCTATAAACCCAGAAGTAGAGCATGTTGCGACAATATGTGATTCCTCTCCAGAAGATTGCATTTGAGGCAAGAAAGCATGCACTCCATTAAAGCAGCCTCCTAGGTTTATATTAATTAACCAATCATACATATCTCTGTTAACTTGACTTAAAGGTGCAGGGCCTAGAACTCCAGCATTGTTAAAAAGAAGATGGCAATTTTTAAAAGTTTCAAAAGTTTGGCTTGCAAGATTTTCAACCTCATTTAAATTGCTTACATCTACAACCCTTGCAATTGCCTCGACTCCAATGCTTTTAACCAGTTCAAGAGTTTCATTTAGTCCATCTTGATCTACATCTGCCAAAACAAGACGCATCTTTTTATTTGCTGACACCTCAGCTATACCTCTGCCAATTCCACTACCAGCACCAGTAATCACTGCCACCTTATTTTCGAAATTTTTCATTTATCTCTCATAAAATTAAATTTTTTAATATTATCTTAACTCAATTAAACTTAAAAATATTTGACAAGAATGTATGCAGACGGAATTACCAATACCCAAATGCTTACAGCCATTATAAGTGGCTTGCTGGTTATCGATTTGATCTCATTAGTATCAAATTGACTGCCAATGCAAAATAATCCAAAGATAAGGAAGGCTTGGCTTAGCATTTGCAGAAAATAAATAATTTCGTCATTTAAATTTAAAATCGTATTAGTAAAAATTGCTGCTATAAAAAATAAAATAAATATTGGAAACCTAGTTGCCTTGGTTTGTCTGTTAAAAATCAAATTTGCAATAAATATTAGCGGTATTAACCATATTGTTCTACCTAGCTTTAAAGTGGCAGCGACTTGAGCAGACTCATTGCTGTAGATCAATGCAGAACCAATTACTGAGCTAGTATCATGAACAACTAGTGCAGACCAAGCTCCAAACTCAAAATTACTCATCTCTAAGTAGCCTCCAATTATTGGAAACAAAATAATAGCAACAGCATTTAATAAAAAAACTATTGTCATTGCTATCAAGAGCTCTTGAGGTTTTGCCTTGATTATTGGAGCTACTGCAGCCATAGCTGTTCCACCACAAATTGCAGCTCCAGATGATATTAAAAATGCTACTCTATGATGAACGCCAAGAATTCTTCCTAAAATTAATCCTGCAAAAAAAGAAACTATCACAAACAATGAAATCCAAGGCAAATATTCAGAACTTACATCTAATGCATAAGGTACGCTAATAGTTGCACCTAATATCACTATGCCTATTTGTAATGGAATGGTACCAACTTGTCTGCTAAAAAAAATTTTAGATATCTTGAAATAGTACGCAAAGAAAATTCCAAGAAATATAGAAAGGGCTGCATTTCCCACAAAAAGAGAAATTAAAACAAAAAATGTAAATATAAAATTAAGCAATTAATGATTATCCTTTTAAGTGTGCTTGCCAATACTCCAAGAGATACCTTTTAGAAGATCTTTTCCTGAAATCTCTGCTTCTCTCTCTAGTGAAGTTGCCATCACATCATTCCATCGATTTAAATAGCCAAATAATGCTATTACGCCCATTATCTCTACAATATCATCATCAGACCAATGGTCATGCAATTCTTTTTCAGTAATGTCACTGACATTCACAGGAACCATGCTAGCTTCTTGCGCAAACTTCAATGCTGACTTTTCTTTTTGAGTAAAACATTCTTGATTTTCAAAATCCCAAACTTTTTCTAATCTTTCTTTACCTGCGCCATACCGTTCTGCTGCTCTAATTGTATGAGCCTGACAATACCTGCAGCCTGCTGTGTTGCTACTAACAAATGCTATTAAGCGTTTAAATTCTGGAGTCAATTCACCATGATTTTCCATAACTGCCATATTTAACTCCACAAATGCTTTTGCAATCGCAGGTCTTCTTTGCATAGTTAAAACTGAATTAGGGCAAAAGCCTAATGTCTCATTAAAAAAGTTAACGAGCTCTTTAACTTTTTCATCTGTGATATCTATTGGATTTACTAAAGGCATTAAAAAACCATAACATAATTTACTTTCATGGGCGCATGAATAATGATTCAATAAAGGGATGGGTAAAAAATTTAAGAAAGAGACTATTGCTTCAAAAGCAGGTATTGGAACAGATAGTCAACATGGAGCTATTGTCCCGCCGCTTTATCTTGGAACAAACTTTGAGTATGAGGAAATTGGTAAGGAACCACCTTATGAATATTCAAGACAAGGAAATCCAACAAGAGATCACTTAATCCAAGCTTTATCAGACCTTGAAGACGGTTTAGGTGGAGAAATATTGAGCTCAGGCATGGCAGCAATTTCTTTAGTAGCAAATATTTTAGAGCTTAAAAGCAAGGTAATTCTTCCCCATGATTGTTATGGAGGGACCTTTAGATTATTTTCATCTCTTGCAGAAAAGGGAATTCTTGAAGTTTATTTTATGAATCAAGGCAGTAAATCGTTTTTGGAGCAATCTATTGATGAGATAAATCCAGATTTAATATGGATTGAATCTCCATCCAATCCATTATTGCAGGTTGTAGATATTGAAAAAATAGCAAATAAGGCTAAAAAATATCACTCTTTAGTGGCAGTAGATAACACATTTTTATCTCCATCCCTCCAAAATCCATTGAAGTTAGGAGCAGATATTGTGATGCACTCAACAACAAAATATATAAATGGTCATTCAGATGTCATTGGGGGGGCTGTAATTACAAACGATTCTGAGATTTTATCTAAATTAAAGTTTTGGGCTAATAATTTAGGTATAACTGGATCTCCTTTTGATAGTTACTTAGCCTTAAGAGGTCTTAGAACATTGAGCCTAAGGATGAAACAGCATGAACAAAATGCTTCTGCATTGGTTGAGTTATTATCGAACCATCCCAAAGTATCGCATGTTTATTACCCAGGTCTTAAGCACCATCCATCTCATGAGATCGCAAAAAAACAACAAAGTGGTTTTGGCGGAATGCTAAGCTTTGAAATTAAGAATGATTTATCAGAAGTCAAAAATTTTATTGATAATCTAAATATCCTTTCACTCGCAGGATCCCTTGGAGGATTTGAGAGTCTTGTCGGCCATCCATACACTATGACTCATGCAGCGCTAAGCGCTGAGCAAAAAAAAGACATTGGTATTAAAGAGAATCTTATAAGAATATCAGCAGGCCTTGAGGATACTGAAGATTTACTTGATGCTGTAAAGAAAGCTTTAGATTAAAAAAGATTTAGTTTTTAATCTTTATCTTTATCATGCTTGTCTCTACCAAGTTTATGCAGTTCTTGGTCCACACAATCAAAATAATCTGGCTGGGAAACTGGTGCGCCAGCTTCAACTACATTTCCATCTTTCAATTTTCTAGCTTTTATAGGTCTACCAGATGGCGGACCAGATACTGCCAAGCAAGATGTTAAAGCTACGCCTGAGTAGCCTTCAACACCAAGGTGAGAGTATGGATTTTTTGCTTGTGCATAGGGACTGACTTCCTTGACCTGGCATCCAGTTAAAAAAAATAAAATAGGCAATGAAAAAATTACAAACGCATTTGAAGATTTCATTTCATGGAGGGCATTAAATTAATTCACTACTGCAGCGGCCATTGATCCAGTATCGTCAAAAGCAGTAAAACTCTGTATGACTCCATCCTCAACTCTAAACATATGTAATGTTTCAGTGCTTAAACCATCTGCAGTCATATCTGAGTGAACAAATACCATGTTTCCATCTGAGTAGATTGCTTTGTGTTCGATTTTAAAATTTGGCCAATGAACAGCAATGGGCTCAAAAACATTTTTAATTACTGCCTCCGGTCCAACATGTACCCCAGTAGTTGGAATGTTCCCTAATACTGTAAAAGTTAAATCATCAGCATGAAGTGCAGTCCAGCCCTCAGTATCGCCAGAGGCAAAAGTTGCATATGCTTTTTTTACAACATCTTTTGCATCCATCATTTTTTCATGATGGCCTGCTTTGAGTGAAATTGATGACAGAAGAATTAGAGAGAAAAGTACGTGTTTCATAATATTTTGTGTAGTGACTTTAAAAAAATATACTAACATTCAATTGAAAAAAATGTAAAATTTTTAATAAAATATGAACAAAAAACATTATTTAAAAGAGCTGAATAAGATTATTTGTGTTTGTTTTGATCGTAAGATCTATGACGACCAACGTCAAAACCTCTTTTTGCTGAGTGCTTAGTTGTTCTACCAGAGACTCTTTTTCTCCAATTCTTATAGGCCGAATGCTTTAAATTAGATCTCATTAATTCCTTGACTGCCTGCTCATTTAGTCCAAATTGAGATTCAATAGCATCAAAAGGTGTTCTGTCTTCCCACGCCATCTCAATTATTCTGGATATATCAGAGTTATTCATACATGAGATTATATTTTAATTAACATGATCTTTATCTATTTTTTAAAATGAAAAGTAATTAGTTATTTCTTCACTTACACTAGAGTCATAATGAAAATTTTTTTAATTAAATCTGTTCCAAAGACAAGCTGGAGCTCAGAAAAACCTCTAAATTATGCACCTAAACCTTTGACCTCGTTCATGCTTTGCTTGGGATTGGGGTTATTTGGATTAGGTGAATCAATAATTATTGCTGCAAGTGTTGGAATGAGTCCATGGACAGTCTTAGCAGAGGGTTTCTCTAAAACTTTTGGATATAGCATAGGAGAAATGACTTTCCTGATAAGTTTATGCGTATTAATTTTATGGATACCTTTAAAACAAATGCCAGGCATTGGGACGATTCTGAATGTAATTATCATTGCGGCTGTAATACAGTGGTCTTTGCCGTATCTGCCTCATCCAGAAGATTTTTTGATGAAAGTATTACAAGCAATTATAGGAACTATGTTAGTGGGTTTTGCAAGCGGAATTTACCTTATTGCAAATTTAGGACCTGGACCCAGGGATGGATTGATGACAGGCTTTCAAAGGGTCTCAGGCTTGCCAATTGCTTGGGTAAGAGCCTTTATTGAATTAACAATAATTTCAATTGGTTGGCAATTAGGGGGAACTATTGGTATTGCAACTTTGATCTTTGCCTTTGGTATTGGGCCCAGTGTATCAGCAGGTCTTTATGCCGTTTCTGCAATATCTAAAAAATAATTTCTAAAAAAAAGGGTGCGAAAGCACCCTTTTTAGTTCCAAGATTAAATCTTAAAAATTATATCCAGCTTTTACATACCAGAAAGCTCCCTCGATGCCATATGGGGAGGTCTCGTAATAAATTGCTCCAAGAACATTTCCTGGAACGCCCTCACCTGCAGCACCAGCTGAACCTTCAATTTTTAAAGCTTCTGTATCAAACAAGTTTTGAACACCCGCTGAAACATAGAAGTTATCGGTTAGATCAATGCTCACTGA
>MDSW01129675.1_pt1 | contig 12112 bp, 12 predicted proteins | sample 811171 | NCBI WGS metagenome assembly MDSW01 (sample SAMN05326641, study PRJNA326480) | marine metagenome | isolation source: seawater | place: Atlantic Ocean: North West | collected 2012
ATGATTGAAGCTGCTAATACTGATGGAAAAATTACTCAAGAAGAATTAAACCAAATTTCATTTAGCTTAATTAATGTTTTTAAGGAAGAGCCAAAAATTGTTGAGGAAAGTCTTAATAAAGCTTATCAAAACAAAGATAATTCTAGATCTCTTTATTTTTATACATCTAAATTAAATAAATTTTTTTCAAATGAAAAAAAAATAACATTAATTGAAGTTTTATGGGAAATAATATTATCTGATAATGAAATACATGATTTTGAATCAAATTTAATAAGAAGACTTGCAGGATTATTATATATTTCTGACATTGAATGTGGGAATGCTAAAAAAAGAGCAGATCAGAAGGTTAATAAAAAATGACTTATGTAGTTGATGAGAGTTGTATAAAATGTAAACATATGGATTGTGTAGATGTATGTCCTGTTGATTGTTTTTATGAGGGTGAAAATATGCTTGTTATACATCCAGATGAATGTATTGATTGTGGTGTTTGCGAACCTGAATGTCCAATTGATGCAATACATTCAGATACTGAAAATGGGATGGAAAGGTGGGCAGAATTAAATAGAAAATATTCTGAAATTTGGCCAGTAATTACTGAGAAAAAAGATCCTCCAAGTGATGCCAAAAAATGGGAAAAAGTTGAAAATAAATTTGAAAATCATTTTAGTGAAAAACCAGGGGGTTAAAATATGAGTCCAAAAAAAGTTGATTTTACAAGTGGAGATACAGTTGTATATCCTAAGCATGGTGTTGGAGAAATAGTTAAAATTGAGTCAATGGAAATTGCTAGTATAAAAACAATGTTTTACGTAGTTAAAATGGAACAATCAAAATTAACAATTAGAGTTCCTCTTGATAAAAAAGAAGAGGTTGGGTTAAGAAAAATTTCTTCAAAAAAAATCATTAGTGAAGTTTATGAAGTTTTAAAATTAAAGCCCAAAATAAGAAGGATTATGTGGAGTAGAAGAGCACAAGAGTACGATGCAAAAATTTTTTCGGGAGATCCTATAAAAATTGCAGAGGTTGTAAGAGATCTTTTTAGAAAAAACAGTAATGCTGAACAATCATATAGCGAGAGGCAAATGTTCCAAGTTGCTATTGAGCGATTAGCAAGAGAGCTGGCAGCTGTTGAAAAAACTGATTATTTTCAATCAACAGAAAAAATTGAATCAATTCTTAAAAATAAATAGTTGAGTAATAGTAATAAGTTTCAGGAATTTAAAAATGTAGAAAGGATATGGGCTATTGGTTCATTACACTCAAATATAGATTCATTTAAATCAATTAAAAATTATATTCTATCAAACTTTTTAAAAGGAGATAAGCTTATTTTTTTAGGCAACATTATAGGTTTTAGAAATCAATCTAAAGAAATTGTCTCGGATGTTCTTACTCTAAGATTTAGTTTAATGGCAAAGTTTAATTTAAATAATGATGACATAGTTTTTTTAAGAGGTGCACAAGAAGAAATGTTTAGCAAACTTTTACAACTACAAATTGCACCAAATCCTGCAGAAATACTAGAATGGATTTTTAGTCATGGTGTTGATAAAACCCTTGTTTCATATAATTTTGAACCAGATCAATTCAGAGATGTTGCAACACAAGGAACTATTCAAATAAATAAATTTACCTCAAAGTTAAATCAAAAAATATTAGAAACCCCAGGCCATAAAGAGTTTTTTTCAAATTTAAAACATGCTGCTTATACTGAAAATAAAACAGTCTTATTTGTTAATAGAGGAGTGGATCTTTCCAGACCTCTTTCTGCACAGAATGACTGTTTTTGGTGGGGTTATCAAAATTTTTCAATGATTAATAAACCATACAATACATTCAAAAGAATAGTTAGAGGCTATCATTCAAATAAACATAATGATTTAGAAAACTCTAAAAACACAATTCTTTGTACATTGTTTAAACAGCCTTTAAAAAGTAATAAAATATTATCAGGTATTTTCTCAAAAAATGGTGAAATTATAGAATTATTTGAATCCAAGTGATCTAAAAGCCTAAAATCTACGTATAAATTAGTTATGACTTTAAAATCATCTTTATCTAACAATCTTATAGATTTTTCCAGAAAATCTAAAATTCTTGAGAAAGAAGAAGAATTTCATCATATTGAGAATTGGAGACAAAATAGAGACCAAAAATCCCTTCAAGTTATATTAAACTCATATTTAAGATTAGCTGTTTCTTATGCAAAAAAATATAAAAGTTATGGCTTACCTCTAGATGATCTTATTCATGAAGGCGTCTTAGGTATAATGCACGCCCTAGATAAATTTGATGTATCTAAGGATTTTAGACTTTCTACTTATGCTTCGTGGTGGATAAGGGCATCAATGCAAGATTATATTTTAAAAAATTGGTCTGTTGTAAAAACTGGTTCAACTGCATCTCAAAAAGCACTTTTTTTTAACTTACGAAAAATAAAGCAACAAATTTCTAACATCTCTTCCGAATATATGGGTCAAGATGAACTAGATAAAGTTTCTGAAATACTAAATGTTAAAAATTTAGAAGTACAAAATATGGAATCAAGACTAAGTGGGGGCGATGTACATCTTAACCAAAAGATTGATAATGAGTCAGATAATGATCTTATGAGCCTACTCTTTGATGAAAGACCAAATCCAGAAGAGGTTGTTGAAGAGTATAGTGATGGTAAGCAAAAAAAAGAATATATATCAAAAGCTATATCAACACTAAATGAAAGAGAAAAAACTATAATTCAACTTAGAAAGCTAAAAGAAAAAAGCATAACATTAGACGAGCTTGGAAAAATGTTAAAGATTAGCAAAGAAAGAGTAAGACAAATAGAAACAAAAGCTCTTCAAAAGTTAAAAACCGCTATACTAGATATTTCTCAACAGAATAAAGAATTTTTTGTTTGATACTTTACTTTCTTTCAAATAAAAATAAACAGTGTTTAAGTTTATTATAATAATCTTAATAATATTTAAGACATCTTCTGTTTTTTCAGAAGGATATGATGTTTATGGTGTTGGTATATATGATGTAAAATTTGATGGATCATCTTCAAACTATGCAACAGACCTGAGATATGAAAGAAGATTTGACAATAGCCTAATCAATATAGGACCAGAAGAAGATAATTTTTTTTATTTGAAACCATTTGCAGGAATAGAAGTAACTACAGATTCTGCATTTTTTTTAATTAGTGGGATATACTTAGAGGATAATCTTGGCAAATTAATGAGTGGTCAAAAAAATAATTGGAATTTTACACCTAGTTTTGGATTAGGATATTATGATGATGGGAATGGAAAAAAACTAGGAAATAAGCTAGAGTTTAGAACAACACTAGAATTTAGTTATCAGTTAGAAAATGCTGATCGAATAGGAATTTCTCTTGGCCATATTTCTAACGCTAATATTGGAAACAAAAATCCTGGAGCTGAAATAATAAGTTTATCTTATCAAAAACCATTTTAATTGATTAAAATTTTTTTTTGCCTCACAAAATCTAGAAATATTCTTTCTAGCATCTCAAAATTTTCTTCTTGCATTCTTGAATGAACATCAATTTTAAATTGTTTACCATTTGGAATACCAAAAAAAATATTAAGTAAGGGGCTTAACAATCTATAAATTGAATCTTGACCAATTTTTGTTTTTATAAAACCAAAATATTCTTTTATAGTATTTTCTGAAACAATATAATTACTCATTTCATTATAAAATAATCTATCAACATCTTTTAAACAAAATGGATTATTTTGAATTAATCTTCCTAACATCACCCCATCATGTGATCTTGATAAGTCTAATGCTTTTTCTAGAGTATCAATACCTCCGTTTAAAATAAATGTAATATGAGGAAATTTAGATTTAATTTTTTTTACAAAGTTATAGTTTAGTGGTGGAATATTTCTATTACCTTTGGGACTTATACCTTTTAGAATTGCATTTCTAGCATGTACATAAACTACTTTAATTCCACTTTCTAATATTTCTTCAATAAATTCTTCAAAAAATTCATAATTGAAATTTTTGCCAATACCTATTCTACACTTAATTGAAACTTCAATATTTTTATTTATTTGCATGGCATCTAAACAATTTTTTACTAACGTTTTATCTTGCATCAAGCAGACTCCAAAACTTCCTTTTTGAACAGCCTTACTAGGACAACCAACATTTAAATTAATTTCATCATAATTTAGTTCATAGGCTAATTTTGAGCATAATTTTAAATCACTATGTTCAGATCCTCCTACTTGAAGTGCTATAGGATTTTGAAATTCATTTGCAATAATTGATTGAGTATCCTTAGAATAAATAAGTGTTTTTGTAGCAACCATCTCAGAAAATAAAAAAGCTTTTTTAGATAATATCCTATATAAATTCCTTGCATAGGGCGTGGTGTAACCCATCATTGGAGCTATACAAAATTTTCTATCTATAAAATTTTTCATAATTAAGTTTTTTTAAAATATATTATGTAAATAAACTTCTAATTACTTGCCGACAATAATTAGTTAATATAATTAAATAATTCATTATAATGATTAAAAAAATCTCTCCTCTTCCAGAATTCTTAATTGAAAGATATAATAATTGGAGATCTACCTTATATTCAAATAATTTAAAAAAGTTTAATAAATTAGCAATTCAAGGTCAAAACCCTTATTCAATGGTTATTTCTTGTTGTGACTCAAGGGTCCATGTAACATCAATTTTTGGAGCAGATGAAGGTGAAATTTTTATTCATAGAAACATTGCAAATTTAGTGCCACCATATTCATTAAATGAAAATTATGATTCAACTGCAGCTGCAATAGAATACGCAACTAAAGAACTTAAAATTCGTCATCTAATTATTTTGGGTCACACTGGTTGTGGAGGTATAAAAACGAGTTATCTTATCCATAAAAAAAAATTAAATCGCAATTACACATTCATTAATAAATGGTTAAGTATAATTCAGCCTGCACATAATAGTATTTCAAAAAGTTTTTCAGAAGAAGATCAAATTGAGCAACTTGCAGAAGAAAGTATTAAAAATTCACTAAACAATTTATTTAGTTTTCCTGATATAAAATTGTTAGTTGAAAATAATCACTTGTCCATTCATGGACTAATTCATGATATTGGATCTGGAAGGTTGAAGTATTTAGATCCTATCACACGAACTTTTCAAAATGTTTAATTATATGAATATTTTCGTGAAGGAAATTTTTTATTTTTAACTTCCTTAATATATTTATTTACTGCATGAATAATATTTTTCTCAACGTTAATATAATTTTTTATAAATTTAGGTTTTTTTTCAAATGAATTTAAGTTTAAAATATCATCAATCACTAAAACTTGACCATCACAATATTTTGAAGAACCTATTCCTATTGTTGGTATTGATAAATTTTTTGTTATAATTTTTGATGTAACTAAATTTATGCATTCTAGCACAATTAATTTAGAACCTGCTTTTTCGAGTAGTTTTGCTAGTGATAGAAGATTTTCAGTATCTTCAAATTTTTTTCCTACACTTTTAATTTTGCTAAAATCTGAAAAGTTTTGAGGAGTTACACCTATATGAGAAACAACTTTAATTTTATTTTCAGTTAAATATCTAACTATTTTAATATTTTTAAAACTTGTTTCAATTTTAATAAAATCTGCTTTTGTAAAATTTAGAATATCTAAAGCGTTTTTTAGAGCTTCTCTCTTATTTCGATATGTATTATATGGCATATCAACAATTGTCATTGATTTTGAAGTATGACTTACAACCGCCTTCCCGTGATTTTTCATAATTTCAAGAGTTACAGATCTTGTATTTTTCATTCCATATAAGGTTGTACCAACAGAGTCTCCAATTAATATTATATCTACCCTCCCATCTAAAATATTTGCTAAAGGTTTAGAGTACGCTGTAAGACAAGTAATAGGCTCAATATTTTTCTTCAATACTAATTTTTTATAATTAAGTTTTGACATTAAGTAAATTTATACAGATCTAGTAATGCCACCATCAACTCTAATATTTTGACCAGTAACATATGCACCACCTTCTGATGCTAACATTTCAACTATAGTAGAAATTTCTCTAACTTTCCCAGGTCTTTGAAGGGGTATGCGTTTTAAAAACTCTTCTTTTACAGGTATGCTATCTATAAAACCAGGTAATATGTTGTTCATTCTTATATTATCTCTAGCATATTGATCAGAATACAGTTTTGTAAATGAAGCTAAGCTAGACCTAAATATACCTGATGTAGGAAAATTTGATTCAGGCTCAAAAACAGCAAAAGTAGAAATATTTATTATAACACCATTTTTTTGTCTTTGCATAATAGGTGTTATTATTCTAGTGGCTCTTACCACGTTTAAAAAATAAATTTCCACTCCTAAAAACCAATCATTATCACTTAATTCTAAAACACCCCCTTTTGGCCCATGTCCTGCACTATTAACCAAAACGTCTATTCTTCCAAACTTATTAAGTGACTTATCAATAAACTCTCTAATATCTCCTACAATAAGATTAGATCCAGTATAACCTAGACCTCCAAGATCATTAGCAAGCGTTTCTCCTTTTCCTGAAGATGACATAATAGCTATTTTATAACCTTTTGAATGTAAGTGTTTCGCTGCATCTGCGCCCATTCCTGATCCCGCACCAATAAACAATGCAACTTTACTCATACATATTATGATAACATAATATTAATATTTTTTTAAATTAAATATAGGTCTATACTTTAATTATTACAGAGTTTTTTAAAAAGTATATATTATTAATATAAATTAATGCAATTTTTGAATTAATTATATTGAAAAAAAACTTTTATTTTATAACAAAAATATTACAGTAGTTTTACATTATATGAATAATTTAAATCCTGAAAATCTTCTTGGGCAACTAAATATAACGGATCCACTTTCATCAAGTGTAGAAGTATTTCCAACTCTTTTTTCTTTCATTATATGTGTTTTAATTTCTTTTTTAGTTAGAAGTTTTTATATTAGATATGGTAATTCAGTAGCTGGAAAATTAAATCTAGGAAATATAATTCCTATTTTAAGTTCGATTGTTTTTTTAGTAATTTTGGTTGTAAAATCATCATTAGCATTATCACTTGGATTAGTCGGAGCACTTTCTATAGTAAGGTTTAGAACACCAATAAAAGAACCTGAAGAACTTGTATATTTGTTTTTATCAATAGGGATCGGTCTAGGTTGCGCAGCAGGATATGTATTTTTTACGTCATTAATTACAGTTTGCTTGATGTTTATTATTTATTTTTTTCTTTCAAATAAAACAACTTTAAAAGGAGCTAATGAATACAATCTAATGGTAAATTGGACAAAAGAAAATATTGATTTTAATAATATGATTAATATTATTAAATCAAATTCACAATCTTTGTCTTTAATAAGATTTAGTGTTAATTCAAAAAGCAATAGCGCCTTCTTTATAGTTGAGGCTAAAAATCTAGACTCTTTAAACGAAGTTATAACTGAATTAAAAAATAGTGATGATACAATCGATTTTACGATTACACCTCCAAATAATTCTTTTTAAACTTCATATTTATTTTAAATGAAGTTAAAATCTAAAAATAAAAATTTTTTTATTTATTTGTCTCTATTTATTTTATTAATTTTTTGTCTTTTTTTTTTAACAATTAGTAAAAAAGATTTGATCAAACAAATTCATGCAACCAACGAATCTATTATTAGTATGGATTTAGGATATTCATCACTATTTAATATAATAAATGATGGATCAGAAAAATATCTAGGTGATTTTAATCAAAGTATTATTAGTAAATTAAAAAACTTAATTTTAAATAGTACTAATATTTTATCTTATAAAATTAAATCAATAAATAAAAAAAATTTTGATAAAATATTCATCGATATCAATTTTAAGAATTATCAAATTCTTTTAAATGATAGAAATATTGCTTTAGATAAAGGGGATGCTATTAATATAAAATTTCAAGAAGTAAATTCAGATATTTGGCATAATGGCAAAAGATATAAGGCTAAAGTTAGACTAAAAGGTATTTTAAATACACATTGGTTTAATGAGAGAAGAATGAGTCTTAAGATCAGACTGTTAAATAATGAAACTATAAAGGGATTTAATGAGTTTTCGATTCAAAAGCCTAGAGAAAGACAATGGCCATTCAATAGTGCCTATGAAAAATTTTCTAATACTAATGGTGTGCTATCATCTAACAGTGATCTTTTAAAAGTTATCGTGAATGGAAAAAACTGGGGAATAATGTTGGCAGAGCAAAGTCTTGATAAAGTTTACTTAGAAAATAATAAAAAAAAAGAAGGTTTAATATTTAAATTTGGAAATGAAGAAATTTGGTATGAAGGTTGGTCAACCAACCCTTACTTTTTATATAGACTGGGAGATCCTACTTTAAATTTTAGAGTTTATAATATTAACAAAATACTTAACTCAGAATCTATTGAACAAAATTTTCATAATAGAAGGGTAATTAGTTATGTTTTGAATAAATTTGAAGATTATGATGAGAATCTTTTTGATAAGTACAAAATGGCAACTGCCTTTTTTTCTTCTTTAGTTTGGGGTCAATTTCATAACTTATTAAATAACAACACCTCATATTATTTTAATCCATATTTATTAAAACTAGAACCAATTGTAAGAGATCAATATTCTTTTGAGAAATTTAATACAAAAAATGAAATTCAACAGTGGCCCCCACCAATTCAATTTTTACAATCTTTAGAAATTTCTGATAATGAGAAAAATAAAATTTTAAAAGAAATTTATCAAAGTATAAAAATCGTAGAAAATGAGTTTTTAAAAGCAAAAAAATTTTTTCCAGTTGATGCTTTAAAAACAACAAGCATTTTAAATCAAAACATTAATACTATAAAAAAAAATAATGATGAATTTATAAATTTTGATTCTACTGAATTTTATAAAAGATTGAATAACAACATAGTTTTTGATTATTATCAACTAAGACAATTTCAAGATATGCAAAAACCATATTCTCATAATGAAAACCAAAAAAAACGAATTAATCAAATTCTTCATTTTAATCATTACGAAAATGGTGATATCAAAATTCATAATCTTTTAACGGAAACAATAATAATAAATAAAATTATTTATCAAAACCAAAATATTATCTCAAAAAAAATTTCAATACCTGGTTATCTTGATAGTTCGGGTCCAATAATAATAAACACAAATTTAAAAGGACTAATGGATAATAGTATAACAATAGAGAGTGAGTTTGAGAATAAATTTTATAGCAATACAAATTACTTAACTCTTTTTAAAAATGTTCGGAATCCACTTTTATATGAAAATATTATCCCTAAATTTATTAAAACTAAAAATAATGATTTTTATATTAAAAGTGGTGAATATATAATTGAAGAAGATATAATGATCAATGGTCAGCTTAAAATCGAAGAAGGGGTTAGGCTTAAATTTAATAAAGACACTTCATTAATTATAAGAGGCTCATTAATAGCTGAAGGCAGTCAAGATAATAAGATAATTTTTGAAAGCGCTAAAGACACGTGGGGTGGTGTTTTTGTTTTTAACTCAGAGAAAAGTTCTAAATTATCAAATTTAATATTTAAAAATATGAATGGGATAACAGAATCAATTCTTGACCTTACTGGTTCAATTAATTTTTATAATGCTGATGTAGAATTAGCTAATATAGAATTTATTAATAACTACTCTGAAGATGCTCTAAATATAATAGAATCAAATTTTGAAATTGTTGATTCCAAATTTATAAATATTTTTTCAGATGCATTTGATAGTGATTATTCAAATGGACAGATGGATAATATATTTTTAAATAACATCGGAGGTGATGGATTAGACTTTTCAGGGAGTAATGTTAATTTAAATAACATAAATGCCTTAAATGTAAAAGATAAGGCAATTTCAATAGGAGAAAATAGTAATTTAAATATATATGATTTGAATGTTGAAAAAATTGGAGTTGCTGTTGCTGTAAAAGACGGGAGCTATTCAAAAGTACAAAAGTGCTATATAAAAAATGCACAGCTTTTTTCCTTTATGACTTATATTAAAAAGAAAATATACACTTTTCCAGAATTAAAAATCGAAAACTGTAATTCATATAAGGATGAAAATAATAATCTTATAGAGATTGTAGATCCTAATATAAAATATTTTAGACAAATTGGAACTATTATGAGTGATGAAAATAAACAAAACATAATTGAAAAAAAGCTGAATGTAGATGAATTATATAAAAACACAATTATGAGAAAATAAATGCGTTACGAAATTAAATTTATATTTGATGAAAATGAATTATCAAACTTTAAAGACTGGATGTTTATATATTCTAATTTTATTAAAAAATATCCCAAAAGAATTGTTAATAGTATTTATTTTGATGATGCTTATAATTCTTCTGCAAATGATAATCTTGCTGGCATAAGTATTAGAGAAAAATATAGATTAAGATGGTATGGTAATAAATTTGATAATTTATCTAATTTTGAAATAAAAAGAAAAGTAAATAAACTAAATTCTAAAATTTATTTTGATTTAAAAAACAATTATGAAGATTTAATACATCTTAATAACTTAGAGATTGCAAATTTATTTCAAAAGAAAATTTTTAAATACAATCCTAAATACAATTTTAATTTTTATCCTAAATTACAAGTGCAATATTTAAGAAGATATTTTGAAAATAATGAAAATATCAGACTGACATTGGACAGTGGAATTCAATTTTGGTCATGTCCAGAAAATCAAAAATCTTTTTATGGATACAAATATGATTATTTTAGTAATATTGTAGAAATAAAGTTTGAACAAAAATCTTTAAGCTATTTTACAGATTTAATACGTAAAACAAATTTTTTACCAAAAAGACATTCTAAATATTTGGCTGGATTAGCTATATTAAGTGAATTAAAATATATCTAATTAAACTGTATTTTTTTTAATTATAAAAAAATTAATGTCTAAGCTAATTGTATTTTTCTATCAACTAAAGGTATTTCTTTCACTGGTAAATGGATTATTGCTGAAAAAGCACCAACACCTATACCTACCCACCAAACCAAATCATAACTACCATAAATATCATAAAACAGACCGCCTAGCCATACTCCAACAAATGAACCAATTTGATGAGACAAAAAAACTATGCCGTACAAAGTTCCCATAAATTTTAATCCATAAATATAACCTATTATACCAGAAGTTAGAGGAACTGTTGCAAGCCATAATGATCCCATTACAATTGAGAAAATTACAACTGATGTTGGTGTAATTGGTAGCATTATAAATGCAATAGCTGCTATTGTTCTGCCTGTATAAATAATAGATAATAAATATTTTTTGGTAAAATATTTTCCCATAGCACCTGCGGCTATTGATCCTATAATATTGAATAAACCAATTAAGGCTATTGAAAGAGCTCCTAATGAAGCAACTGAGTTACAAACAATACTTATTAAACTGCCTTGAATTATTGGACTACTAGCTTCAGCAATAAAAGCTGGAAAATGTGCTGTTATAAAAGCTAATTGAAAACCACACGAAAAGAAACCAAGAAACAGCATTATATAAGTAGGATCTTTAAGTGCATTTTTAAGTGCATCACTTAAATTTTCCTCTATTTCTATTTTAGATATTTTTGGTTTTGATTTTAAAAGAGGAACAAGAACAATAGTTAGTATACTAATTATTGCAAAAACAACAAAAACAGATGACCAAGGTAATAAACTTAAAAGAATTGCCGCAAAAGGAGGACCTACAACTTGTCCTGCAGAACCAGCTGCTGTTGTAATTCCTAAAGCTAAAGATCTTTTTTCTGGAGATGCTGTTCTTCCTACAACTGCTAAAATTGGCCCAAAACCACTTCCCGCTATACCAAAGCCAATTAAAACATTTAAAAATTGATGAGCCTCTGGTGTTGATGCATTGCTACTCACAAATATGCCGATGGCATATAAAATTAAACCAAGAGTTATTGCTTTTCTATCCCCAAATTTTTCTGCAAAGGCACTAAAGATTGGTGTTCCAATACCCCAAGCTAAATTTTGAATAGCAATTGCCATTGAAAATTCA
>MDSW01179591.1_pt1 | contig 12112 bp, 12 predicted proteins | sample 811171 | NCBI WGS metagenome assembly MDSW01 (sample SAMN05326641, study PRJNA326480) | marine metagenome | isolation source: seawater | place: Atlantic Ocean: North West | collected 2012
CAGCCACGCCGGTCTTGTCGGACACGCTGATCAGAGCGCGGCGGATCGGGGCGAAAGAGGTCTCGGGTGCAGTCACGATGGCCTTTATCCGTGGGGCGGATTTCTGTCCGCTTGAAACAAAAACACCCGCGGCGCGGGTGATGGGGGTCTGTCGAGTTGTGGTCGCGTCAGCGGTCGAGGGCGTAGCTGCGCAGTTTCTTGCGCAGCGTGCCGCGGTTGATGCCGAGCATCTGGGCCGCGCGGGACTGGTTGCCCTCGTTGTAATCGAGCACGCGTTCGAGCAGCGGTTTCTCCACCTGCTCGAGCACCATCTGGTACAGGTCGCGCGGCGGCGCGCAGCCGTTGAGCGAATCGAAGTAACGATCGAGACTGGCGCCGACGTAGTGGCTGAGCGGCTGAGCTTCGGCGTCTGGGTCGATCTGCGTCATTCCGTGTGGGCGCGCTCGCGGGGAGAAGGCGCAAAACTATAACGGCATTTTTCGCGTATAGAAAGGCGACTTTCGGCGAGTCGTCAGTCTGGCCCGCGACGCCTTGCATCGAGCCGGACCCAGTCCTCGCGCGTGGCCGGCTCGCTAAAGCGAAATGCGCTTTCATAGGCTTGGCGAACCTCGCCGATCTGGCGCGTGAGCAGCCCGGACAGCACCAGCGGCGCATCGGCCGCGGCATGGCCCGCCAGCGTGGGCGCCAGCGCAATGAGCGGCTTGGCGAGAATATTGGCCAGCACGATATCGAAACGGCGGGCGCCGATACCGTCCAGCGGCGGTGTTTCGATGCGTTCGCCTACGCCGTTGCGCTGCGCGTTTTCGCGGGTGGCGCGTACCGCCTGATCGTCGATATCCACGGCCGTTACCGACGCCGCGCCCAGACGGGCGGCGGCCACGGCGAGAATCCCCGAACCGCAGCCGTAATCGAGCACATGGCGACCGGCGACGTCCGCTTGCGCGAGCCATTCCAGGCACAGGGCCGTGGTCGGGTGGGTGCCCGTACCAAAGGCCAGCCCCGGGTCGAGACGCACCACGACGGCATCGTCATCGACATCGACCGGCGCCTCGTGCGGGGCGATCCACAGCCGCCGGCCGAAGCGCAGCGGCGGATGCTGGGCCAGCCAGGCACTCGCCCAGTGCTCGTCAGCCAGGGTGCTGATACGGATCGTCACGTCCTCACCCAGCGTTTCGCGCAGCGCCTGTTCGATCGGCGCCGCGCCCGTACCCTGGGTGAACAGGCCGGTGACCCGCGAGGCATCGAAGCCGGGGTGCTCGTGCGGCGTGTTTTCGACGGTGATGTCGTCACCCGCGTCGAGCACCGTGACGGCCTCGGCGTCAAAGCTTTCGAACACGGCCTCGGCGAGCGAGGCGCGGTCGGTTTCCACGGTGATCTGCAGCCACGCCACCGGCGTGGCGACGTCATCATCCACGGCTGCTTTCTTCCTTGAGCTTCTTCTCCAGCCAGTGGATCGATACGCCGCCTTCGATATGCGACGGATCGTGGATGATGCGCTTGTGCAAGGCGATATTGGTGTTGATGCCTTCCACGACCATTTCCGAGAGCGCCATGTCCAGACGCGCGGTGGCCGCAGCGCGGGTGTCGCCATGTGCGATGAGCTTGCCGATCAGGGAGTCGTAGTAGGGCGGCACGCTGTAGCCGGCATAGATATGCGAGTCCATACGAATGCCCGGACCGCCCGGCGCATGATAGGCCTCGATCTTGCCGGGCGAGGGCACGAACGTCTCGGCATGTTCGGCGTTCACGCGGCATTCGATGGCGTGGCCGCGGATCTTGATGTCGTCCTGCGTGTAGCGCAGCTCGTGGCCGGCGGCGATACGCAGCTGCTCGGCGACGAGGTCGACGCCGGTGATCATTTCGGTGACCGGATGCTCGACCTGAATACGGGTGTTCATTTCGATGAAATGGAACTCGCCGTTCTCGTACAGGAACTCGAACGTGCCGGCGCCGCGATAGCCGATACGCTTACAGGCGTCGGTGCACAGCTTGCCGATTTCATCACGCTGTTCCTGCGTGATGCCGGGCGCGGGCGCTTCCTCAACCACCTTCTGATGGCGCCGCTGCGGCGAACAATCGCGCTCGCCGAGGTGAATGGCGTTGCCGTGGTGGTCGGCCAGCACCTGGATCTCGATATGCCGCGGCAGCTCGAGATATTTCTCCATGTACACGGCCGGGTTGCCGAAAAAGCTCGCCGCCTCGCGGCGCGCCATATCGATCGCGCCGGCCAGCGCCTTGGCCTCGTATACAACGTGCATGCCGCGGCCACCGCCGCCGCCCGCGGCCTTGATGATGACCGGGAAGCCGATCTTCTGCGCGAGCTTGCGATTGGCCGCGTCGTCCGCGCCCAGCGGCCCGCCGGAGCCGGGTACGCAGGGCACGCCGGCGGCCTGCATTTCCTGGATGGCCGACGTCTTGTCGCCCATCAGGCGGATGGTCTCGGCGCGCGGGCCCACGAATGTGAACCCCGACTGCTCCACACTCTCGGCGAAATCCGCGTTCTCGGACAGAAAGCCGTAGCCCGGATGGATGGCGCTGGCACCGGCCACTTCGGCGGTGCTCATCAGCGTGGCCATGTTCAGATAGCTCTTGGAGCTGTCGGCCGGGCCGATGCACACGGCCTCTTCGGCCAGCAGCACGTGTTTTTGATCCCGGTCCGCGGTGGAATAGGCGGCCACCACCGGGATGTCGAGCTCCCGGCAGGCGCGCAGTATCCGCAGCGCGATCTCGCCCCGGTTGGCGATCAGAACCTTGCCGAGCATCACTTCACCACGAATAGCGGCTGATCGAATTCGACCGGCTGTCCGTTCTCGACCAGCACTTCGCTGACCTCGCCGGACACCTCGGCCTCGATCTGGTTGAGCATCTTCATCGCCTCGATGATGCACAGCGTGTCGTTCGGGCCGATCTTGTCGCCCACGTCAACGAACGGCTTGGCATCCGGGGCAGGGGCGCGGTAGAAGGTGCCGACCATCGGCGAGCGCACGATATGGCCTTCGGGCGTGTCGTCCTGGGCCTGGCCGCCACCGGCCGGCTGTTCGTCGCCGCCCGCGGCGGGTGGCGGTGCAGCGGCCGGCGCCGGCGCCTGGGCGGGCGGTGCGGCCGGCACGCTGCCGGGCGCGGGATAGCGGCCGATACGGACCGACTCCTCGCCTTCGGTGATCTCGAGTTCGGCGATGCCGGAATCCTCGACCAGCTCGATGAGCTTCTTGAGCTTGCGGATATCCATGAGGTTTCAGTTCTCCCGAGTCGGTTCGGCGACACGCTGCATGGCCGCATCCAGGGCCATGACATACCCCTGCGCGCCGAAACCGGTGATGGTGCCGATCGCGATGTCGGCGAAATACGACTGGTGGCGAAACGCTTCGCGTCGCGCCGTGTTGGACAGATGGATTTCGATGCAATCCAGTTCGACGGCGAGCAGCGCATCACGCAGGGCAACACTCGTATGCGTGAACGCGGCCGGATTGAAGAGCACGCAGGCGACATCCTCTGCACGCGCAGCGTGCAGGCGGTCGATCAACGCGCCTTCGGTGTTGGACTGGAAACAGCTGAGCGTATGGCCGTGTTCCTGGGCCTGGGCTTCGAGTCGCTGTTCGATATCGGCCAGCGTGTCGTGGCCGTAGACGCCGGGCTCGCGGCTGCCGAGCAGATTGAGATTGGGTCCGTTGAGCAGCAGAAAATGAGCCACGCGGCCGTCCTTGGATGGCAATGCGAGGAGTCTGCCCCAAGGAAATCGGCGTTACAACCGTACACAGCGGATTTTCGCGACCGTTCGCTACCGTATTGTCGATAATTCGCCGAAGTTCACTTCAGCGAACAGCCCTCTGCGACGCAGTTCGCGGCCCCGGCGGCCTCTGCCTCAGTCTTTGGTCGCAGATGCCTCGTTTTCGAGCAGAGGCTGCACGATATCGGCAAGTTTGCGGTGATTCAGCGCACCGGCAATGCGCGCGACGACCCGGCCGTCGCGGTCGATGACGGCGGTGTAGGGCAGCACGCCCGCGGGCGCGCCCTCGGCCGTGTAGCGGTCCTGAACCCGCGCGCCTTCGGTGGCGTCGGCCAGAACCGGATAGTTGATCGCGTAATCGGCCGCGAAAGCGCCGGCTGCGTCGGGCGTGTCCACGGCCACTCCGAGAATCTGCAGACCTTCGTCGCCCCACTGGTTCTGGGCGTCGATGAGCATCGGCACCTCTTCTCGGCAGGGCTTGCACCAGCTCGCCCAGAAATTGAGCACGACAACCTGGCCGTCGTAGTCGCCGATTGCGTGGGTCTGGCCGTCCAGATCGACGAGGCTGAAGTCGGGCCGCCGCGGTGTGTCGTCGGCCGCCTGCCAGTAGGCGATCGCGCCGCCGCCAAGGAGCAGGGCAATGACAGCGAAGCCGAGCATGTTTCGCAGCGTGCGGCTCATGGGCGGGTGCCTTCGGTGTTCAGACGTTGAATACGCGCGATGAAGCCGGCCGCGCCGATCTTGCCGATCAGGCGCTGGTCGTCGGCCTCGTTGCCGTTCGGTCGATAGAACAGCACGGTCGGCGGGCCGAAGACGTCGAGTTCGCGCATCAGCGCCCGGTCGGCCGCATCGTAGTCGGTCACGTCCACCTGCAGTGCGGCCACGTCGGATAGCGCGTCACGAACGTCGGGATCGGCGAACAGGCCGTGTTCCATTTCCACGCACTCGACACACCAGTCGGCATAGAAATCCACGACCGCCGGCCGGCCGTTGGCGCGGGCGTTGTCGAGGGCGGCGCGCAGCTGGTCGAGATTGCTCACGCGCGTGAACGGCGAGTCGCGCTCGCCAGCGGCGCCCGGATCGACAGCGGATGTCGCGCTCAGCCCGGCGAGCGGGCGCAGGGCGCTGCCGCCGCCGGCGAGTACGCCCAGCATGGCCGCACCGGCATAGACGAAAACGGCGAACACCACGGCGCGCTTGACGGCGGTGGCGGCGCGCGTGCGGGTCGCGAGCGTGGACAGATAGCTGGCATAGCCGAGCGTGATCAGGCCCCACCCGGCCAGCGTTGCGTTCGCCGGCAGAATGCGCGACAGCAGCCAGAGCGCAACCATGAGCAGCACGACGCCGGATGCCACGCGGAATTCGTTCATCCAGGCGCCGGCATGCGGCATCACGCGCGCGCCGAACACGCCGATGGCGATCAGCGGTACGCCCATGCCCAGTCCGAGCATGAACAGCGCCGCGCCGCCGAGCAGCATGTCGCCGCTGCTGGATATATAGAGCAGCGCGCCGACCAGCGGCGGCGCGAGACAGGGCCCGGCGATCAACGCCGAGAAAAACCCCATGATCGCCGCGCCCGCCAGGCCGCCGCGGCGCGTGCCGATGCCGCCAAGCCGTGCCTGTACACGACCTGGCATCTGCAGCTGGAACACGCCGAATGCCGCCAGCGCGAGCAGGGCGAATACGCCGGCGAAGGGAATCAGTACCGCCGGCATTTGCAGCGCGGCCTGGAGATTGGCGCCGAAATAGCCGGCGATCACGCCGAACACGGTATAGGCGAGTGCCATCGCGAGCACATAGGCCACCGACAGGGCGAATGCGCGCCGCGGCGGAGCGTTGGCGCCCACGATCAGCCCGGACAGAATCGGGATCATCGGCAGGATGCACGGCGTGAACGCCAGCAACAGGCCGAAGACGAAAAACAGGCCGAGCGTGGACAAGGTGCCCGCATTGGCCAGCCGGCCGGCCAGGTCGTCCTGCTGGGTGAGAAAGGTCTCGCCCGTGTTCTGCGGCGCGGCGGCGCTCGGTTGCGTATCCGCCGCCGCGCTCGAAGTACCGGCCGGCGCCTCGGCAATATCCAGGGCGATGGTCTGGGGCGGATAGCACAGCCCCGCATCCGCGCAGCCCTGGTAGCTGACCGCGATACGCGCGCCGTCCGGCAGGGGCGCGCCGTCGGCAACCGGCAAACGCGCCGTCACGCTGTCGCGATAGGTTTCGACTTCGCCGAAGAATTCGTCGTTGTGCTTCTCGCCGTCGGGAATCCGCGGCGCGTCGAGCGTGGCGCCGCCGGCACTGCGCAGCGAGAAGTCGAAGGCGTGGCGATACAGATAGTAGCTGTCGGCAATCTGCCAGGCGACCGCGATATCGCCGTTCGCCGTGCGTGCGGCGGTCGGCGCAAAGGCCTGCTCCACCGGCAGGAAATCGTCGGCGGCCTGGGCGGTCGACGACAGCGCGGCGAGCACAAGCAGCAGCCACATCGTCAATACGCGCGCGCGTGTCGCGCGCGCGAGGCGGGCCGGCGCGGTATGGGCCGTCATTGCGGGCGGGTCTGTTCTTCGAGCCAATCGAGATAGCCTTTGGAGCCGTCGCATAGACGGACTGCGACCACCTCGGGAAGTTCATCCGGATGCAGGGCTTCGACCCGCGCCTGCACATCGGCCACGCGATCGGCCGCGGTCTTGATGAGCAGCAGCATTTCCGGGTCGATCTCGATCTTGCCCTGCCAGCGATAGACCGACTCCAGCCCGGGCACGATATTCACGCATGCTGCCTCGTGGTGTTCGACGAGGGCGCTGGCGATGGTGCGGGCGGTGTCGCGATCCGGGCAGGTCACGTAGACCATCCGGGCGTCGGCGTCGTTTCGGGTTTCGTTCATCCGCGCATTCTAGGACGTGTGGTGCGCCGGCGCGACGGGCGTACCGCGCTACGGGCGAATCGGTCGCGGCGTCTTGTACCGCGGCAGGCGCACCCCAGAATAGTTGGTCTGGACACACTTATTTAGTGGCGCCAAAAAGCGGCTGTTATAGTCGCGCCACAACAACGACTGGAGTGACGAACATGAGTCTTCGACTGGGCGATACCGCGCCGGATTTCACGGCGGACACCACGGACGGCACCATCAACTTCCACGAATGGCTGGGTAACGAGTGGGGCGTTCTCATGTCGCATCCGGCGGATTTCACGCCGGTGTGCACCACCGAGATCGGCGCCACCTCCAAGCTCAAGGACGAGTTCGCCAAGCGCAACGCCAAGGCGATCGTCGTTTCGGTCGATTCGGTCGAGGACCACAAGGCCTGGGCCAAGGACATCGAAGAGACCCAGGGCTGCGCCCTGAACCTGCCGCTGATCGGCGATACCGATCGCAAGGTTTCCGAGCTCTACGACATGATCCACCCGAACGCGGGCGACACCTCCACGGTGCGCAGCGTCTTCGTCATCGATCCGAACAAGAAGATCCGCATGACGCTGACCTACCCGAAGAGCGCGGGCCGCAACTTCAACGAGATCCTGCGCGTGATCGATTCGCTGCAGCTGACCGACAACTACAAGGTCACCACGCCGGCGAACTGGCAGGACGGCGACGACGTGATCGTCTCACCCGCGCTGTCCAACGAGGAAGCCGAAAAGCACTTCCCGAACGGCTGGAACGAGCTCAAGCCCTACCTGCGCATGACCAAGCAGCCGAACAAGTAAGCCACGCCGGGTCAGCGCACGAAAAGGCGCGGTCTTTCGAGGCCGCGCCTTTTTTGTGTGCACTGCACGGATCGCGGCATACTACGCGGCTCGACGGCTGCCGCCATGTGCCGGCGCGAGTCACGCCCGCGTTGGCGCGCCGCCCGCCGGCCCAGCCGCCGCCACCGATCAACCTGTCAAACAACGAGAATCATCATGGCCGAGGACACGCCCAAGCAACGCCGCAGTCACGTCGTCACCCAAGGCACGTCGCGCGCGCCCAACCGCGCCATGCTGCGCGCCATGGGCTATACCGACGAGGACTTCAACAAGCCCATCGTCGGCATCGCCAACGGCTACTCGACCATCACGCCCTGCAACATGGGCCTGAACGATCTGGCCAAGCGTGCCGAGGCCGCGCTCGAAGGCGGCGGCGCCAAGGGCCAGATGTTCGGCACCGTGACCGTGTCCGACGGCATTTCCATGGGCACGCCGGGCATGAAGTACTCGCTGGTCTCGCGCGAAGTCATCGCCGACGTGATCGAAACCGCCGTGCAGGGCGAGTCCATGGACGGCGTGATCGCGCTCGGCGGCTGCGACAAGAACATGCCGGGCGCGATGATCGGCATCGCCCGCATGAACGTGCCGGCCATCTTCGTCTACGGCGGCACCATCAAACCGGGCCATGCCTATGGTGAAGACCTCACCGTGGTGTCCGTGTTCGAAGCGGTCGGCCAGCGTATCGCCGGCACGATCGACGACGAACGCGTCAAGACGGTCGAATGCAACGCCTGCCCGGGCGCGGGCTCCTGCGGCGGCATGTTCACCGCCAACACCATGTCGAGCGCTTTCGAAGCGATGGGCATGAGCCTGCCGTATTCCTCCACCATGGCTGCCGAGGATGCGGAAAAGGCCGACAGCGCCGCACGCTCGGCAGAGGTCCTCATTCAGGCCATCGAGAAGGACATCAAGCCGCGTGACCTGCTCACCTTCGAGGCCTTCGAGAACGCCATCACCCTGATCATGGCCGTGGGCGGCTCCACCAACGCCGTGCTGCATCTGCTGGCCATCGCCCAGGCCGCGGACGTGAACCTCACCATCGACGACTTCGAGCGTATCCGCGCGAAGGTGCCGGTGTTCTGCGACCTCAAGCCCTCCGGGCGTTTCGTGGTCACCCAGTTGCACGCCGCCGGCGGCATCCCGCAGGTGCTCAAGATGCTGCTCAACGCCGGCCTGCTGCATGGCGATTGCCTCACCATCACCGGCGAAACGCTGGCCGAAACCCTGGCCGACGTGCCGGACGAGCCGCCGAAAAGCCAGAAAGTAATCCTGCCGATGGAAGAGGCGCTTTATAAGTCCGGCCATCTGGCGATTCTGAAAGGTAACCTGGCCGAAGAGGGCGGTGTCGCCAAGATCACCGGCCTCAAGAACCCGGCCATCACCGGCCCCGCCCGCGTGTTCGATTCCGAAGAAGAAGCCATGCAGGCGATCGTGGACGAGAAGATCGTCTCCGGCGATGTCGTGGTCATCCGCTACGAGGGCCCCAAAGGCGGCCCGGGCATGCGCGAAATGCTTTCGCCGACCTCCGCGATTGTCGGCCGTGGCCTCGGCGAAGAAGTCGGCCTTATTACCGACGGGCGCTTCTCCGGCGGCACCTACGGCATGGTCGTCGGCCACGTCGCCCCGGAAGCTGCCGTGGGCGGCAACATCGCCCTGGTGCAGGAAGGCGACACCATCACCATCGACGCCCACGAACGCAGGCTGCATCTGGACGTCAGCGACGAAGAACTCGCCGACCGCCGCAAGGCCTGGAAGTCCAAGCCGCCGAACGCGACTCGGGGTGTGCTCGCGAAGTACGCTCGGCTGGTCGGTACCGCATCAAAAGGTGCGGTTACGGATCAGGCGGGCGACTGAAGCGCCCGCGAACCCTAGCCCAGGAAAGCCTGCCTCGTGCCGGCTTTCTTTTGCGCGCGGGACACTCATCCGCAACGGTCAAGCAGCGGTCGATCGGTCGTCGTAGCAACATCGGGCGTGCGAACCGGCCGGACCGTAAGGCCAATCCAAGCGCGGCGCGGTGCTGAGCCAAGGCCAGCGAGTAGCGCACGGTCTCGTCGCGCGCGGATGATCAGCGATCCAACGGACTTACGACGCCTCGCCCGCCGAGTTTAAGCACATGCGTGTAGATCATCGTGGTCTGCACGCTCTTATGGCCGAGCAGCTCCTGAACCGTGCGAATATCGTTGCCGCGCTCGAGCAAATGGGTCGCAAACGAATGGCGCAGCGTGTGACAACTCGCTTTCTTGTTGATCCCGGCGCGCTTTACGGCTCCTTTGACGGCGTGCTGCAGGCCCTTCTCACTCAGATGGTGGCGGCGCGTGACTCCGGAGCGCGGATCGGTCGACAGCCGGGAGGAGGGGAAGGCGTACTGCCAAGCCAGTTCCGTTTGGGCGTTCGGATATTTGGTCGCGAGCGCTGTCGGCAGATAGACGCAACCGTAGCCCGCGGCGATATCGCGACGATGCTGTGCCGCCACACGATCGATTTGCCTCTTCAATGTTTCCGCAATAGAGGCAGGCAATGGCGTGACGCGATCTTTCGCGCCCTTGGCGTCGCGAACCACGATTTGCCGATAGTCGAAGTCCACATCCTTGACGCGTAGCCGCACCGCTTCCATGAGCCGCAGACCCGACCCGTAAAGCAGCGACGCCATTAGTCTATACGTGCCATCCAGTTGCGTGAGTAGGCGGGCGACTTCAGAAGAACTCAACACCTCCGGTATTCGGGCCGGGCGCTTTACCCGGACCACATCCTCCATCCACGGCAGTTCGGTACCGAGAACCTCCTTATAGAGGAAAAGCACCGCATTCAATGCCTGGTTCTGTGTTGACGCTGCAACATGCCGATCTACGGCAAGATGCGTCAGGAAAGTCTCGACCTCCGGCTTTCCCATGTCTTTGGGATGCTTCTTATCGTGGAACAGAATGAACCGTCGAATCCACGCGAGATACGTCTTCTCTGTTCGAATGCTGTAATGCTTTAGCCGTATGCGTTCGCGTACCTGGTCGAGTAGCTTCGGCGAACGATGTGACTGTTTAGGCATTCGTAATACCCGGTTAGCGGTCTAGTAGCGCTGAGCGCGTGGCAAGCCCGCGTTTACCGGGCTCGTGCTATTACTATACGAAATCAAGCGTAAGTGCTATACCTACCTTCAGCCGTATACTTGGCGTTAGAACCCAAATCAATTTCAACCCAAAGAAGAAATGACCCATGAAGAAAATTGGATTAATAATCGCACCTGTTATTGCCTTATCAGGCTGCGCCGGTATCGAGTACAACAAAAAGGCAGGATTAGCAAAGGTTAGTAATGCGGAGAGAACTTTCGTTGTAGATTATGGCGACCGAAAAGGAACTGTAGACCCAATCAAGCGTTGCCTCGAAGCACCTGGCCCAGCAGCACTATTGCAGGATAGAAGTTTTGATACCAAGCTGAAGGGTGACACTACTAGCGTGGCGGAAGCAGAGATTAATTTTCTTCTCAAAAATACAGAATCGGTAGCAAGCCTATATGAAGTGTCGAGCATTCTTCAGTATGCACACGCCATGTCTTATAGACTGTGTGAAGCAGCATTAAATCAATATATTGATGGACCTACTTACGCCAAAAAGCTAAGCGAACTAATGGCTTCAACGCAGAAGCTTTTGGAATATAAGCTAAAAACTGCTGAAGCTAACAAGGATAAAGCCATAGCGGAAAAAGAAAAGGCCAAAGCCGAGGCCACGTCTAAGTAGGTGGGCTAGCCAGTCACAACCACCATGGGTTCTAACAATTGCATGGAGTGGGACGTTTTTTCCGCTACGCGCTCTGCGCTGCGCTCCAAAAACGCCCCTCATGCAAGGCGTTATGTAAAGGGGGAGTAAAATGGGGGCCGAGAGGGTTCGGAATATACCACCAGTACAAAAAACGAAACCGGAAGTCTTTATCATCGAGTCGCTAAATATCGACGATGAGAATAAAGATCTTTTCGAGGGAAAAGTTCTATCCCAAACACTTCGAATGTGCGGGAAAAAACCAATCTATTACTATTGTCGAACGAAAGAGGAGCTGCAGCTCTTGCTTCTGATGTTCAGAGAGTCAGGGTACCGATATTTGCACTTATCGTGCCACGGCGGTCCGTTAAGTTTAGAGACGACGCTAGATAGTATTAATTATACTGAGCTGTCGGAAATGATGACCGGATTGCTGAAAAATCGCCGGTTATTCGTTTCGGCTTGCGAGGCTGGAAATGAGTTGTTTAGCACTTCGATCAGTTCAAGGAATAAGGGGATGTACTCTATTGCAGCACCGTCAGTGAATATCAGATTCGATTACGCCGTTGCTTTTTGGAGTGCATTCTACGTGCGTATATTTTCGCTTGGCGAAACTGCTATGCGTCGAAAGGGAATACGTTTGGAGGTTCAAAAACTAGTAAAATTTTTTGACGCGGAGTTTCATTGGTCTTATTACGACGCGAAAAATGATCGTTGGTCTCATGAGTATCTTTCGCCATAAACATAACGAATCGTTGCAGTTGACCGCCCAAAGCGCTGCCGCGCTCTGGTCGGCAACTGAGCTTGGGCGTTATACACTTGGAAAAGTATGGCCTTTAACGATATCGAGCGGAAACGAGTTGAGAACGCGACTGCTGCGTTCGTAGAGACGGTACGCCCAGCTGC
>MDSW01160375.1_pt1 | contig 12110 bp, 7 predicted proteins | sample 811171 | NCBI WGS metagenome assembly MDSW01 (sample SAMN05326641, study PRJNA326480) | marine metagenome | isolation source: seawater | place: Atlantic Ocean: North West | collected 2012
CCCAAAGGCGATGAAAGCTGGCCACATAAACCAATAGCTCAGCATGTTGAGTGTTGGAAACGCCATATCATCGGCGCCAATCATCAAAGGTATAAGGAAGTTACCAAACGCACCTGCAAGGATGGGGATAATCACGAGAAAAATCATCACTGTTGCATGCATCGTGAAGAGCATTGTGTAAAACTCTGGCGCCATTTGCCCACCTTGTTGAGCAAAAAGCTTTCCAACAACAGGAACGTCTGACCATGGCCACGCAACCTGCCAACGCACCGCCAACGCTAGCAGACCACCAATCAGGAACCAGAGAAGCGTTGAGAACAAAAACTGAAGCCCAATAACCTTGTGATCCTTCGAAAAAACATATGTCGAAAGAAACGTCGACAGTTTTTGCGAGGAAGACGGCTGTGGGTGCACGTGAGTCTCCTGCTTCTCAGGTGCATCCTGAACGCTTGTCAGTTTCGTTTCTACAGTACTCACGGTAAACCTCGTTGGTGAAGCAGTTGTCTAAAAGTTGTTTTTTTGGCCAAAGACTTGAGATTTTACTCAGTATTAAGTTTCGGTGTTACTCGGCTGAGTAGCTTCTTGTTCCTCGTACTTGACTTCGAGCCATTGTTCAAATGACTCACGCGACTCAAAGGTCACCCTGCCCTTCATCTTATAATGCCCCCAGCCACAAAGCTCAGCACAGACGATATCAAACACACCTTCCTCCCTGGCTTTAAACCAGACAGGGATTTTCATGCCAGGAACTGCATCCTGTTTGATCCGAACATTCGGCAGGAAGAAACTATGCAGAACATCCATGCTCTTTAGCTGAATCAAAATGTCTTCATCGATAGGCAGATGAAGATCATTCACGAGATGCAGGTCATCAGGAGTACCCAAAACTCCGTCACGCCCTGGGTACCGAAGCCGCCATTCGAACTGTCGCCCAATGACTTCAACAGTCGGCGCCATATTGGGCCTTCGCATTTTGACATCAGCCCACGTATTCATCTGGTAGATGGCTAGGAACAATAAAACAGCAGCCGGAATGACTGTCCACACCACCTCTAGCACATGACTACCATGTCGATATTTTACTTCAGCCTTGTCATTTTTCTCATCGTACTTCCAGATGAACCAAAAAAGGCAAAGTTCTGTTGCAATAAAAACAACTCCGGTGAGCCCGAGGATAAAGTAAAACAAACCATCTACCGCAGCACCGTGCTCTGAAACATCTTTCGGAAGCCAGATGTCATACGCTGGCGCAACAGCAAACGTAATGACTCCCAAAATCGGAACCAATAGAAAGAGCAGACTCCAAAACAGTCCTGCTAAACGCTTCATCCTTCTGGTCTCCAAATAAAATATTTCAACTTACTCTGGTCTGTTTATCCAACTCACATACGATCTCGGGCTACCATTGGCCGGTCTACTCCGAGCGTTCCGTTAAAGTCATACGGAAGCGACTTGATGTAGTTAACAATGTGCCAAATATCCTCAGGAGGCACCGTGCCTTTTGCCGCTGGCATTGGCGCCCCGTTGATTCCGGCATGAATCCTGTAGTAGAGATCGATCGGCCGCATCCCGCCGCGGTAGACCCCCTGTCGCAGATTTCTGGGTCGGATCATCCGGGGACGCAACGCGTTCCCATCTAACACCGTTTCAAACCGGTCGAGCCACGCAAGCTCCATTCGATGTTCGTCTCGCTCTTCAGCAGACATCTCCCATGTCGACGCCTTATCGGCCTGTGCAATACCACCTTCTACTGTTTTGTGTGCCTGAACGACAACCTTGTTCCAGTCGTCATAGTCATTGGCTTGACCATCACCGAGACCACTGACGCCGTGACACTTCACACAATTTGCTTTATTTCCATAGAACAATTCTTTGCCCTTCGCAATTGACGCGACCATATCGATGTCCGAGGGCATCTCGGGGACTTCAATGACTGCATCATCGGCATCCGCCCATCGTTCGACAACCGGATCGATGATCTCCTCAAACAAGAATTCACGGGACTGCGGAAGCACTCCTTGATCTTCATCATCAAGCTCAAAATACGCCCGCATAAGTGACAACTCTACTTCACCTCTCATACTGAGATACTTCACATACTCAACAAGGGCATCGATTTTTGCATCACTTAAGAGGGCAAAAGATGGCATTGAACTACCAGCCAACCCGTTATGTAACACCATAACTAAATCATTATCGGTGGGCTTATCAGCTCGCTCCGTACTTTTAAATTTAAAAACGCCTGGACGATAGTCCCTTGGATAAGGATTCAAAAAAGCCGCCGTCGGCCCCATACCATCGCCCGTTACGCCGTGGCAATGAGAGCAATGCTCCCTGTACAACCCATTTTTCCTACCAACAATGTCACTCCGAACAGGGCCAGCAGCGAGTTTTAGTTTCTCCATATCGAGATCACACTCAGGTGGAGCTCGAGGGTCATCTGGGGTTCCAAAAAGTGCGGCGAGAATCGTTGCAACCTGCTTTTCTTGCGACGCTGTGAGTTGTTGTTTTGACGATTCAACAAGATTCAGCCTAAACGACGCTGCCGGTGTTTTGCCGCAACCGGTTGTAAGTAAAGAAATCAAGACAAGACACATCCCGAAAAGCAAGTATGAAACTCTTGCTTTCAACATTTCTGTAAATGACAGGTGCCCTGAGATCACGTTGTTCACAACGATTGACTCCATTTTTTATTCAAACTTTCTCTTTTCTAATTAAATGATAGGCCCACGAAATATGACTTGGAGCCAACCCCCTTCCGACGAGGGAGTTGCCGCTTGCCCGCATCAACCACTAATCGCATTAGCCGGTATTTCAAGCGTCCCGAGGTCACGAGTTTCGTTCTCCTTCAACGTTATTTTAAACCTTCCCTTTGAATTCCATTGCAATTCTGGCTGATCAAGATCCAACGCGCCACCGCGACCGGTTGCTCGTTCATGCCAGACCTGAAACTCAAGTGGCTCGCCAGCTGGAAGATCTGGTATCTCAAACGTGCCGTCACCCGAGGATACAGCCACATAGCCGTCTTCACGAAAGACGGCGTAGGCCTTCATCCACGGATGGATGTTGCAAGTCACCGAAACCGGCAGTCCCGTTTCCCGCCCTGGCGTAAAAACGGTCGAATCACCAGATGGAATGAGTTGATTAAAGCTACTGCCTGAGATGTTTGTGTTATGACCAATCGGATCACTATTCTTCACATCGACTGGCTGTCCAACACGTGCTGCAAACACGGGCGTGAGAAACTCACAGTTTTTTTGGTCGAAAACCAATTTTTCTGTAGCTGACTCAGTTTTTACTCGGCTTGATTTTCTTAGAAAGACAACGACATTTGCAAGCCCTTTAGTCGACTCGTCTACGATCAGGCTCTGTTCAAAGAGTTGCATTCCATCCTTGGAGCAAACGGCGGTGTCTTTGTCCACCACCAATGCTTTCGGGGCTCCAGGGCTTCCGGTGAAAACAAACTTCCCCTTAAGAGACGCCCACCCGGTACCCTGTACTTGATCTTCAGATTTCCCAGTATCGCCAGACTCTTTTTCAAGAGCCTCACGCAATTCGAGTGCAGCAGCCATGTCCGGTGACGGGCCGACCACTCGTTTTTGGCCGCACCCAAAGCAGAGCGACACTACAAATAATAGAAGCAGAATTTCGTAATAACGTCTCAGCATTTCACCAATTCTCGTATTCTCCAACAAGCCAATGACGCCGACTGTGGCTTACCATCTACTTTTAATTAAACATCTTTGCATCAATGACAATCTCACCAAGGTCTGTTCCACCCTCTCCAACAGTGAAATCTATTCGACCTCGTTTCGCAGAAGTTTTCTTTCCTCCAAGAGAAAACTCGTCAAGATACCCACCCTTTTCGTGCCAAAGTTGAAATTCAAGTTCTTCTCCTACTGGAAGATTCTCGATTTCAAAACTGCCATCTGCACCGCTCACGACACCGTAAGGATTTGGTCTGATCACCAGGTATGCCTTCATCCACGGATGGATATTGCATGTCACTGCCGCCGGAATAGCTTCGTCACTACTGAACGTCACGTCCGACGAACCATTGCTTGGCACAAGACTATTACTTGGCGAGTTTTTCATTGTTGCAATGTTGCTGTTATGACCAACTGCGTCAGAGTTCTTAATGGTCAGAGTTTGTCCTGTTTGCACAAATCCGACATGCGGCTCAAACCGACAGTCCTTATTGTCGAGAACAACTGGATCTGCCTTTGAACCGTCTTCCAAATCGGGGTGAACAGTAACGTCCTTCGAGCGGACAAAAAGAACAACATTTGCAATTCCCTTGTCATCTGAAACAACAAGCTCTTCATTAACAAGCTTGTGCTTGCCGCACACTTCTACGTCTTTATCTGCTGTAATTTCAGCTGGTGCCGGCGGCGTGCCATCGAACACAAACCTGCCTTTGAGGCTTGCCCATTCGGCACCTTGGGAAAGGCTAGCGAGTGCTATAAATAAAAAGCTTGCGATCAAACCAACCGCAAGGTTGGATTTTTTTTTAACAGTCAAGGAGTTCCTGCGACCAGCCATGTGGCAATCCTTTCAGAGAGAAGATTTTGTTTGAGTTTTGGTCCCAGTTTCGTAAGCACTTGCATTACGAGGCGGGAGATATGTATCACCTGTTTTTTGCATGCCGGCAGAACCAACACGACCACCTACCACAGTAAGGTTGTTCGACAACGTCTCATCAATGTTCGCCTGCTCATCAGCTTTCACCTGCTCACTTGTTCTTGCCTGTTCACCACTGGCTTTCGGCTCTGCAGGCTTCACACCTGCTGCCTCCTCACGGGCCTGCTCTTCAGCAGGAGGCGATGCTGCCTGAGGCAAGTACGGCTCTAATGAAAATTGTCGTTTGGTAAATTCATCGTAGTGCATGAGCAGGTCAGTCAGGGCCCCAAGTTGTTGCTCGCTGTCACCGACGTAGAGATCTTGGCTCACCGGCTTGTCATACGGGATGTTCACAGGCATGCCTGTATACGGAAGATACCTCTTTGGATTAGCTATCCAACCATGGACGTAGTCGGGACGAAGACGCTCATGGACCCGCTCAAGTTGTGGCGCGAGGGCTTTCAGACTCCCCGCGGGTGCGTAATCGCCAACCAGATGGCACTTCACGCAATAATTATTATTCGTAACTATTCGCATTGCTCCATCAAGGTGCCCCGGGTGCTTTTGCTCAGCAATATCAACCGCAGATTCATCAAGACGCGGGTCGTAAACATACGGATATTCGGCTCCGTCAACCGCAGAGAAATAATCAACCAAGGCAGCTGCCTGACTTGACTGAAGATTAAACTTAGGCATTCTCAAAACTGCAGCTGGCCGGATTGGATGCGGATTCAAAAAGAACTTGTGCAGCCACGGAGACTGAACTTTTTTGCCCTCACCCACAAGCGGCGGAGGAAGCCAGCCCCACGCATCACTTGGTTTTACATTGGGATTATTTGCCTTCTCATCCTCAATGACAATTGGAAAGAGCAGTCTCGCAAGGTCGCCACCCTTTGCTGGATAATGCTTCCCAGCGTTGATCGCATCTTCGGGAACAAATACGTTTGGCCCTCCAACAAGTCTTGCCTCGCCATCGATAAGAGCATCCTCCCAGAGCATGACAGGACGATGAAAAATGACATCTTCTTCGTCCGGCTCGACAGGGATACCATCTTCATCCACCAGTTGGGGATTTCCCGTTTCAGGGTCAAGGATCGGCATTCCAACAAGCGAAGTCTTTCTTCGGCCAGCTGAGTCTGTCTCAAGCGAGTCTCGAACTTGCTCTGGAGAAAAATGGCCCTTAAAGAAGGGGTAGTCGTTGAAAGCAGGAGGACTGCCCATTGTCTCAGGCTCATACGCGAGATCCCACCGGTCCATTTGTAGCGTGTGGCATCCTGAGCAGTTGAACCGTTCCGCTACCACAAGACCGTCGAGCCTTGCCTTCTCACGAGGCGTTGGACTGTACACGAATTCACTGGCGGGGGGATCGGCAACGAGACCGAGGACAAACGTCATCACTTCTTCCCGTTGTTTTTCATTAAACGGGAATTGTGGCATTCGATACCGCTCGTTGTAAGACTTGTTTTCAACTTTCTTGTAGTCATAACTTCGAGGACGGCGCAATTTCTGCCATAGGAATCCTTCGCGCTCATGCGCGAGCAACTTCTCCAAGAAATACCCTGTGTCCGGATCGAGGCTTTCTGGTGAAACATGCGATCCATCCTCACCAACGCCATACGCCAAGTCAGTCGCAAAAACATCATCCTCGTCGACACCACTATCACCAACGTCATGCGTTTTGTCACCGTGGACATCATCCGTTGGATCCTTTTCTGCAGCACCATGCCCTGCATGCAAAGACATCATGCCCTTGTGCGGATCGTCGTGATGCCCCCCGTGGGACAGATCATGCATCACAAATTGGACAACTTGCTCAAAAGCGATTCTCGACGGATCTTTTCTACCCCAGTCAGCAAGTGCTGCACCAGCAGGCTTTGCGTCTTCGAAACCTGGAATGTCATGACACGAGTAACAGGCTAGTTTTCCGATTGTTTTCTTGCCGACATAATTGAGAAGAACCTCATCACGCTCCGCAGCAGCCAAGCCAACGAATGCAGCCTCATCACCGCGAACAACTGTACCTTCGGGGAGTCCGTCACGAAGAACAGCCGTCGCCTTATCTACCGTATAACGCCCTTCAAGGTAGAGCATTGCAAGTTCTTCAAGCGCAACTCTCTCATCATCTGACATTGTTGCTGCCGGTATGTCTTCCGGTTTCCACCCTTGCGTCGACTGCAAGAGATACGCGACAGCATCCGCTGCTGGATCACTCACTGAACCATCCTCATGTGTCACAGGCTCGAGCAACACATTCGGCATGATTGTCCGGGGGTGATATGCTGCAGGATTACGAAGCCAGCTATACAGCCAACGAACACCATTTGGTTGACTCGCAACCTTCGCCCCTATGCGAGATAAATCCGGGCCATGATTACTCTCAGCGGCAGGGAAATCAGCATGCTGATGACACGCCAGACAACCCCGAACTTCAACAACTTTTTTACCCCGCTCCACATCAGCAGAGGCCGTGATGCCTTCATAAGGCTCGATATATTGGAACGGCTGACTACTCGATGTTAAGTAAGCGATCATGGAGCGTATTTCAAGAGGCTCGTAACGCTCGGATTCTTCTAAACCGGCTCCCTCGAGGTGCTCCCACAGCCCAAAAAATCGCGGCATTTTCGTTGACGGCCTGAAGTCCTGCGGATTTCGCAACCAAGCGTACAACCAATCAAAGCCGACTTTTGAAGCCACGTGCCGAAGACTGGGACCAACCTTTGGAAACTTCCCAGGCGTCTCTGGCGTCTTTAGAAGCGAAGCAAGCACGTGCGTTCGGTCAGATAATTTCGCATCATCACCAAGCACAGCGTCTGCATCAATCGCTTCGCGTAGACTTCGACGAGCGTCATTGCCATCAGGGCTTGAGATAACATCATTAACCCAACCATGGAAGGTGGCGTCCATTTCTTTAACACCCGGATCAACAGAAACGGCTTGCGCGACCTCGTGATAGTTCGGCTCGAGCCTCAAATCTGGACCAACTCTCTGATCTGGACCGGACCATCCTTTAATTTCGTGACACCCATAGCAACCGTACTGCCGAATGAGGTGGTAGCCAGCAACGACCTTGGGCGCTGGTGGTTCCGGAAACCGCTCGCTGGGTTCAAGATCTACAACTTCATGATGGCATTTCAGGCAACTCGATTCCTCAAACCGCTCCGGCAGCATCGGAAAAATCCAGTGATGATTATTGAACCAACCATACTCATCGTGCCAGACGTGAGACTGTTTGGGAGTATTCGGTGAATGAGAAGCCCACTTAAAGCTTGTTGCACTGCCCTGCCCCTGATGACAAATTGTGCAACCAAAGGTCTGCATCGAATGGGGACTGGAATCACTCACAAACAAGTCCAGCCGCGGATGCGTTGAGTACGGCTGTGGTACGCCTCGCTCAACCGTTAGCCGTAGAGAAGAACCCCATGAAACATTTTCCAGCAAGGCAGAGACTGCCAATTCACGCATGGACGTTCGCCCACCACCAACTTCAGTTATCACGTCGCCACTCTGAAGGCCCGCAATAGCCGCCGGAGACTCAGGTAAAACAACGCTTACTGTTGGAGCGTCCTCTTTAAATAAACCTCGCTGTGCAAGGGAAAAGCCAAAGACGGCTTCCATTTGAGTTGCCTCATCTTCACCATCAGTGAATGCGGGACGTTCTTTTGGCGTCGGAAGGACTATCTCAACCATCTTGGCTTCCGGATACGCCGGTTCTGAAGGCGCGCCCGGTGCAGATCTCGCCATACCCTGGTGGCACGTCGTACATCTATCAAACCTAGCAACGTCACGAAAATTATTGTTAAGCGTGAGCTTCGGAAGCCAAATTTGATCAACACGTAGCGGACCATTAAACGCGTCAAGGACGGGCAACTCCAAGACCGTTTTTCCTACATTTGGCGCCCGATCGCTCAATGTTTTTTGCAGCAAGGCTAGAGACTGGCGGTGACTGGAAAGCTCTTTCGCCGCAGCATCTTCTGCTGCAGTAATAGCTTTCAATGCTTTTGCGAGATCTTTCCGGTGAGTATTGGCAGTTTGGAAGGCAAGCGTTGCATCTGCCACATTCTGTTTCTGGTTATCAGTGAGAGACAACAGTTCGGCCTGCTTCGCAGCGTCAGCTTCATCGGAAACGGCTAACTCATAGTCAGCTCGCCGCTTGTCAAGCTTTGCCTTCTGCAACTTCAAACTACCGGCAAGGTTGTCCTCTCGGAACTTGGAACGATCCACAATGTCTTGCAATCGTTGCAACAAATCACCGCGAAGTTGAAACCTGCCATCTGGATCGGTTTCTTTTTGCAACCGCTCCACATCTGCTTTCGCGAACAAGACGGCTTCTTTATCTTCCTTAACTGTTTCAGCCTCTACGAAAAATTTGCCGAGTAAAACTGAATCAAAGTCTGCCCTACGAACCTCCGCGAGCGAAGCCTCCAACTCAATTGTTTTATTTCTAAAGGCCAATGAGTTTTCTGAATCAACCTGTGCTGCCGCTGACCACGTCTCAAGTTCACGAAACTTCCGCTGATATTTTTTCCATGGGCGGTTATGGTCCGCCGATAGCATGAATACTGTCGCGACTAATAGCATCACCGCCACCACACAAAATGTGACGTGGAGGACATGCATGTTTCGCCAAGTTTTTTCTGTAGCTGGCATTCAAACGCTCACGAGAAAAGGTCTACTCAATTAATTGCCTGAAGGTCGAAAAAGTCAAAAATTCAACGAGAACTCTGGGATGCTAATTATGTACTTCAAGTTCACCGTCCAACGGAGAATCATTTTGAGCGGGAGGGTAAGCATTAAAAGCATCAAATTAGACATCACCATGTATCTCACGAAGCCCATTTTTGCGTAGAAACCGCGAAAAATCGTCACCGCCATGAGGGGCGGAAGAACAACGAGGTACGCACCCATGATTAACAGCCCCGGGGCTTCTCTCAGCAGAATAAATCCAATTTGCGATAGGGCTCCTGCACCTTGTGGGGCCCGGGGAAGGGGCTGATTAAGCCATTGCACCCAAAACATTTGTGGAAGGTCCACGTTATTAAGTACTTCAACTTTATACGGAGTCCAGTACTCGAATGGACCAAAGAAGTTCCAATTAGGCCCTCGCAGAAACGTGCCGAGAATGATAAGCGTGATCCATAACTCAAAAAAGCCAAACTGGTACACCAGATAACTAAACTTTCGCTCTTCGATCGAGTAATAGCCGTTACCCTTTTTATTAAAGTCAAGGTAGGGCATTGCCATCAAACCAAACACAACAAGACTTGGGAGCACAACACCAGCGTACCATGGGTCAAAATACACCAACATTTCCTGAAGACCGAGGAAATACCAGGGCGCCTTCGAGGGATTTGGCGTCTTGACGCTTGAAGCTGGTTCTTCAAGCGGAGCTGGCAGAAATAAAGCCCATACAAGAAGCAAGGCAGATACGCCGACCATACAAATCAATTCGGTGTACACAAGATCCGGCCAGACAAGAACTTTTTCATCATTCACTTTCTCGACGACTGGCAAGCCTTGCTTGATTCGTTCATCATTTACAACCGCCTGTTTCGTCGCCACCCATGTAAAGAACGCCAGCAAGTAGACGAGACCAACGATAGGCACGTTGTCCGGCTTCATAACAATCGCCGCAAAGTTTTCATCTGCCATCGATAAGCCGAGAAGAAGCAGCGTAAAATTAAAAACAGACCACGCTGCCATAGGCTGGACAAAAAATTTCCGGAAGACGAAAAGGCACACAAACAAGGCCGTCGTTCCGAGCGTATACGCCACCGGACCGGAGAGATAATTTACAAGCCCACGAGCCGCCGCAGGAAGCACAGGAACCATCGATTTCGAACCCGACAGCGCAAGACTCGCCAAAATCATCATGATTCCAGCAAACACAGACCAAACAATCGCCCATTGTGGTGAATTTTTCTTTCGCCACAAAATAAGGGCAGCAATGCCATTCATGATTGCAAGAAAAGCGTAATAACCGCCCAGAAAACCGGCGACATCGTTAAGAAAAAAACCGCTTGAATGCATTTTGAACGATTACTTTCGATCGTGACCAATCCGAATATAAAACTGTACTACGCCGTTTCACCGATAAACATCCCGCAAATTAAAGCGGACCACTAATGCCACCATCCTTACGCACTCGCCAGAAATGAATGGCCATTAAAAGGGCGGCTGCCAGCGGGATAGCGATACAGTGCAACACATAAAACCTGTTTAATGTTTCTTCGCCGACAAATCGTGCCCCGAGCAGCCCAAACCGAGCATCAGATCCATCGGTAATCATATCTATCCCACCAATCGTTAAGAGCTGTTGACCAGGCCCTTCGTATCCAAGCACCGGCGTGGCACGTGCCATGTTCGAGCCGACTGTGATAGCCCAGATTGCCAATTGGTCCCAGGGAAGCAAGTACCCTGTGAATGACAACAGAAGCGTGAGCAAGAGCAGGATGACTCCGATCACCCAATTAAACTCTCTCGGTGGCTTGTAACTACCCGTCAGGAAAACACGGTACATATGAAGCCATGTTGTAATCACCATCGCGTGCGCACCCCACCTGTGTAATTCCCGAAGAATGCCGAGGCTCGTTACATCCCGCAACGCAAGAATGTCGTTGTATGCCCACTCGAGTGTTGGGCGATAGTAAAACATCAGGAGTACACCTGTGACGGTCTCAACCAGAAACAGGAAGAAAGTAACTCCCCCCATGCACCAAGTGAACGAAAGCGCGATACCTTGTTTTTTAATCGAGACCGGGTGGAGGTGAAGGAAAAAGTTCGTCAGCATGACGACAATACGGTTCCGGCGATCCAACGGCATCGGATGACGAAAGATACTTTTCCATATTTGTGAATTCCGAATTGTTTCACCAATTGCCATTGCGCTCAACTCAGTTAAAAAGTTTCAAAATGCCCATTCAGGCGAATCCTACTACTATTACGCCTATTACGCCGTCACGTATGACGCCGGATCATTCCACTGCCCAAGTTCCTCCTGGAACGACTTACTCTTATCGACTTCGAGCTGCCCATCATCAGCAATCCGGATCGCATATCGTTCAAGTGGTCGCGGGGCAGGCCCTTCGAAGTTAATTCCATCCTTGTAAAAGCCACTACCGTGACAGGGACACTTGAATTTCTGCTCCGCCTCCAACCAGTTTGGAGTACAGCCGAGGTGAGTGCACACCGTCTTGAGGGCATAAATCTGCTGGACACCCTCAAAGTCTCCATTCACAACCCACACACCATACTGGGCAACGAATTTTGTCTCGACTACACCAGCTGGAAAGCCTTCCTTGCTCCCAACCTTGAAACTGCTTGGTGGCTCAGCGAGCACATTCGGGAAAAAAAATCTTGCTAGCCCCATACTAAAAAGCCCACCGGTCACCGACAGCGCAGTAAACCCAACTGCCATGAATGAACCAACGGTGTACGCGAGAAAGCCACGTCGATCTTCGGTAGCCGTCGCCTTTGCAGGCTTTTCTGATTTC
>MDSW01163183.1_pt1 | contig 12110 bp, 7 predicted proteins | sample 811171 | NCBI WGS metagenome assembly MDSW01 (sample SAMN05326641, study PRJNA326480) | marine metagenome | isolation source: seawater | place: Atlantic Ocean: North West | collected 2012
AAAGGTGAGTTTGTGATGCACGATGGTCCTCCGTATGCCAACGGAAATATCCACCTGGGACACCTGCTCAACAAAGTTATCAAGGATGTGACGGTGCGCGCACGCGTCATGGACGGATACGACGTGCACTACGTCCCGGGCTGGGATTGTCACGGATTGCCGATCGAACACCAGGTCATGAAAAACCTCGGTGAAAAGGCAAAAGAGCTCAATACCAACCAAATTCGACATCGCTGTGAGAAATACGCCGAGAAGTTTGTGAAGCTTCAAGCCAGTCAAATGCTGCGCCTTGGAACCACTGGTAACTACGAAAACCCCTACCTCACCATGAAGCCTGCCTACGAAGGCGCCACCCTTGAGGTATTTGCTGATCTCGTAGAAAAAGGCGTTGTTTACCGTGATCTCAAGCCCGTTCACTGGTCCATTGCCAACCAAACGGCTCTGGCCGATGCCGAACTCGAATACTACGACCGAGAAGATACCTCGGTTTTCGTACTCTTCGCGGTAAACAATACAGACGCTCTGCCTGCGGGACTCAACGTCCCCGCCGGTGAAACTGTCCATGTCATGATCTGGACGACGACACCTTGGACACTTCCCGCAAACCTCGCGGTTGCGGCTGCCGCCGGAGAAGAATACGGCCTCTACAAGTGGACCCAAGATGGAAAGACAACGTACGGAATCTTAGGTGGAGCGCTCTCGGAGAAAGTTCTCGGAATGGGCAAAGCCGAAGACGTGAGCTGCTTGGGAACTTGCACCGGTCAAGAACTCGCCGACGCAAATATCGTTTATCAGCATCCCTTCATCGACCGAACTGGTCCCATCCTTACTGCGGACTACGTCACGTTGGAAGACGGTACCGGACTTGTTCACACAGCACCTGGCCACGGTCAGGAAGATTATCAGACCGGTCTGAAAGTTGGTCTTGAAATCTATTGCCCCGTAAAAGGTGACGGTACGTTCGATGAAACCGCTCCAGAATGGTTGCAAGGCAAAGATGTTTGGGAGGGCAACGGCGAAGTCGTGACTCACTTACGTGAATCTGGGCATCTCTTTTTCGACCATCAGTTCGACCACAGCTACCCCCATGACTGGCGTTCCAAGACACCAACCATCTTCCGAGCAACCGAACAGTGGTTCATTGCGGTAGACCGAGAAGTTAAAGGCGAAGGCAGAACCCTGCGCGAAATGGCTTTAAATGCCACTGACAACGAAATTGAGTTTGTTCCGGATTGGGGACAAAGCCGTTTGCGTGGCATGCTCGAATCACGTCCCGACTGGTGCATCTCGCGCCAGCGCTCGTGGGGTCTCCCCATTCCGGCCTTCATGAAAGAAGGTTCTGAAACTCTCTTAACGGAGAAATCAGTTCGCGCGGTTGCTCAGACCGTCCGCAGAGAAGGAGCAGGATTTTGGTTCCGCGCGAGCGTGGAAGACATCCTCGGAGACTACGACCCGGCAGAAGATGAAAACGCACCAGCTTGGCTCCGTGAAAAAGGCAAAGCGGGTATCAGTGAGCTTAGCGCGTCTCAGGACATCTTTGATGTATGGTTTGAATCTGGCTCCAGCTGGAATGCGGTTCTTAAAGAAAGAAACCTCGGCTACCCATCGGAATACTACATTGAAGGTTCCGATCAGCACCGCGGCTGGTTTCAACTATCGTTGTTGCCAAGCCTCGTATCTCAAGGCCGTGCACCCTTTAAAACCCTTTTGACCCATGGCTTCATCGTTGATGCCCAAGGTCGAAAGATGAGTAAATCGGTGGGCAATACCATCAATGTTCAAGACCTCTTGGATAAGTATGGTGCAGATATCTCACGCTGGTGGGTTGCAAGCCTAAACTTCGTCAACGACATCAAAGCAGACTGGGCCTTCTTTAAGAATGCGGCGGAAGAATACCGTAAGGTGCGAAACACCATCCGTTTTCTTCTTGGGAACCTGCAAGATTACAACAACAACACCGACCGTTACACCTTCACAGATGCCGACAAAGGCACTCTCGATGCGTGGGCCATGGTGGAGTTGGACAAGCTCGTCACTGAGGTTCGCGGCGCCTACGAAACCTTTCAGTTTCGCCGTATCCGCGATGCAGTCTTTAACTTTTGCAACGACAGTCTCAGCGCTGTTTATATGGCTGCAATCAAAGACCGGCTTTACTGCGACGCGACAGATTCAGATCGCCGGCGTCGCACGCAAACCGTGCTCTTTGATATCTGTGATACCCTGCTTCGACTGGTAGCACCTGTTTTGGTTCATACCGCAGATGAAGCGTGGTTAAAGCTTCACGGCAAAACTGAAGACGTTGATGAATCCATCCACCTTCAGCGACTCCCAGAGCCAAAGGGCCTCGCCCAAGATCCAAACTGGGTACTCACCATGGACATTCGTGGTGAAGCGCTCAAAGCACTGGAACAAGCTCGAGAGAGCGGAAACATCACCAACCCGCTGGATGCAGGTATTGTGGCGGTAATCGACACAGACCGGTTCAATGCAATTACAAATTACACCCAGGAACTTGCCGACCTTTGCGGCGTCAGTCAGTTCAGCGTTGCTTCCGGTGAAACAACCAATTTTGAAATCAAAGACCTCTCAGATGAACCACGTTGCCAGCGTTCTTGGAAGCGGGATGGCACAGTGAGTGAACGAGATGGCGGCTTTATGCTCAGTGAGCGTGACGCAGCCGTTGTTGCTACTTTGGATTTGGAGAACTAAGAACCATGCGGTACGAACCAGCTCAAATTGAACCACGGTGGCAGCAAGCCTGGGATGAACAAGAGCCCTTCAAGACGCCTACAAGCCTCGAAGAGCTAGGTGATAAGCCTAAATACTACATCTTGGACATGTTTCCGTATCCTTCAGGTGCCGGCCTCCACGTTGGTCACCCCGAGGGTTACACTGCAACAGATGTGCTCGCTCGCATGAAGCGTATGCAAGGGCATAACGTTCTCCACCCTATGGGTTGGGATGCTTTTGGTTTGCCCGCAGAACGTGCCGCTATGCGCGAGAACATTCACCCAGCAGTGATTACCAAGCGCAATGTGGACAACTTCCGACGTCAGATTAAGCGCCTTGGCTTTTCCTACGACTGGAACCGAGAAGTCTCCACCACCGATCCTGAGTACTACAAATGGACCCAGTGGATTTTCTTGAAGCTCTACGAAAAAGACTTAGCCTACTTGGCCGAAGTTCCCGTTAACTGGTGCCCAGCACTGGGTACGGTTTTGGCCAACGAAGAAGTTAAGGACGGCAAATATGTAGAAACCGGTGACCCGGTTGAACGCCGCAATATGAAGCAGTGGATGCTTAAAATCACTGCCTATGCCGAAAGACTGATTCAAGACCTCGACCTTTTGGACTGGCCTGACCACGTTAAAGAAATGCAACGCAACTGGATTGGTAAGAGCACCGGCGCAGATATCCAATTCAAGGTGAAAAACGAAGGCGGCGCGTTCACCGTTTACACCACACGCCCCGATACACTTATGGGCGCCACCTACTGCGTTTTGGCGCCAGAGCATCCCTTGGTGCTTAACATCGCCAGTTCAGAGCAACGTGATGCCGTTGTAAGCTATGTACAGGATGCCAAAGGTAAAACAGATCTGGCCCGTACAGATTTAAACAAAGGCAAATCAGGTGTATTCACCGGTGCCTATGCTGTGCACCCCGTTACCGGCAAAGACGTACCCATCTGGGTCGCTGACTACGTATTGATGAGCTACGGAACAGGCGCCATTATGGCCGTTCCAGCCCATGACGAGCGTGACCACGAGTTCGCATCCAAATATGAAATTCCAATCATTGAGGTCGTCTCGGGCGGCAAAGATGTTCAAAAGGAAGCTTATTCAGGTGACGGCAAACTCGTAAACTCAGACTTCCTAGATGGACTGGGCGTCGACGAAGCCAAAGCCAAAATGATTGACTGGCTCGTAGACAACGAGCGAGGCGTCAAGAAGGTCCAATACCGCCTTCGTGACTGGCTCTTTTCGCGTCAGCGCTACTGGGGAGAGCCCTTCCCACTGATCCACATGGAAGACGGCACATCCATGCCAATCCCAGAAGATCAGCTTCCTGTAGAACTACCGGCCGTTGATGAATACAAGCCCCGTGAAGATGGTGAACCGCCACTCTCACGCGCCGGTGATGCATGGCTAAAAGTGGAGCTGCCGGATGGACGTGTTGGCTACCGAGAAACCAACACCATGCCTCAGTGGGCTGGTTCTTGCTGGTACTACTTACGCTACATCGATCCGAAGAATGCTGAAGAGGCTTGGAACAAGGCCTTAGAAGACTACTGGATGCCGGTAGACCTTTATGTCGGCGGTGTCGAGCATGCTGTATTACACCTGCTCTACTCTCGCTTTTGGCACAAAGTACTTTACGACTGCGGTCTGGTTAGCACCAAAGAGCCTTTCCAAAAACTCTTTAACCAGGGAATGATTCTCGCTTACAGCTTCCGAGATGAAAACGGTAAGTATTATTCACCGGAAGATGTAGACAGCTCTGGCGATAAGCCGGTTGCCAAAAGCACTGGCCTGGTACTCGATTCCAAAATCGAGAAAATGAGTAAGTCTCGCCTCAATGTCGTAAGCCCCGATGATGTCATCGACCAATACGGAGCCGACGCCATGAGACTCTATGAGCTCTTCATGGGCCCTCTGGAGCAAGTAAAGCCTTGGCAGATGTCTGGTGTGGACGGCGTCTCTCGCTTTCTCCAACGGGTTTGGCGCCTAGCGGTAGATGAGAACACCGGAGAGCTTCAAAGCCGCTTAACAGATGCTCCAGGAGCATCTGAGGAAGCCCTATGGAAAACACTGCACAAAACAACCAAAAAAGTTGTCGAAGATACAGAAGGCATGCGCTTCAACACAGCCATCAGTCAAATGATGATTTTTGTGAATGAGGCCACCAGCAGTAAAACATTGCCCAAGGAAACATTAGGCTTGTTTACAAGAGTTCTCGCTCCTTACGCACCTCATATCGCGGAAGAGATTTGGAACCGATTGGGTCACGAAGGATTGGTCTCTATCGCAGACTTCCCAGCTCATGACGAAGCATTGTGTACGGAAGACACGATCACTTTGATTATCCAGGTCAATGGTAAGAAGCGCGATAACTTGGATGTTCCAAAGAGTGCCTCCAAAGAAGAGCTTGAGAAGCTAGCCCTGGCGGCACCCAATGCGGTGAAGTTTATGGATGGCAAAGAGCCCAAGCGGGTGATTGTGGTTCCCGGGCGACTGGTGAACATCGTTATCTGAGTTTATACAGATTAAATTGAAAATAGCCGCCTTGAGGGCGGCTATTTTTTTGCCTTAAAGAACATAGGGTGTCGAAGTGCGGAGCAGCTTCTCATCTAGATGCGCGACATCTCCCATCGAAAACACCCACCATTTGCCATCCACGAAACGCAAATGGTGCACGCTGGTATTAAACACCTTAAAGGGAGCAGCACGGTTCTGGTCAAGGCCGAGCAGATCTTTGATCACCACCCGAATCCATCCTCCATGCGTCACCGCCGCCACTTGTTGTCCAGCATGGTCTTGCTGAACACGCTCTAAAAAACTGTGAGCGCGTACCAAAACATCATTGATGCTCTCGCCTTCTGGCATTCGGTACTCTGGGTCCTTTTCAAGAAACAGCTTCCAGCTATCTGCATGGTCCTGAGTAATCTCGGTACTGGTTCGACCTTGGAATACCCCCATACAACGCTCTCGAAGTGCGGTCTCCTCAACAATGGAGACATCGTGGAATTCAGTGAGGGCTGCAGCGGTTTGCCGCGCACGGCCTAAATCGCTGGAGTAAACATGATCAAAACTCTTATGCGCAAACCTTTTGCCCAAAGCACTCGCCTGCGCAAGGCCTACTTCATTCAAGTCACTGTTTAGATGTCCCTGAAATCGCCCCTCTTCGTTCCAAGCGGTTCGCCCATGTCGTATAAAAATCAAATCAGTCATGAAGCCCCCTTAATCTACTCCGCCATTTGAGCATAAAAAAAGACGCTGGGGGAAAGCCAGCGTCTTTTAAACGGTCTAGTTGTGAACTTAAATGTTCTTAACGGTTGGTGTAAGGAAGAAGCGCCAACTTACGGGCGTTCTTCACTGCAGAACGCAAAGAGCGCTGCTGCTTAGCAGATAGGTGGCTGATACGGCGTGGAACAATCTTGCCGTGCTCAGATACGAACTGCTTCAAAAATTCAACGTCTTTGTAATCGAACACCAAATCGCTTGATGGGCGAGGACGACGACGTCGTGCAAACATAGGTTGTGAATCACCACGACGTCCGCCGCGGTCTTCTCTTGAATCGTTATTTCTTTCTTCCATCGTATTACTCCGCTTTCCTAAATTTACCAGCTAGCCTTAACTACGCCTGGCAATTCGCCGCGCAGAGCCATTTCTCGAAGTGCAATACGAGAAATCTGAAACTTGCGGTAATAACCGCGTGAACGACCACTGATCTTGCAGCGGTTACGAATGCGAGTTGCACTGGCATCGCGAGGCTGAGCTTGCATTTTAAGCTGCGCTTCTGCCTTCTCTGCTTCAGAGCTTTGTGGGTTACGAATAATTTCTTTCAGTTCTTTGCGCTTGGCAGCGAACCGAGCAGCAGTTTTTTGCCGCTTCAGATTACGATGTATTTGACTGGTCTTAGCCATTTAAAAACTCCATCACAACTGACCCTTGTTCATTGTTTCCCAACAAGAGTTCGTTTTAACCGTGTAGACTACTGTAATCGTAGTCTTTTTCTTAAGTGCCTCAGGATGACGCTAATAAAAGCAACACCTCAAGGCGGAAAGTCTTGCACTGCTATGCCTAAATCGCTGAAATAGCAAGCCTATTGCTTTGAAAAAGCGGCAAATATCAAGATCGTGAGATCCGCCGGATCTAAACAGGTCCGGGCCGCCAAACCCTCTATCTAGAGTAAAATAGGCCAGATGATCCACCGAGATCCCGTTTCGGCCACAAAATAAAGCTAAAGACGTTGCAATACTTGAATAATTCCAGTAAGCGCTCCCTTCCGGTTCGGCTGAGAATCGGAATTTTAAGGGAGAAGCAGTGATGAAAGACGGTATTCATCCAAAATTAAATAATGTCATCTTCCGTGACGCATCAACTGGCGATGAAATCACGTCGCGCTCCACCCAAAGCAGTGGTGAGACTCGTGATGTTGACGGTGTGAGCCACTTCGTAATCAATTGCGATATTACGGCTTTTTCACACCCCTTCTACACTGGTAGCCAGCGTCTCGTAGATACTGAAGGTCGTGTAGACCGCTTCCGCCGTAAGTACGGTAAGAAGTAATTAAGCGTCTCTTGAAGACGTTAACGTACGAAGCTCAAGTAGGAGAAAATCATGTCTCGAGTTTGTCAGGTGACCGGTAAGAAGCCAATGTATGGCAACAACGTGTCCCACTCACACATTAAGACCCGTATGCGTCAACTTCCAAATATCCAAAAGCGTCGCTTTTGGGTGGAAACTGAGCAGCGTTGGGTTCAGCTCACAGTTAGTGCCAAAGGCATTAAAGTAATTAACAAACGCGGTATCAACAGCGTGCTTAAGGATATCCGAGCACGCGGTGAACGCATCTAAGCTCCGGAGGGTAATACCATGCGAGAAAAAACCCGATTGCTTTCGACTGCAGGTACTGGCTACAGCTACTACACGACAAAGAACAAAAAGGCGACACCAGATAAGTTGGTCTTCAAAAAGTACGACCCTATCGTGCGTAAGCACGTAGAGTTCAAAGAAGCCAAAATGCCGAGCCACAGCAAGCGCTAAGCTCACTGGTAGAATTGAAGTCAATCAAGCGACCGGTCTCCTACCCGGTCGCTTTTTTGCGTTTTGATTCCCCGTTGCTGCTTTTCAGCAGGGAACTCAGTTATCGAGGTATTCTTTTAGATACTTCGCCGTAAAAGAACGCTTGTATTTCATCAGGTCCAGTGGATGACCTTTACCCACAACGCGGCCGCCTCCCACACCACCTTCGGGCCCCATATCAATGAGCCAATCGCTCGAAGCCATCACAGCTAGGTTATGCTCAATTACAATCACCGTATGGCCTGCATCCACCAGGCCATGCAAGAGTGTGAGTAGACCATCGACATCGCTTCCGTGGAGCCCAGTAGTGGGTTCATCAAGAATATAAAGTGTGGGCTTGGTAGAACCTGAGCCCATCTCACGAGCCAATTTGATGCGTTGAGCCTCACCCCCGGACAAGGTGGGCGAAGGCTGCCCCAATGTGAGATACCCGAGTCCAATTTCGACTAAAAATCGAAGCTGACGAGCGATCTTGGGGACAGGCTCAAAGAGTGTCAAAGCCTCAGAGCATGTCATCATCATGACGTCGCCCATACTCTTGCCCTTGTACAGCACATCGAGTGTCTCGCGATTGTATCGCTTGCCTCGGCAAACATCACAATTTACGTATACATCGGGCAAAAAGCTCATCTCGACCCGAATACGCCCCTGGCCAGAGCAAGACTCACAGCGGCCTCCCGCCACGTTAAACGAGAAACGCCCTGCACCGTAACCCCGGGCCCGAGCCTCAGGAATCATACTAAACAACTTCCGTATTTCATCCAGTACACCCACATAAGAAGCCGGCACTGAGCGCGGTGTCTTGCCAATGGGCGATTGGTCAACCTCGACCACGCGTTCCAGATTACCCAGATCCCGAATCGATTCATGCGCACCCGCTTTAAGGGCACTGCCATCAAACTTACGTTTGAGACCTCGGTACAGCACCTCTCGAACAAGTGTCGACTTCCCAGAACCAGAGACACCGGTAACGCAAACCAATGCCTGCATGGGAAAAGAGACCGTCACGTCCCTAAGGTTATTGGCGCTGGCCTTTTCAACCGTGAAGGATTGCTTGCCACGCTCGTTTCTTCTCTCCGCCAAGACTCGCCGCTGCGTCATCCACTGCGCCGTTCTAGAATCTTTGGCCAGGTGCAAATCTTTAGGAGGCCCATCGTAAACCAATGCACCACCGGTTCGGCCGCCGCCAGGTCCCAAATCAATAATATGGTCGGCTTCTAAAATGGTATCTTCATCGTGCTCAACCACAATCACGCTGTTTCCATGGTCGCGCAGACCTTTAAGCGTTCCTAGAAGACGCCGGTTATCTCTTGGATGCAAACCAATGGTCGGCTCATCGAGTACGTAACAGGCACCGGTTAGCTTCGATCCAAGCTGAGCCGCCAAACGAATACGCTGAGCCTCGCCCCCCGCCAATGTATCTGCCCGGCGGTCCAAATGCAGGTAACCCAGCCCCACCTCTAAGAGGAAGCTTAAACGAGAGAGAATCTCCTCCTTCAACCGGTCACCCAACAAGCCATCGCGCCCTTTTAGCTTAAGCTTCGAGAAATAGAGGTGCGCGTCCGACACATTCTTCGCAGAAATATCCGTAATCGAGACCCCACCAATCAGAACGGCACGCGCTGTTTCATTGAGCCCTGTGCCCGAACAAGCCTGACAGGTTGAGGACACACGCAAGGTATCCAACTGCTTGATTAATGCATCACGTTCAGTGGTCTCGTAAACTCTATCGAGCCAAGGGATAAGACCTTCAAACTTTTTGTTACCAAACCAAAAAGCATCCCACTGTTTTTCCGTAAAATCCGAGAGTGGTTTCTTGGTTGGAATCTTGGCATCCAACGCCTCTTCTAAGACCGCTGCTTTGCTGACAACCTTCTTAAGGCCCCGCAGTTTGTATATCGCCAGTTCAATGTCTTCTAAACTTTGATTGATCTCCGGGGCAATCAGCCCGAGATCAAATGCTGCTACAGTGCTCTTGCCACCGCATTCAACGCATCCGCCCCGCTTACTGTTGAAGGAGAATAAACGTGGGTCAGGTGGTTCAAAAGCCAGCTCGCAACTTGGACAGTTGTTATTCAAGGATAAAAGTTTGGGCTTATCTTTACTGTTTGGAAAAACAGCAACATCACCGCCTGACCAAGTTAAAGCCCGCCTCACTGCATCACTAACACTGCCGACGTCTTCGGCCTCAACGCCTGCCTCCATGAGCAAACTGATATCGTGTTCTTGGTAACGGCTTAACTCGGGTAAAGTATCGTTCTTAAAATGCGTGATTTCACCATCGATCAGCGCAACGTCCACTCCCAAACGAGCCGCCCGGGCAAATACATCTTTATGAAAACCTTTACGCCCTCGAATGACCGGAGCAAAAAAACTAAGAGTCTCGCCCTTAAATTGTTCGCCCACATCCGCCACCAATTCAGATACGGATCTTGCTTGAATGGGCACACCGCAGCCCGGGCAATACTGCCGCCCCACACGAGCATAGAGAAGCCTCAGGAAATGATAGACCTCGGTCATGGTTGCCACCGTGGAATTCACGGCGCCACGGGTCGTTCTTTGCTCAATGGCAATTGTGGGCGGAAGCCCTGTCACGCTCTGAACATCTGGGCGGCTAAAATCGCCAACGAATTGACGAGCAAAAGCAGAAAGCGACTCGAGATAGCGCCTCTGCCCTTCCGAGTGAACAATATCGAAAGCCAAGGTAGATTTGCCAGACCCGCTTGGTCCCGTCACCACTACAAACTTATCGCGTGGAATGCGCACATCTAGGTTTTTCAAATTGTGTTCGTTCGCGGCTGTGATCTCAATATGCGTCTCAGAGTTTTCAACCAATGCAAGTAAGCTCTTGGTACCCTCACCTTGCGGTCGTGGAACATCTTTGAGGAGTGCTTTTAAAAATCTACCGGTGTGAGACTTTTTGACACGTGCCACTTTTTCAGGTGTACCCCAGGCAACCACGGTGCCACCGCCGTCACCTCCCTCAGGCCCTAAATCAATGATGCAATCTGCCGCTTTCATCACATCAAGGTTATGCTCAACAACCACAACCGTATGTCCCTCCTCCACCAGCTGGTCGAGAGACTCCAAGAGATTTGAGATGTCGTCTGGATGCAGTCCGGTCGTAGGCTCGTCCAGGAGAAAGAGTCCCCGTCCAAGACCGCTTTGCTTACGCACATCTGCCAAATGCTGGGCCAGTTTAAGTCTTTGGGATTCACCACCGGAGAGTGTGGTCAAACGTTGGCCCATTCTCAAATACCCAAGGCCCACATCAACCAACGCCTGCAAGGGCCCGTAGATATCCTGATAACTCCGGAACACATCCCTCGCTTCAGAAACTGTGAGCGCTAAAACATCGGCAACGTTCAATCCATTCCAGGTAATGGCCAATGCATCGGGGCCAAACCTCTTGCCTTCACAATCCGGGCAATCCAACGTGACATCGGATAAGAACTGCATTTCGACCCGTTCAACACCATCGCCCATGCAGGTTTGGCAACGCCCAACTCCAGAGTTAAACGAAAAATATCCAGGCTTTAGAGACCGGTCTTTCGCAGCTTTTGTCTTGCAATAAAGCTTTCGAATACCGTCCCATGCCTTCACGTAGGTGGCAGGTGTTGCCCGTGCAGAAGACCCTACTGGAGTCTGGTCGACCATGGTTATGAAAGCCATGGGCTCAAGGCCCCGCACCGCCTCACAACTTCCGAGATACTCAACCGGCTCACCGCGTTGACGCTTGGAGTGAGCGAACAAGATGTCGTGAACCAAAGAAGATTTACCGGATCCTGAGACACCCGTTACACAAGTAAAAACGCCAACCGGAATCGTGACATCGATACCTTTTAGATTGTTCTCCGCCGCGCCAATGATTTCGATGACAGATTCGGTATCAAGCGAACGCCGGCGCATGGTTGTTTCGATGGCTTCGTCACCACGTAGGTAAGCAGCAGTGACCGACTCTTTTGAATTTAAGAGCTGCTCATAGGTGCCAGCATGAATAACCTCACCGCCGAACTCACCTGCCCGCGGGCCCATATCAATGATATGGTCTGCTTCCACCATAATGCTGGGTTCATGCTCTACCACCACAACTGTATTGCCTTGGTCACGCAATCGCTTAAGCACGCGGATCAAGCGCTCATTGTCTCTTGGATGAAGTCCCGTTGAAGGTTCATCCAAAACGTAGAGAGTTTCCACCAAAGACGAACCAAGGGCAGTGGTAAGGTTCACGCGCTGCACTTCACCATTGGAAAGTGTTCGAGACTGTCGGTCCAAGGTCACGTAGCCCAAGCCCACTTCCTCTA